>Ga0172375_10011544_pt1 | contig 11227 bp, 1 predicted proteins | sample LakKiv1m_FD_114537 | JGI IMG/M metagenome (GOLD analysis project Ga0172375, IMG submission 114537) | Freshwater microbial communities from Kabuno Bay, South-Kivu, Congo - kab_092012_11.1m | ecosystem: Environmental > Aquatic > Freshwater > Lake | place: Democratic Republic of the Congo... | reverse complement strand
CTGTTGCGCGCTCTTCGGGTTTATACTGGTGCTAGTGGGCCTTTTTAACATAAGGCGTGTGCCGCCCAAGACTTTTGCGTAGACTATAATTCAGTTCATTCTGCACTTTTTTTTGCTTCCGCATGGTGTCAGATTTTGAAATATGAACTTTTTAGCCGTATTTATTCTAGCGCGTTTTGTGACGGGTTGCGATAGGAAAGCTAGGGTATGCTGGGTATGCGTATTTTACTCTAAACTAACTTTCTCGCTTTTTTGTCTGGAGACAGCAGTAGTATCCCGACGATGGAGAGGAAAAAATGAGGTAATATGTTATAGCAGAAGTATTAAGTGAACACTATGCTCCCGATTATAAGGATACTGCAATTTCTGTGTAACTATCGAAATAATCCTTGATACTCTCGTAGCTTATAGCGGTGATTTTGATTGGCGCCAGGACATTGAATAGGTCATCTATCGCATTTATTGGAGTATCAGAAACTAGGCTCATGATCTCCCTGATAGATTTCAAGATATCTTCGTTACCTCCGTAATACCATGCTATATGGCGGGCAAGGAGCACCCTTATGAGTACATCAGGATACTCTTTCTCAGATGGCTTTGAGTCAGCATAAGCATCTGGTACGATCTTCACAAGGTTTTTGGCGTCTTTGTCTTTATAAAGCTCTCTTAGCGCCTGGGCTATTCCAGTCTTTTTTTCGCCTATCTCAAACATCATATCTTCTCTCTGCGGCGCGAATACAACGACCATGCTACCTTCAGTGGATGCCTTTTCGATCTCTTCCTGAAACGCTTTTTCAGTCGCTGCCGCATCGCCGGAGTCTATCGGCACGGCTACTATCTGGTGACCGTTTCCGCGCTCTCCATATCCTGCCTTGCCGAGTATTTTACTTGTCTTGATAAGAGCTGCGTCCTTGGCCGGAGCGTTTTCAATATCGAACATCTCTTTGGGCAATCCCACTATAGTTATTACCTCCTTGGATTTCATTGCCTCCGGGAAACCCCGTACAATAGCCGCTCTTCTGGCCGTTAAGTCATTTCTTATTGCTATGGGAGTTATTGTACTTTCAATGCTCTTATCCTGTGTCGGCACTATTGCAGGCTCGGGAACAGTTGTTGTCATATCCGCTGGTACAGCTTTCTGCTTTTTGATATCATCTGAAAGTGCGGATCGAAATGTCTTCTCGTATTTTTTGATCCCATTAATATCTAACCCAGCACCTAACTTATTAGCCAATTCGAGCGTTGCATGCTGGAAGACACGATGGCTTTCGGTTTCAGATGCAATATCATCTTTTTCTTCCCGAGTCATCAGGTTTAGCTGATAGCTATGGTAAGGCGTAAGGTCGGCAAAATCATTGGAAAATTTCGAGACTTCTTCTTGAGCGGCGATGACGTGCGCTTGATGCTGTGTGACAGGTATACCGTCCAGGCTTCTTTTCAACCAGATAAATTCTCTCACCTCGTGATATAGCGCTTCGTTTTCAAGCTCACTATTTCCTTTGTTTCTTGAATTAAGCACTATGATTAGGTCTTTTTGCGATGACATAAAATGATACGCGCCCCTGTGCTTTTGGGCATTACTCTCAAGTTCCCGGCCAAGGTCTGCATATACTATTTTTGCCTCTATCATTGTATCAGGTTCGGCGCGGGTCGACCCATCAATGACTGCAAATTTTTCATCTTTACTTAACCTCTCGAATTCTCTATGCCTTTTAAACAGGTCCAACTCACTATCCTCATCCAACTGCCTCCTTGATAGTTCTTTCATTCGGCCCGAACCGGACGACAGAGGCTTCGCCCTTTGCTGAGCTTTTACTCTCTTGTACTTATCAACAACCTCCTGAAAACCATTGCCAAGCATAACAGGCAGATATCCAATGCCTTCGTCTAAAACTACCATCGGTATGGAGCTAGAGATCAACAGCTTTCCGGTAGTCTCCATCCACTCAATAACAGCGTTGGTAAATATACCGATAAAAGGCCGTGAGTATAACAGTATTGTGCCAATAAAGGGTTTCATAATTGGGCTGGCCAGCTTACCCCACTTGCTGCCTTTCATGCGCAATTCTATATATTCGTTAAGAAATACTTTGGCATTATCTACTGTGATCAGGCTTTTTAACACCTCGTCAACCATACTGTTTTGGTTTTTAACCAATAGGTCGATATTTTTTTCCAAGATCTTTGGCCCGCATGCCTTGATCACCTCAAGCATTTTATACAATGCCGATCTATCGTTAATATTTATTGTTTTTGCGGGATACATCATGATGTAAAGCACTATTGGCTGCCATATCGAACTTAAGAAATAGCCGTCGGTTTTTTCATGGAAAAGCCTTCTTGCAATTTTTATAATATCGTGCTCTTCGGATCCCTTCTTTGCTTCATCTTCGGATGAATCTCCGCTTTTAAAATATTTTTTCCATTCGATAGCCCTCATGATCTCTTCGGCATTAAGGTCAATATACTTCGCCAAAGCGTACAATGCCTTGCCTGTATTTTTCATGTCTGTCGGATCCGTAGGGAAGAGGTACATGGCCTGTGTAAAACTTTTTAGAAGTGTTGAAAAATTACGAGCCCCGGCATAATCTTTTGCGCCTTTTACCGCCTCAGAGCCTATGTACCCTATCGTAAGCTCAAGGCTCTGTTTCTTATTCAACAGTTCATCAATGTCTTTTACGGTTATCGCAGAGGCCTTTGGCCCATCCCCTTTTGGGTAGTCCGCATTAATGAATATAGTATCGATACCATTTTTTATAAGACTTGCGTCGCGCAGCATAAGCCCTTTGAACAAAGTTTTGGCCCCCTCTCTCTGTAAACCATTTAAAAATCCGACATTCCCGCGGTCTATCATAGAGATCCTGCCGTCAGGAGTTATAAGCACGTTGCCCTGATGGAGATCGGCATGAAAAACGCCGTCCTCAAATATCTGGTGAAGCAAGATCTGCCGCAATAGTTCACACACGTCATCATAATCATACTCGCGCACCTTATTTGTCATGCTAGACAGTTCTTCTTCGGCATAGCCGGCCTTTTGCAAAGCTGGTGTAATCTCATCAGGCAATAAAAGTTTTGATAGGCTGATACCTTTTATGTCCTCTTCAACGATAACAGAGTCTGTGCAGGCATATATCCGAGGATGAACCACTTTTACGCCTGCTTTTTTCTGTATTTCTCTGCTCCAGGAGATATCCAATTCCGTGATCTTATTATGAAATTCCACTTCCTTTTTAAAGTTCATTTCAAGGTTTATCCATTCCTTCACTGTTTGGACAAGATCAACAATATTCAGTTTTTCCCCATTATGCTCGACTCCTTTGAGCTCCCGGGCAACAGCATCCAGAGCCAGGTAATCAATCCCAAGCGTAGCTTCCATGTTAGGCCTGCGGACCTTATATACCACAGGCACTGTCAGCCGAGTATCATTCAGATCTATTTTATATTGTCCCGCCTTTTCCAATAAATAGGCAACCAGTTGGTTTGTGCCGATCATCTTTCCTTGATACGCGTCGACTTTGCTTTTGATTTCTTTTCTATCGCTTTCGCTGGCGACGCTCTTCAATAACCGGATAACAGCGTGTACATCCAACCACGTCCCTCTGTTGACCTGTTTGATAGAGGCAATACCGACTGGATCCTGGATCTCTCGAACCAGAACGTCCCCGGATGGGATCTCATTTCTCAGTGCCGAGCATAGCGACAACTTGGTGATCTCCGGAGCGGAGTGCCTAAGCTTCCCCAAACTCGAACGCATCTTATCATCAGGGACCATGGCCTTATTTTCAGAAAGGTATTGGGCCACCTTAATACCGACAGGGCCTAACGACCCCAGAAGAACTGCTAAACGTTCTCCGGTACTTGAAGTTTCATAGTCGGCCCTTGTACGCAGTTCCGCCAGGTCCTTAATGATCTGTACCCTTCTGTAAGGGAGATATGCCTTCATGACAATAATAAATACCTTTGATAAAAGAAGCCTGTCTTCGTCTCCTATACCTTGTGTCCCTTTAGGGAAAATGTATAGAAACAGCTTTTCCAGGAAATCGTTCATAATGCTCCTGTCAGAATCATTTTGCGGATCCAATACTCCGTTGTCGCCCAGCATAAAGCCTTCTATCAGTTTCTCGCGTATAATTTTAGGCACAAACCGCATGTCCGCCGGCAATGTAGTAAAATCGATATTATATTTCTCTTCAACATCGAGTACGAATTTTGGTTTTCCCTGGGCGCCCATCATCCACAATAAGATATCCCTCCTGTCTTCCGTCTTAGCGCCCCCGAACATGTGGAGAAGCGTTTCAGACATGAAGTCTTCCGTACGCAGGTCCCTATTACGCGATAAGAGGTTGTTTGAATATAGTTCACCCGAGACCAGGGGCGCCTGGTCAAGGTATCTCACATATTTATTAGAAAGGATAAATAATAGATCGTCTCTTAATACGCTTGGCTCAGGCATATATCTTTTCATGGCTTCGAAATGTTCCTCAAAACCAAAATCAGCGTTTTCAGGCAATTTCGACCATAAGATATACGCTGTAGCGCCATATCTCGCGATCTTTTGGGCAGATATTAAATACGGGGTACCGTCATTTCCCCGTAATATTCGTGTGTAAAAACCGAGCAGTTCATGCAATCTGTCTGGCGTTATATTCAAGGTTTCCTGCAACTCCTTAAGCCGCCCGATGTCATCATCCATTTCACCCAAAAGCGACCAGACATCCGTCACGCCTGTCGTATCGTTTGAGGCATCTTGAACCTTTTTCGCCAACCCAGGCAGACCGCTAATAACTTCAGGGAAAAGATCGGCTTCCCATAGATCAATAACACTGTCGCGTATAACAGATTTATAGGTCAGGACTTCTTCCATCCACTCCAACCTCTCTTTCAAAGGCCTGAATCCTCCCCAAACATAACCTTTCCCGCTTATTTTGCAATACCGGTTAAAAAAATCAGCATATACTGATGATTTAGAGAAAAACTTTTTTGCCAGCTGCCTATAAGATACTTTTTCTCCATATGAGTAGTCAGTTAAAAAGGACATTGGGTCAGTAACGAGTTTATTACAGGCATTTGGGCTTTGCAGGTATTGAGAGAAATCAGGAAACCTTTCATAAAGCCTGTTTTTCTCTACATACCATTTCCACATTTTATCAAGATGCAAACCGGGAAGAGCAACCCCTGATAGATTACGCTTTATCTCATCAAAAGAAAGATCCGCAATATCTTTTGGTATCAAAATCTTCTTTGTGGTACTCAAAGCTACGTCCTTACTGCCAGTATAATATCCTACTTCTATCTCTATTAGTTCATCCAATATATCGGAGTCTTCTTTACCGTCTGTCCAGCTGGGGTTTTTGATTTTTTTCAATAGAAGTATCATCAAGAGCTCAGAAAAGGGATCATCGAACCCGGAAGAGATAAGCACTTCCTTTCTATACTCGATATTCGACTGTGCTTTTATATAATGAAACCTCTTGGCCAATAGTTCTTTGATCTGATCCATAGATAGTCTGGCTAAACGTAATATAAATATTGATTGATGAGAAGGGCTCTTTTGGTTCCACGCGAAGTTATGAAGCGAGAAACGTGATTTGTATATATCATAATAAGGGTCTTTTTTCGCGGGCGCGATACTTGTTTTTCTTGACTTGAAATCCGCGTCAGCATTTTTATCTATCCCGAAGGAACAACTTAGCTCGATTTCAAGCTTTACGGCAGGGCTCAATACCATCATTGCATTGTAAACCGTCTGATTTATAAAATCATCATCGCCGGCCTTCTCAGAATCTTTGATATCATCGGTCAGAATGTCCAGATAGATTGCCGCCAGTTTTGGATCAGGATGAAATGTGTTTGACGCCTGGCTAAAAACATATTCTGCCAGCCCTGCGGCCATGCGCCGATACCTTCTTGCCTTGTCGAGATCATTTTTCTCCTGAGCTTTTTTTATCAAATGTTCGGAACATAACTTTGTCATCAATTTCAACGCATCGGTCTTAGCGAACATGCCCCTAAACCAGAGAAGGATCTCTTGAACATCATTATTGCAGGCAGTTTTAAAATAATCATATAAATATATCGGTTTTGAACCATACCCAAAAAACGTATTTTCAAAAACATCGAACCTACCCTGGTAATTCAACCGCTTCTTCATAAAATCACAGATATCATCTAGATTCATGCCATGCTCTAGCGCGTCCTTGATTAATCGGCCGACATCATATTTATTTTTATCAATATAATCGCTAACCGCCCAATCAGGCATGCTCATCAACTGTTTTAACGAAGAGACGCGTTTAGTAGTCGGAGAGAAATAATCCAATCTGGTCTCTGTTGTAAACAATGAAGACGCTGTTTCCTCTCTTATTAATTCATTCGCATAGATATCGGCCAGGGAATCAAGAACCTCATTAATATCAAGATGATTAAAGAAATGATCTGACAATAACGCTTCTATCGCGTGAGTGAATTTGTCAACAGCCTCTTTCGGCAATACGCTTCTATACCGGTCTATTGAGTTTCTTATAAAGACAATAAACGGCTCGTTTTCGACGTACTCCCTGACTTTTTCCTTAATATAACCCCGCAAACCTGAGGGATCTCCCTGATATTCACTCTCAGATCTTTCCTTCATCTCATTCACGTTTTCATTGAACGCCGACGCCGTATGTTCAGCGACAGACCCGGGAGGCAGCGAGACGAGATCGACGCCAAAATAATCTTTCACTTTCCTAAGAGCAATGTTTGCGGCTATTGGCCCAGGCAGTTTCTCAGCCAATAGCTTAAAATATTTTATGCAAAAATCCCCCCCCACATTTTCTGGGGCAATGTTCAACTCGTCTAGTCCCCATGTATACACAGATACTTCCAGTATGTTCGTTTTTGTTTTTCCCATTGCGTAATGAAGAAGCGCTATGTTTTTAAGCGCCTCTCTTTCACTGTCAGTCCCGGTCTTTCTGTATGCCGGGTTTTCCAGATATACCGAATTTTCCCGGCCGCGCATCATGATCTTTGTCTTTACGGCAAGGAGATCGAGCTCTTTAGAGGCAACCTGCCCCAGATAATTGGCATAAAAATATGCAGAGATCAACTCATTCGGCTTATTAATCGCGCTAATGACAGTCTTGGGATCGAGTTTTTGCTTCTCATCTATTTTAAATATTGGGATAAGATATTTAACCTTATCATACGGCATCAAAATTTTGTCGAAATCTTTATGGCTCAGGCTTTTGGCTATTTTTAGCATATCCGGGATATTGGATCTCAGGCTTTTTAGCATCATTTTCTGATCTTCGTTAAACCACTCGTAGCCGGGAAACTTCTTTAACCTATCCTCCGTTTTAGTTACTTCCCCTGAAAAATTTTCTTCGGGTATTTCCAGGACATTTTTTCCGTCAAGGATAGTGCCGAAATCGTATATAGCCGCGGCAGCCCTCATATCACTAAAATCTATAGCCTTATAAGGCAAGTCTCTGCCAGAGCCCTGTAAATACGCTTCTAGCACAGCCTGTATATAAGTATTACGCATGAAATCTGTTTTTATCTTATCACTATTGATCAATGTCTTCATGGCATCCATGCGTTTTCGAAGAATGCGCATTCCTAAAATCTCATCCAGTTCGGAAACCGATCCTGCGGATTGCGCCATCTTTAATAGTTCCTCTTCTTTTCTATCCATTATCATCCTGAAATCGGCGTCCCGGCTTTTCATCCTGCCTTTGCCTGTCATTACAACTCTCTTGGCCCTGGCGTTTTGAAACCCGATTATCTTTTGTTCGAGGATTATACCTGATAATCTGTGTTTTCTGAGACTAATATACGGATGCGAACTCAACACGTTTTCAACCTGGCCCGAAAGAGTAATGAATTCCAGCATGCCAATAGCATCTATTGCGCCAAAAACCGAAAACTTCGCCTCATCCATCAAATCAAGCGCTCTCATGTCAGCATCGTGCTCGCCATTTTTGATCATCTGGACAAGATACGGGGAGACGGATTCATTCAGATCTTTTACGTCCAATCCCTGATGAGATGTATGCTGTAAAGCATGCGCCAGTTCATGAGCAATAATAAACGCGATTATATCTTCCGTTAACACGATACCCGTACGCAATGAAATATCATACAATGCCTCATATAATCCCCTGTAAAAATAGACGTCGGTGCGGTTACGTATCACGAAGGCATTGATTTCACTCTGGTCAACAATGTGAAATTTACCAGGCTGTGTATCCGTCTTGGTTTGATATACCTCAATAAGTCTGCTATATATTTTGTGGATTTTATTAGCTATAGCATCCTCTTGAGGGTCAACAAAACCCTGGTAATTTATCTTATCTTCCAACATAAGAACAGTTCTTTCAAAATCAGCCTCAATGTCGTCTACAGAAACGCCTCTTTGCTTTGCCAGTTCTTTAATAACTACGTCGTCATAATCCTCGACCTGATCTATTGAATATGCGGCACTCTCAGGGATGAAACCCTTCATTTCCGCGAAATCCCGTCTATCAGCGATACCCAGTCTCTCGGCATCACTCATTTGCCATAAAGCAGTTAATTTACCATTAATGGAATGTTTCTTTGCGTTAGAGAAGAGTTCCTGCGCTTTTATAAGATCATCATTCATAAGCAGAGTTGTTATCTCTTCTACTATTTCATGATTTTCAAGAAATCCAGCTAAAATACCGTGCAGAATAGCAATGGTCTTCTGCTCTTGACCCAATCCTTTTCTAATGCTCACCCCCCAGCCACCGGCATGCTCAGCCTGTCCATCCGGAAGAGATGTCACTTCCTGGATATAAATTTTGTGCGCCTCTTTCCCGACACCATTAACCAGATCATCGATACTTTGCTGCACGCCTTGACCTAAAGACTTCGCTTTTGATAACGCTGTTATCCTGCTTATATCATTCGCATCTATTTCATAGAATTCGCCCTTTTTCATTTCTTGATCTATCACTTCTCCTGCCTGATAAAACAACTCATTCATAGATATTAGGACAGTGGGGCTACTGTCCCTGAAAACAATTTCCAGCTGGCTCTCATCTTTTCTTTGGATATTGAGAATTTTATTAATATCCCACACATCTCTCTCTGCGATTGTTTTTAACCCTACCCAGGCCTTATAGGCGTCGATGTTTCTCTCTCCCCATACTTCTTTTCCCAAAGCAGTCGATAACGCTGCTACCGCCATCGTTGAAGGCAATACAGACGCCAGCCTTGAATAAACAGTGTTGCCGGATTTTGTCATGGTGCCGTTTAATAACCTGAAATATGAGTTCTCGCACCCTTCTTCGCTTTTAAAATTGGGCATTATGGAAACATATGACGTCCCCTGTTGCTTCAACATTTCACAGAGGCTGCCGGTGTGGAATCCCCCGGTAACAATAATTGCAATTTGTTGTGGCAAAGTATGCTCTGTCTCTACGTTGCCATACCTCATATTCTTCATGAACGCCCTGTCTCTTTCAAATGAGTATTCGTAGAATTTGATAAGAGCTGTTCTGTATTGGTCTATCCGGGATATGCCTTCGGGTAATGAGGCGGTTATTTTATATAACGGTCCATTTTGGCTGATAAATGACTCATAGTTCGAGATTCTGAATGAACTTTCGTTTGCTTTGTAGTATTCATAATCTTCTCTCGAGATGGAAATCCCAAATATGTTCTTCATGAGAACGAGGTTCTTGGATAATGTGTCGAGCGTCCTCTGCTCTGAGTTTTCGAAGATAGTTTCCTTTACTGCGGTTTCAAGGTCCGACAGCTCTTCCATTACCGTAAATCTGTCCACATTTTCGTATGCCGATATATAATCGATAAATTTCCTCAGTTCCGGATAATCTTTCAGGTCATAACCTGACATCTGGGCTTTTCTGACAAGGTATATATAATAATCCCTATCAGAAATCCTTCCTGCTTTATATTCAAGAGTTGTCTTCGCAAACTCCTCGACCATATTTGTCGACAGTATTCCCTTAAACGCTTCTATAAGACAGTCTCTTTCAATATTAGCAATTTTAAAATCGATCCCATCTTCAAGCGAAATGGCTTTTAGTAGAATACCGATGTTCTCGTATTTATCTATTTCTATTCCGTGCGAATTAGATTTATCTTTCAAAAATGTCAGATAGTCCTTAAATTCTATTTTTCCTGTTTTGTATTCGGAGTATTTATCGTCACACACCATTAGTTCTTCGTTATAGATACGGCGCTTCAAATTTGTGATTATGTGGTCGAGTGTTTTAAGGTATTCATCAATCACAGGTTTAGATTTTAGAGATTCCCTATACACGTTCAGATTTTGTTTATATAGCGCTGCGTCTTCGACTCCCCACAGACGCGCTTTATCAGGATTGTTTATCGAGTAATACTCAGCCCCGCTTACAAGACCTTCTTTTACAAAATAATCAGCTACTTTTTCACGGACCTTTTTGTCCTCTATCTTTGCAAATATTGCAAGGTCATAATCACCTGTCCCTCCCTCGAGGTTCAATGCGCTAATTCCGTATTCGTCATGTAAATAAGCGATAATATTGGAGATCGCTAGCTGAGCGCCATAGTTGCAGTGCGCATCCTGGATATGTATGACTATGTTTTTAGGCGATTTACCAATGGAGGTATCTCTCACATGACCTAGGTACTGAGGCAGAGTAAACGTATCAGCATCCAGTTCTTTGTGTGGCGGAATAACACTCCCCGTTTGAATACCCGCATAGGCTCTTGCCATCAACAAATCATTGCCTATAAGAGAAAATAGAAAGGCTACTAGAGTAATCAGATTAGCGACTATTCTTACTGGCCTTTTGAACATAAATATTTGGTAACTACTTCCTTTTACCATGTGGACTTATAACCTCGCATATTAAAAGTTTATATGAATTGGGCACATATACACACATAACGATCATCTTGTATTGATATATTTAGAATATGATAAAAGTATACCTGATTGTTATAGGCTTATAGTTATAGATCTTATTACTTTTTTATATCCTAACCAACTATGTCATAGAGTAACTTTTCATTCGCGTAAAAAACATTAAAACGCTCTACGATTTATTTGGATTATGTTCAGAACGTTTTTCAAATCAGCGGGTTAGCGATAGCATCTGCAGCGTCTGCGCATCATGGCCGGCCCGTTGCACACTGATGCCAGGGAAGTATTATAACAGTCGGCTTAGTAAGATACTATTAGGCTGTTGCGCGCTCTTCGGGTTTATACTGGTGCTAG
>Ga0172375_10011540_pt1 | contig 11230 bp, 8 predicted proteins | sample LakKiv1m_FD_114537 | JGI IMG/M metagenome (GOLD analysis project Ga0172375, IMG submission 114537) | Freshwater microbial communities from Kabuno Bay, South-Kivu, Congo - kab_092012_11.1m | ecosystem: Environmental > Aquatic > Freshwater > Lake | place: Democratic Republic of the Congo... | reverse complement strand
CAGGGGCTAGCGTGATTGAGAAACATGTTACTTTGGACAGAAAAACTCCCGTTAATAACATTAATACTAAAAGAAAATATCTTGGCACGGATCATGTCTTATCGCTTGAGCCGCCTGAATTGAAAGAAATGGTCGATTTAATCCGGAAGACTGAACGTATGTTGGGTAATTGGGAGTGGTGCCGCTCGAAAGGCGAGAATTTATTGCGAGATTTTTTAATTAAAAGGTTTGCGGGTGGTTAAAACGCAGATTATTATAAAAACTAAATGCAGTCACGCCCAAGGTATGGGAGACCTGACTTCTTCGGTTGTTTTAGGCCGGGAGTTGAAAAAAAAGGCGAAGCAAGTTGTTTTTTTAGTTAATAAAGATCAGAAAGCGATTGACTTTATCTTAAAAAATAATTTTTTCGTGCAGGGCGTTGAGGGGATTGAGGATATCGAGCTGTTTTTGCAAGGGAAGATTTTCGAGCTAGCCATTCTTAATCAACTTAATACCGGGAAAAAGGAATTGTTATTATTTAAGGAGCATTCAAAGAAGCTGGTGACGATTGAAGATGCCGGCGCTCCGAGTTTATTGGCAGACCTGAGATTTAATATACTTTATCCCCGTCCAGAAGCGGTAACCGATCCCAATTTTATACCCCTAGCTGATATTTTCCAAAAAAAACATCTTTTGGCTAAGCGGATTCATAAAAAAATTAAAAATTTATTGGTTGTTCAAGGAGGGTGCGATACCCATGGTTTTATCCCTAAAATCGCAAAAGCACTTTATGGGGTGGATCCCCAGTTAAGAATTAATATTGTGCTTGGCCCGTATTTTTCTCATGCCCAAAAGCTGGATGACGTGCTTTGTAATGCACCGAGAAAATTCAATATTATTTCAAAATGCAATGATTTATCCGGGCTAATGATGGAAGCTGATATTGCTATCAGCGCGGCAGGCAACACGCTTTTTGAACTTGCCTGCCTGGGCGTCCCAACGATTGTTATCTGCTCTGAAAAATTCGAAGAGATTACGGCAAAAATATTAGAAGCTCGAGGTGTTTGTATTAATTTAGGATTTGGGCTTAACCTGGATGAGCAGGATATCGCTATTGTTTTGGAGAAATTAATAGCTGATTATAAATTACGTTTTTCTTTGAGCAGGAGCGGTAAAAGGCTGATAGATGGAGCAGGCATTAAGCGTATTGCTAACCGTATTGAGAAATTAATTACGCAATATTAACAACTAGGGGAAGAGAGGGAACGTATCATGCTTAATAATTTAAAGTTGCGGAATTTAATCAGAAGTTTTTCTGAGCTTTATTGGCTTAAGCCTATGGATATTGTTTGGGATGCGGTTACTGCTTATTATGTGCAGAGTTGGATAAATAAAAAAGATATATTATTGGATCTTGGCTGTGGTGACGGGTATTTTAGCGCTTTAATGTTGGGCGCAAAAATGCCGATAACCCATGACAAGTTCATTAACGTTGTGGCTAATAACCAAAAAATAAGAACCAATCAATCTGGAGATATATATAGAAATCAACAGCAGCTATTGAAGTTAAAAAAGGCGCCTTGGAGAATGATCGATTATGGCTTGGAGTTAAAGCCGCACCATATCAGAGTTGCTGATGCGCTAGGAATTTATAAAAAGATTATAAAAGGAAATTTCGAGCAAACCGGCTTGAATGCGGAAAGCATCGATAAAGCTTATGCTGTTTTTTCTTTTTATTGGGGTACAAATCTCGATAAGCAGCTTAGCGAGATGCATCGTATCTTAAGAAAAGGCGGTGAATTTATAGTTACTTTGCCTAGCGAGAATCTTTTTGGCATGCATCTTTGCAAGAGGCTGGCAGACGAAGAAAAAAGCACAAAGGTAAAACGTTATCTTGAAGGCCTTGACGGGGGCAGAAGAGATTTAACAACCCGTCACGCCCGAAGTGAAAAAGAATGGAAAGATTGGTTCAGGCGGCACAGTTTTACGGTTTTAAATACGGTGCCGGTAGTAAATAAGGTTATGTTTTTGCATCAAGATATTTCGCAAAGAGTATTTCTGCCGATTTTATTTAAGATGTCCAATGCAGGGGATTTTAAAAGAATGCGCCCGGTAGTTAAAAAATATGTCTGTGAAAAGCTGTATCCGGATTTGTTAAATGAGTTGTTAAAATTTGAGTCTGTTAATAGGGCGGAACATGCCTATTATCTTTTTAGAGTGAAAAAGCAGCAGTGAAATAACGCCGTTAAATTAAGCAGAGAATGTCAAAAGCCAGATTAATTGGAAAAAATATAAGCTATATTATATTGAGCAGAGTTGTTTTTATGCTCATATCATTTATGCTTTTTCCTTTTACCGTGTCGCATGTCGGTAAAGAGGTGTACGGGGTTTTTTTAATCGTGATGAGCTTGACGGGTTATCTTGGGGTGATCGACTTTGGCATGATGTCTGCGTTAATGAAGTACGTAGCTGAATATCACGGTAAGAGTGACTTTAAAGGCGTCAATCGGATTATAAACGCCTCGTTTTCATTTTATGTTGTTGCCGGAGCGATTATCTCTTTATTATTATTTCTGGCCTCAAAGTATTTTACATTATTTTTTAAGGTTGATCCTGCGAATATCCAGGTTATGAGGGAGCTGTTGATCGTGGCTTCTTTGTCGTCATTATTTGTCTGGCCAATGAGTACTTTCCGGGGGGCTACTCAGGGGTTGAATATGTGGGGAACCGATGTGGCAATTAGCGTTATTAGCCAGATATTACTTGCGGTAGCCACTTTTTTTATGCTTAGCCAAGGATACGGGATTGTTGAGCTATTTATTGTAATGCAGATATTAACTGTGGCCAGTAATTTTGTACTTTATTATTTAATACAAAAGCGTATCAGCTTGCGGATTATTTTCCCTTATACGGATATTCGCACGTTCAAATTTATATTTAATTTTAGTTTTTTTATGTTCCTGGGATCATTAGTAACGATATTTATTGCTCAAATTCATAATATCATCATTGGTTATTTTCTTTCCATGTCGGCGGTCTCTGTTTATGCTGTTGCTTATAATCTTCAGAATTATTTTCGCGTAATAAATTCCACCTTAGGCGGCCCTTCCTGGATCGTATCTTCGGAGATGGAGGGCGTTTATGATTACCAGCGTCAGAAGCAGATCTTACTTAAAGGCACCAAGTTAATGTCGGCGGTGTTTCTGCCGGTAATAATAATCGTTTTTGTTTTTATTGCACCTTTTATTAACTTCTGGATGGGCCCGGAGTTTAGCGCCAGCATTATTCCCGCAAGAATAATCATATTATGCTGGGTCTTTAACGGCACTTCTGAATTGGCTACCGGGTTACTTTCTGCCAAAGGCATTGTGCGCCAGCCGCTAATAATTTTGTTAGCCGCAGCGGCTCTAAATTTATTAATCAGTATTACTTTTATAAAAGTTTTAGGCGTAACCGCCGTAGCTTTAGGAATGGCTCTTTCCATTATTCTGGTCGCCTTTCCTTTATTTCTGCGATTAGCCTTGTCTACCTTGCGGATATCTTTCACGGAATATTTTGAAAAAAGCATAAAAATAAATTTACTATTGTACTTATTTGTTGCCGTATTATCGACGATAGTTTTGTTTTGTTTCTACCCGAAAAATTTTATATTTACTCTTTTGGAAATGTTTCTGGTCTATGCGTTTTCGATAGCCTTTTATTATTGCTGCCTTTTGAAGTTCGAGGAAAAAGAGGATGTAAAAAAGATCATTGGTTGGGATTCGTTTTGCCGGCAAGTTAACCGGTTAAAAGGCGCTCGCGGCTAAAATTTTAAGGAGCAAAAGTGGCTTTGAGTAAACAATATTTAGCGTTAACGGCAATCTCTGATTTTTGGAATACTGATTTGCCGATAGTTTTTTTGGGGCCGTGGTGTTTGGTGGGGCAAGGTAACAATAAATTGTCTGACCCTCAAACTTGTCTTATCGTGCCATCTCCCTGGAAACCGGCTGTTAAGGTTAGGGAAGCGGCAGACCGCTGCGGCGAAGTTTATAATAATATGCTGCCGAAGTTGTCGGAACAATTAAATTTTGTTCATGGCGTGGATTATTCGCAGAGTTACTGGAGAGTACTTGTCGGCCCATGGCTTAAGCAGTTTATTGAGATACTTTATGAAAGATATATCCGGCTAGATAATTCGTTTAAACTTTTTCCGGACGTTTTTACTTATATAATGCCGGAAGCTCTTTCCAAATCAATATCTATAGAAAAATATGATTCTATTTCTGCGCAGTGTTTTGAGAACGATTTTTACAATTTAAAATTATTTAGTTTGATAATCCGCAAGCTTTATCCTGCCAGGGGCGTGGAAAAGAATATTACCATGCCTGTTTTTGCAAATAGAAGTGCGGCGGACGGTAAAATTATTAAAAAGGCTTTTTATGCCTTAAAAAGAATAAAAAATACATTTAAGCATCCGGATATAATTTTAAGCGATATGTATCATTTTGATTTTAGGCAGATATTATCGCTGGAAGAAAAATCGTGCACGCATCCGGTCAGTTTTGAAAATTTTGATACAATAAGAAATGTGGGCTGTCCTGATCTTTTGGCAAAGGAGAAAAGAAATAGAATAAAGCTAGAAATAGGTTCCGGAGGATTTTTAGAGTTATTGGGAGAACTATTGCCTATGGCAATACCGCGGTCCTACGTCGAGAATTTTCAGGAGTATAAAAAAAAATCGTGTTTTAAGGAAGTTAAAGCAGTCGGCTCGGCAGTGGGTTGGTGCCATAATGAAAAATTTAAATTTTTTGCCGCAGAAACTGTTTCCTTGGGCACGAAGCTTCTGAGCTTTCAGCAGGGCGGCGGTTATGGTATGGCTTTGGCTTCTCCGGTTGAAGATCTCGGACTGGAGGGTAGTATTTTTTATGCTTGGAAGTGTAATTCGGATGGAAGCCGCACCCGAATATTGCCGAGTCCCCACTTTTCTAAATTGGTAGATAGCTATTTTGCCAAGCGTGACAATATTTTGTTTGTAGGGACGAGCGTGCCGAAATATTCGTACCGGTTTAATTCTACCTTGTTTCCTGATGATATGTTGAAATACTTTGAAGATAAAAGGGTTTTTTTAAAAGGTTTGCCAAGCCATCTTCTTGAAAAGATTGCTTATCGGCCTTACCATTATGAATACGGCTGGGGGGAGAATGATTTTATAAAAAGTATTCTGCCAGAAGTTATTTTTTTGTCGCAAGGGAAATTGACTAAGCATATGCAGCAGGCTAAATTGGTGGTAATCGATCATGCCCATACTTCTTTTCTGGAAGCTCTGGTTATTAATGTTCCGGTTATCCTTTATTGGGATCACCGAGTTCATCTTATGCTGCCGGAAGCGGAAAAGTATTTTGATTTATTAAGAAATGCGGGGATTTTACATCAAGACCCGGCGAGTGCCTCAAGAAGAGTAAGTGAAATTTTTGATGACCCCCTAGCCTGGTGGTCAAAGGACGAAGTGCAAAACGCAAGGTTGAGATTTTGCGAGCATTTTGTCGGTGCGCGAAAAGACTGGTTGCAGGCATGGTTGGGCGAACTTAAAAATATGGTTGAAACGCAAAGGTAGAGATTATTATGGCAGGATTTAAAGTGTTATTTATTTACCCTAATCTTCGCGGCATGAATATGCTGCCTCCGGCGATTGCGATTTTTTCGCGGATCTTAAAAGATGATAATTTTAAGGTAGAGTTATTTGATACTACTTATTACCAGGCTGGGAAGTTTGATTCGGATAAGGAAAAAGAGAAGAATCTTCAGGTGCGTCCGTTTGATATGTCCGGACAAATGACCCTTAAATCTAGCGACCCGCTGGATGATCTGGATCAGCTGGTGCGCTCCTACCAGCCTGATTTGATTGCGTTGTCGGCGACCGAAGATATTTTTCCCGGTGGTTTAAAGTTGCTGCAGCATATCGATAAATATAATATTTTGACGATTGCCGGAGGGGTTTATCCCACTTTTGCTCCGGAGAAAGTGATCCGCAATAAAGAAATTGATATTGTTTGTATTGGCGAAGGGGAAGAGGCACTTTTAGAATTATGCAAGCGCCTGCGCCAAAAAGAGGGTTTTTCTGATATTAATAATTTGTGGATTAAAAATAAAGACGGAGAGATCATTCGCAATCCACTAAAATATCTCCAAAATATTAATCAGGAACAGTTGCCGGATTTTACGTTGTTTGAAGAGGCTCGTTTTTACCGGCCGATGGCGGGAAAAGTTTACCGCATGTTCCCCGTCGAGACGCATCGGGGATGCCCTTACCAGTGCACTTATTGCAATGCGCCGGTTCAACGAAAATTATACTCTGATGCCGGGGTGGGAAATTTTTTGCGTAAAAAGAAGATAGCTTTGGTAAAAAAAGAGCTTGAATTCTATCGGGACACTTGGCGTACGGAGTATTTTTATTTTTGGGCCGAAACCTTCCTTACTTATACAGATTCTGAGTTTGATGAATTTATTAAAATGTACCAAGAGATCAAGATCCCATTTTGGTGCCAAACCAGGCCGGAAACAGTTACTGAATCCAGGATCAGCAGGCTTAAAGATGTCGGGCTGCACCGTATTTCTATCGGTATTGAGCATGGTAATGAGGAGTTTAGAAGAAAATACATTAAAAGAAATATTACTAATGATGCAATCGTAGAGGCGATTAATATTATTGCCGGTTGTAAATTACCTGCCGGTATCAGCGTTAATAATATTGTCGGCTTTCCGGATGAAACGTACGAGTTGGCGATGGATACTATTGAGCTTAATCGCAGAATCGCGGATAAAGTCGATACGATGAATTGTTATGCGTTCGTTCCGTATCACGGCACCGCGTTGCATGAGTTAGCGGTTAAACGTGGTTTCATTGATGATGATACGCCTACTTCCTGCTTGACCGGCGAGCCGGTGTTGAATATGAAACAGTTCCCTAAAGAACAGGTTAAAGGAATTATGCGAACCTTTTCATTGTATGTTAAGTTTGATAAATCACGATGGCCGGAGATTAAAATCGCGGAGAACAATAATGTTGAGGGAAATAGGGTTTTTGAGGAGTTGCGCCGCGAATATGTTAATAAATATTTTTTAAAATAACTTAGGTGTTGATCAAGGAGGCGCAGATGAAAAAAATATCATTGAAGGACCGGCTAAAGAATAAAGAAACGGTTACAGGGTCTTGGAGCGTAATTCCCAGCGCTGCGCTCGTTGAGGCTATCGGTTATAGCGGGTTAGATTTTATTGTGATTGACTCCGAACATGGTCCGGTAAATTTCGAATCCGCTGAGAATTTGATCCGCGCCGCTCAAATTTCGGGTATGCCAGCGATATTCCGTGTTCCTTGTAATGATCCGAGTTCTACCTTGAGAGCGCTGGATCTTGGTGCTGGAGGCATACAGATACCGCATGTTACTTCGGAAGCTCAAGCGCGTTTGGCGGTGAGATCCGTAAAATATCATCCCCAGGGGCAAAGAGGTTTTTCTCCTTTTACAAGAGCAGCACGTTACGGTTTAGACGCCTTGGGGCACGCTCAGAGGTCCAATGCTCAGACGCTGGTGGTGCTTAATATCGAAGGCGTTGAGGGAATAAAAAACTTAAAAAAAATCGTTAAAGTTCCGGATCTCGATGTTATTTTCATCGGGCCTTATGATTTATCCCAGTCTTTAGGTAAACCCGGACAGGTGGAAGACAAGGAGATCATTGCATCCATCCGGCAGAGCGTAAAGATCGCTGAGGACCAAGGCTTAGCTTGCGGTTCTTTTGCCCGGGATATGAAATATCTAGAGATACTGCTGGATTGCAAAGTAAGGTATTTAACTTATATGGTCGATGCAGCGGTGATTTTAAACAGCTATAAAACGTTGCGCGAATCCATTCAGCAGAAAATTAACCGTAAAATAGGACGTTAAATGCATATTGCCAAAAGTCCAGATTTTCAAATATTAGATTGTACGATCAGGGATGGCGGTTACATTAATAACTGGAAATTTGAAAAAAAATTAGTCCGGGAGCTGTATCGGGCCTTGTCGCAATCCGGAGTTGATTATATTGAGATCGGTTATCGGGCATCGGCAAAATATTTTAATTGCCAGGATTACGGGGTATGGAGATGCAGCCCCGAAGAATCAATCCGTCAGGTGATCTCTAATATTGACGGGGCGAAATTGTCCTTGATGGCTGATTACGGGAAGATCAAGCTGGATGATTTTTGTTTGGCTAAAGACAGCGCAATTGAGCTTGTACGTTTGGCGGCGTATAAAGAATATTTTAAGGAAGCTATTGCATTATTGGCGCAGATTAAAGCTAAAGGGTATAAAGCGTCGTTAAATGTGATGAATTATGATAATTTTTCCGCAAATGACAGTAATGAGCTTAAGGCGATGCTCAAAGGCGAAGGGATCGATTATATTTATATTGTCGATAGTTATGGCGCATTATTCCCGCATCAAATTAAATCGCTGGTTGAGCCGCTGTTGAATATCCCGAAGATTAAAGTTGGTTTTCATCCGCATAATAGCTTACAGATGGCTTTTGCCAATTCACTGGAGGCGTTGCGTTGCGGCGTTCAGATACTTGATGCGACAGTTTATGGGATGGGCCGGGCTGCTGGCAATCTTCCTACGGAGATCCTGATTGCTTTTCTGGAGAAAGAGAGGCGGGAGCGGTATAATTCCATACCGTTGCTTAATATTATTGACAGGTATTTTGTAAATCTATTTAATGAAAACAAATGGGGATATCAACTGCCTTATATGTTATCTGGAATGTTCCAGTGCCATCCCAGTTATGCGAAGGCTTTAGTGGATACTCACGAATACACCATTGAGGATATCTGGAAAGCGATGGAGTATATTCATCTTAAAAAACCCGTGGGGTTCTCTAAAAATATTTTAGATGAGCTCATCAATGAAGGGATTATGCGCGGTTCGGATAATCAGAATGTCAAAAGCGTTACGCATAAAGAAAGCGTTCGTTTAAATACCGCTCAGGATATGCGCGCGAAGGTTCCTTATGTTAACCGCCATCAAGATCGCGATTTTCTTATTCTTGCCAACGGCCCTTCGCTTAATGAATATCAGGATAGAATAAACTCGTTTATTGCTAAGTACGATCCTATCATTTTGGGGGCAAATTATCTCGGCGGGCTTTTTAAACCCCACTATCACGCTTTTAGCAATAAACGCAGATTTGACGCTTATATTGATACCGTGGATCCTGGATCAAAATTATTAATCGGCCCATCGATCCCAAAAGATTTGATTAGCGAATATACCGCCAGAGATTATGAGCGCTTGTATTACATTGATGCGCTTGACCCGTTTTTTGATATTCAAAACGGATGGATTACCACAAATTGCCGTACCGTAGCAATCCTGCTTTTGGGCGTTGCGATCGTGATGGGAGCCCGGAAAATATTTGCCGTAGGCATGGATGGCTATATTCAGAATCAAACCAGGGAAAATATGCATTTCTATAAAGAGCAGGATGAAAAAGAGGACCGCGAGATGATCCTGGAGATGCACCGCTGGTGTCAGCATTTTCTTGAGCAGATTGACGCATATTTGATTGCCAGAGGAAAAGAGGGTGTCCATATTCTGACGCCCACGAATTATCGGGCATTTTATAAGGGGCTGGAAAATTATGTTGAAAAAACAAAAGCTTAATAATTCTTTTGGGGAAAACAAAAGATGCGCTGAGCTAAAAAAGATTTTACAGCAGAGAAAGTTATTTAAGCTGGTTTGCGGGGCAGGCAACGAAGATCCTGAAGAAGTGAAGAGGCTGGCGCTGATATTTACTCTTGCGGGGGCAACAATGCTGGATCTGTCGGCGAATATTGATATTGTTGACGCTGCCGTAGAAGGCATCGGCCAGGCGTATGCTCTTGCGCCGTCATTAGGTAAAAAGATAAGAATAAAGCCGTATTTGAATGTAAGTATCGGCATTAAAGGCGATCCACATTTACGCAAGGCCCAGATTAATTTAAGTAAGTGCAGCAAATGTGGCCGCTGCGTAACTGTCTGCAGGCAGAAAGCGATCAATAGAAACTGTCAGGTGGAAAAATACCGCTGTATCGGCTGCGGGCATTGTGCGGCAGCTTGTTCCAAGGCAGCAATTACGTATCTTGATAAAAGAATTGATTTTAATAAAATACTGCCTGCTTGCATTCAAAAAGGAGTTGAAACGTTGGAGTTGCATGCTGCGGTAGATGATGAGCGGGCATTTCTATCGGATTGGAAATTAATTAATCATTTTGTTCAAGATAATTTTGTCAGTTTATGCATTGACCGGTCGCTTTTATCCGATCAGCGTTTGATCAAAAGAGTGCGGTTGGCTCAGGCCTTAGCCGGAAAACGTTTGATCGTTCAAGCCGACGGTATTCCGATGAGCGGCAGTGAAAAAGATGATTATAATAATACGTTGCAGGCTGTTGCCTGCGCCGATATCGTCGAAAAAAGCAAGCTGCCGGTGAAGATTGTTTTATCCGGAGGGACCAACAGTAAAACCGGACGCCTAGCGAAACAATGCGGTATAACCGCTCATGGAGTGGCACTCGGTAGTTTTGCCAGAATGATCGTAAAAGAATTCCTGATCCATGATAAATTTTATAAAGGGAAAGCGTTAATTAAGCGAGCGGTAACTGTAGCAGAAAAATTGATTGCTGTTAACCTTAAGGCGCTGGATGGTTAATTTACGGATAAATAATAAAATAATCGAAGAGGTGCGGCTGGTTATTTTTGATAAGGACGGAACCCTGATGGATCTTTATCATTATTGGTCGCAGATGGTTGATTATCGGGTAGAATTTGCAAGAAAGCAGCTTGGTTTTAATCTGCCGCAGAAGTCAGAAATTATGCTGGCGATGGGTATCGACCTTGAGCAAAAGCGCTTAAGAAGCGAGGGGCCGGTGGGGATCAAAAAACGGGAAATTGTGATGATCGCAATGGAAGAAGCTCTTGCCCGGGCAGGTTTTACAAATACGCATAATCTTTGTTGGGAATCTTTTGAAGCGGCTGATGAAATCAGCCTGGAGCATCTGCCGGAAATAATCAGGCCCTTAAACGGAGCGCAAGAGCTGATCAGTATTTTGCATGCCCGCGGATGCAAAATGGCTTTAGCCACTACTGATAAGACCCGGCGCGCAGAATTGGCGCTTAATTTTTTAGGAGTATCCGATAAGATCGATATCGTTGTTGGTGAGGATATGGTCAAAAATTACAAACCGTATCCGGATATGGTTAAT
>Ga0172375_10011533_pt1 | contig 11235 bp, 5 predicted proteins | sample LakKiv1m_FD_114537 | JGI IMG/M metagenome (GOLD analysis project Ga0172375, IMG submission 114537) | Freshwater microbial communities from Kabuno Bay, South-Kivu, Congo - kab_092012_11.1m | ecosystem: Environmental > Aquatic > Freshwater > Lake | place: Democratic Republic of the Congo... | reverse complement strand
CGTGATGTGCTGGAAAAGGTCAAGGCCTTCAGCATGATCACGGAAGAGGACGCGCTTCGGATCACGGACATGGGGGCAGACCCCAGGAAGGTTCAAGTCAACGGCAACGCTAAACACGATCTTCTGGCCTCGCAAACCGATCCTGCGATCCAGACCAGAGTGCGGGGGCTTCTTGGCCTCAAACCGTCTCAACCTGTGTTTGTCGGAGGAAGCACGCGGGAAGGGGAAGAAGAAATCCTGCTCAGCGTCTATGAAATGCTTTCGAAAGAGTTTCCGGAGACGGTGCTGGTCATTGCGCCAAGGCACATCCTGCGGGTTCCCCGCATCGAAGCCTTGGTCAGGCAGCAAGGCTTGGATGTTCAACTCTGGACCGACCTGTTGAGACCCGGAGCCGAGCGCACTGCACCGGTCATCCTTGTCAACGCCTTTGGGGAGCTTTTGAAGATCTACAGCGCGGGGACAATCCTTTTCTGCGGAGCAAGTCTGGTCCCTCTGGGCGGGCAAAACCCTGTGGAGCCGGCGGTGTGGGGGAAAATGGTTTTCTACGGGCCCTCCATGGAGGATTTCGCGCAGGCCAAGGAACTCCTTGAGCAGGAAAGAGCCGGGGTGGAAGTGAAGAATGCTGAAGCGCTTGCAGAGCAGGCGCTGTACTTTCTCCATCATCAGGAAGAGCTTTGGGAAGGAGGCCGGCGGGCCAGGGAAGCGGTCCTGCGAATTCAAGGGGCTTCAGAGAGGCACGCCCAAGTCATTGCCCGGCTGATGCGGGAGTCCTGCCCTTCTTGAAGTACCCTTTGGGAACCACCACGATCCCCCTCGGCGTCACCGTGAAGACCTTGCGGTCTTCACCGGGATTGTAGCCGATCTCCGTGCCGGGCGGGATGTTGTTGTGTTTGTCAATGATCGCCTTCTTGATCTTGCAGTGCCGGCCGATCACCACATCGTCAAGAATCACGGATTCATCGACCATGGCCCAGCTCCTGACCACCACGTTGTAAGACAGGATGGAGTTTCGCACGATCCCGCTAACAATGCATCCCGGCGCAACCAGGGAGTCGAGGGCTTTGCCCACGCGCAGTCCTTCCGGCCGTTCCACGCTGAAGATGAATTTGGCCGGCGGCGCCAGGACCTGGCTGGTGTGAATCGGCCATTTCACACCGTAAAGATTGAAGTAGGGGTCCACGCCGGTCAGATCCATGTTGGCGTTCCAATAGGCATCCAGAGTCCCCACGTCCCGCCAGTAGGAAGAATCCCTGACCCTCGTTTCCATCCGAGGCTCCCGTTCCCCGTCCTCAAGCGTTACGGTAATGTAATCCTGGATCAGGTTTCTCTGGCCGTAGGGGTAAGCGTAAACCCTGTGGGAGTCAAGCATCTTGGGAATGATATCGCGGCCGAAATCATCCTCGTCGCCCGCTTGGAGAATTTTCAAGAGCGTTTCAGCCTTGAACACATAAATCCCCATGGAAGCGAGAACATGATTGGGGTCTCCCGGAATGGTTTTCACGGCGTCTTTAGGCTTTTCCCGGAACATCCGGATGCGATAATCGTCGTCCACTTCTGCAACGCCGACTTGACTGGCAAGGTCCTTGTCCACTTCCAATAGCGAGAGGGTAAGGTCTGCATCTTTTTCCTGGTGATAGCGTACAAAGAGGCTGTAATCCATTTTGTAGATGTGGTCGCCGGACAGGATGAGAATATTGACGGGCCGGGTACGCTCGATGAGGTACAGATTTTGACGGATGGAATCGGCGGTTCCCCGGTACCAGTCCTGACCGGTTCTCTGCTGAGGCGGCACCACCTTCATGAAATGCCCGAGCTTGGTGCTGAAGATGTTCCAGCCTTGTTCGATGTGGTCGGTGAGGGACTGGGATTTGTACTGGGGGAGGAGGATGATCTTGTAAATCCCTGAGTTCACGCAGTTGCTGAGGGTGAAGTCCACGAGGCGGTAAATCCCTCCGAAAGGCACCGCGGGCTTGGTGCGGTCCTCGGTGAGGGGCATGAGCCTCTCCCCCCGTCCTCCGGCCATGACAAACGCAAGGGTGTCTTTCATGTTGTTGACCTGTCCTGGGAATAGCAGGATTATAGAAGCCGCAGAGACAAAGCGTCAAGCAGAGATAACTCGAGGGACCCCCCTGGCCTTCTTCTATGACTGCTTCAAAAAGCTACACGGTTGCGGGGCGGCTTGTCAGAGCCACTTCTTTCTTCGGAAAAGCAACAGCATCGTCAAAGCTACGCCGAGCATGATCAGCCAGAGTAGGGGGTACCCGTAAGGCCACTCCAGCTCAGGCATGTGCTTGAAGTTCATCCCGTAGATGCCGACGATGTAGGTCAGCGGGATGAAGATGGTGGCGATGATGGTCAGGACCTTCATGACCTCGTTCATCCTGTTGCTGACGCTGGAAAGGTACACGTCGATCATTTCCGAGGTCATCTCTCTGAAGGTTTCCGCCGTTTCTATGACGTGAACCGCGTGGTCATAGACATCGCGAAGGAAAAATCTGGTGCGATCCTGAATCAAAGGCGATTCCTCTTTGGCCAGGGTGTTCACCACCTCGCGCAGAGGCCACACGGACTTGCGCAGCAGGATCAGATCTTTTTTCAGGAGGTGGATCTGATGCGAGGTTCTGGGTGAAGGGTTGTCCACGAGTTCTTCTTCCAGGGACTCGATTCTTTCTCCGGTTTCTTCAAGCACGGCAAAGTAGCTGTCCACCGCAGCGTCGATGAGAGAGTAGGCGAGGTGGTCGGGCCCCAGTTTCCTGATCCTGCCCTTGGCCTTTCGCAACCGGTCCAGGACAGGCTCAAAAACAGGGTTGTCCCGCTCCTGGAAGGTGAGCACAAATCGCGGACCGAGAACCAGGCTGATCTGCTCTGCCCTGAGCCGATGGGTCGACTCGTCATAGGAAAGGATTTTCAGGAACAAACAAAGGTAATCGTCGTAGTCATCCAGTTTGGGCCGCTGGTCCGTGTTCATAATGTCTTCGAGCAGCAAGGCGTGAAGGTTGAAGTATTTCCCCATGGCGCCGATAACATCCACCTCGTGGACGCCGACGATGTCCAGCCAGGTCACGCTCTCCTTGTCCCTGTAAGGGAAGCTCTCGAATATGGTGTGAAGCTCCTTCTCTTCAAAATGATCCTCTTTGTAGTCGATGAGCCGCAGCTTCACCTTTTCCTTCTGATCCTCGCCAATGTGAACGAGAGTGCCCGGCGGCAGGCCGGCTTTCTTTGAGATTTTCTTGACGAGCTTTGCCATAACGGTCTCCCTCTCAAGCCAAGGATTTCACTGCTCACCCGGATTCTGGAAAGAATCGCCTTCTTTTAGAGTCTACCCTTTTTGTTCATGGGATTCAAAGGGTTTCCTCCAGGAAAGGGGGCGTTGATTCAAAATGCTCTGTGTGGTAAGAAGAACCGATGAATGTGCTGATCCTCTCATCGGAAGTGGCTCCCTACGCCAAGACAGGCGGCTTGGCTGACGTGGCCCAAGCTCTTCCCCGAGCTCTTCAGAAGCTCGGCATTAATGTGTCCGTCGGATTGCCCCTGTACCGGTCGGTCAGGGAGGGCTCCTTCCAGAGACAGATGGTCTTGAGAGGCCTGCAAATTCCCCTGGCAGGTCAAACCCTGGTTGCTAAGGTTCATGCCACGGAAACAGAGGACGGCGTTCCGGTCTACTTCTTCGATCGGGAGGATCTTTTCGATCGCCCCAACCTTTACCGCACGGCCGAGGGCGATTACTATGACAATCTTGAACGCTTTGCTTTTTTCTCCCGCGCAGCGCTGCTTTTTACAAAAGCCACGGGCATGCGCTTTGACCTGATTCACTGCCATGACTGGCAGACCGGCCTGATCCCCGCTTATCTAAGCACGCTCTTCCGGACCGATCCGTTCTTCTCCTCCACGGCCACCCTTTTCACCATCCACAACATCGGGTACCAGGGGCTCTTTCCCCGAGAGAAACTCCCCGTGTGCGGTCTCCCTCCTGAGACGTATCACCCGGAAGGGGTGGAGTACTGGGGTGCGATCAGCCTTCTCAAGGCCGGCATCGTCTACTCGGACGCCGTGACCACCGTGAGCCCGACCTACAGCGAGGAGATCCAGACCTCCGAGTTCGGACTGGGCATGCAAGGGGTCTTGCGAAACAAGTCCGCCAGGCTTCACGGCATCTTGAACGGAGCAGACTACTCGGTGTGGAACCCGGCCACAGACCCTCACCTTATCTCCAATTACGACGCGGATCATTTATCTGAGAAAGGGGTCAACAAGGCGGCGCTCCTGAAAGAGACCGGTCTCGATCTGGCTCTTCTGGAAAGGCCTGTCTTCGGCGTCACCTCCCGCCTCTCGCAGCAGAAAGGGTGCGATCTGGTTCTCTCGATCCTCGAAGCGCTTTCGAGGATGCAGGTGGGACTGGTGATCCTGGGCGAGGGGGAGGAGCGTTATGAGAGGGCGTTGCAGGAGGCTGCGGAAAGATACCGTGGAAAACTCTCCGTGACCACCGGTTTTGACGAAGCCCTGGCTCATCGCATCATGGCGGGAGTTGATCTCTTTCTGGTCCCTTCCCTTTATGAACCCTGCGGGTTGACCCAGATGTACGCCTTGAAATACGGGACCGTGCCGGTGGTGCGCGCCACCGGAGGACTGGAAGACACGATCGAGGACTTTGACTCGGGAACCAAAACCGGAAACGGCTTCAAGTTCGGGCCCTATGATGCGAAGGCGTTTGTCTCAGCCCTCCAGCGGGCGACGGACCTCTATACCGATTCAACGACCTGGGAAATCCTGATGAAGAAGGGCATGACGGCCGATTTCTCCTGGCAACGTTCAGCGGAAAAGTATCTCGAACTCTATCAGTCCCTTACAGCAGCCCGTCGCCGCGTTTAACCTTTTGCCGTTTCATAACAGTTTAGCTCTTTGAAATAAAAACAGAAAAAGGCCACGGGGGTCCCTCCAAAAACAGAACAACGAAGACGCCACACCTCAGTGACAAGCTCAAGGTCGTGGGTGAGGCGGGCGGAGGGCTACAGGGGAACTCGCCATGGAACACCCCGCTGGCAAGTACCGGTGAAACCCCGCCGCCCGCCTTCGCTGCCCCTTATCTGCAGAGTCTTTCCCGCACGCTCTTCGTTTTTTGTTTTTGGAGGGACGCCCATGGCCTGAGCCATCATTTCAAAGAGCTAAACTGTTACGCGGTTTCGTGATAATCTCTTTGCCGCTTTTGAAACCCTTGCCCACGGAGTTCGTCTATGTCGAACAGCGTGTTTTACGATGTGACGCTTCTCACGGAGAATGACCTTTACCTTTTCAATGAAGGAAACCATTTCCATCTCTATGAAAAACTCGGTGCCCACGGGGTCTCCCGGGGAGGAACAAGGGGCACCTACTTTGCGGTCTGGGCGCCGGATGCTGAGAATGTTTATGTCGTGAGCGACTTCAACGGATGGAACAAGACAAGCCATGCTCTCCGGCCAAGGGCCGTCTCAGGCATCTGGGAGGGGTTCATCCCAGGAGTAGAGAAGGGGGTGAAGTACAAGTTTCATGTGTGCTCGCGATACCAGGGTTACCGAGTGGACAAAGGCGACCCCTTTGCCTTTCACGGAGAGACGCCGCCGCTCACGGCTTCTATCGTGTGGGATCTGGACTATCTCTGGGGCGACGAAGCCTGGATGAGGGAGCGCCTGCGCCGGAACAGCGCCCAGTCGCCCATGTCCATCTATGAACTGCACCTCGGGTCATGGATGAGAATACCCGAAGAGAACAACCGTTTTCTCTCCTACAGGGAGATGGCCCCGCGGCTGGCCGAGTACGTGAAGCGCACGGGCTTCACCCACGTGGAGTTTCTTCCGGTGATGGAACACCCTTTCTATGGATCGTGGGGTTATGAATCCCTCGGGTACTTTGCGCCCACGAGCCGCTACGGAACGCCCCAAGATCTGATGTTCCTCATTGACACGCTCCACCAGAACGGGATCGGTGTTATCCTGGACTGGGTCCCTTCCCACTTCCCCAGTGACGAGCACGGCCTCGCTTTCTTTGACGGAACCCACCTCTATGAGCACCTGAATGCCCGCCAGAGAATTCAACCGGACTGGAACAGCTTCACCTTCAACTGCGGCCGAAACGAGGTGCGGAGTTTTCTCATCAGCAGCGCGCTCTTCTGGCTCGGAGTTTATCATGCGGACGGGCTTCGGGTGGATGCTGTTGCTTCCATGCTCTACCTCGACTATTCCAGGAAAGAAGGAGAGTGGGTCCCCAACCTTTACGGCGGAAGGGAGAACATCGAGGCCATTGCTTTTCTCCGGCGTTTCAACGAGGAGGCTTACAAAAGGCACCCGGACATTCAGACCATGGCCGAAGAGTCCACGGACTGGCCCATGGTTTCCAGGCCGAACTACGTCGGGGGCTTGGGATTCGGCATGAAATGGGACATGGGGTGGATGCACGACACGCTGGACTACATGGAAAAAGACCCGGTGCACCGGCAGTATCATCATGACCGGCTCACCTTTCGGCTCTTGTACGCCTATCACGAGAACTTCATCCTGCCTCTATCTCATGACGAGGTCGTTCACGGCAAGGGGTCGCTCCTCCGGAAAATGCCGGGCGACGAGTGGCAGAAGTTTGCAAATCTCAGGCTGCTCCTAGGCTACATGTACGCCCAGCCCGGCAAGAAGCTTCTTTTCATGGGAGGGGAATTCGGGCAGTGGAACGAGTGGTACCATGACGTGAGCCTCGACTGGAACCTGCTGGAGGTTCCGCTCCACAAAAGTCTTCAGCACTGGGTAGCGGACCTCAACCGGCTGTACCGGCAGGAGGCGGCCCTGCATGCCCTGGACTTTGATCCAGCGGGGTTTGAGTGGATTGACTGCAACGACTCCCAGCACAGCGTGGTGAGCCTTGTTCGCAAGACCGGCTCAGCAAGGGACGATATCCTGGCTGTTTTCAATTTCACACCGGTGCCGAGGCACGGGTATCGCGTGGGCGCGCCCAGGGCCGGGTTCTGGAAAGAGATCCTCAACAGTGACGCGCTGGAGTATGGCGGAAGCGGCACGGGCAACCTTGGTGGGAAAGAGACTGAGGAAATTCCTTGCCACGGCAGGCCATGGTCGTTGGACCTCACCTTGCCGCCGCTGGCCGTGGTGTTCTTCAAACATGAAAAACACCCATAGGATCACCGGGCAGGGAGATTCTTCTTTCGTTCGCTCAAGTAGTAGAGCACCGGCACGGTCATCCGGGAAAGGAAAAGGGAAGCCACTTCCCCTGCCATGAGGGAAAGGGCGAGACCCTGGAAGATCGGGTCAAAGAGAATCACCCCTGCGCCAACCACCACTGCCGCCGCGGTCAGCATCATGGGACGGAATCGAACAGCGCCGGCATCCACCACTGCTTCCGCCAAAGGCATGCCCTGCCTGAGCCGGAGCTCGATGAAGTCCACGAGGATAATGGAATTGCGCACCACAATGCCGGCTCCGGCAATGAACCCGATCATGGAGGTGGCCGTGAAAAAGGCGTCCATCAGGGCATGGGCGGGCAGAATGCCCACGAGGGAAAAGGGAATGGCCGCCATGATGGTCAGCGGTGTCTTGAAAGACTGAAACCACCCCACCACCAGGATGTAGATCAAGACGAGAACCGCGGCAAAGGCCAGGCCGAGATCCCTGAACACTTCGTAAGTGATGTGCCACTCTCCGTTCCACTTCATGGAGAACCGCTCCAGAGACCCAGGCTGGGTTGAGACGTAGCGCTCCAGGGTGTATCCCTCGTCCAGCTTGATCCGGTCCAGGGCTTTGTTCATCTTCATGATCGCATACACAGGACTCTCTTCGCTGCCTGCCACATCTCCGGTCACATAAACCACGGGCATGAGGTTCTTGTGGTAAATGCTCTTTTCCGCGCTCTCTTCCCTTACGGATACCAGTTCTCCCAGAGGCACAAGAGTCCCCTTGTTCCCCATGACCTTCAAGGTCTTGAGATCCTGAACGCTGGAGCGTTCGCTCTTGGGCAGCCTCAGGAAAAGGGGGACATCCTCTTTTTCCTTGGGCACATGGAGCAGCCCCACTTTCATCCCCTCGACCGCGATCCGAAGGGTGAGGGCAACCTGTTCCGCGGAAACACCGTTCAGGGCCGCCTTTTCACGGTTCACATCGAAAACGAACTTGGTCTGATCGTCTTCCACGTACCAGTCCACGTCCACGACGCCTTCAGTCTTTTCAAAGACCTCTCGGATCTCCCGTGCAATCCGGATCTGCCGGCCATAGTCGGGCCCGTAGATTTCCGCCACCAGGGTTTGCAGCACCGGGGGCCCGGGCGGAACCTCGGTGACCTTCACCCTCGCCTGATGCCTTACGGCAATTCGCTGGAGTTCGGGCCGAACCCTCTTGGCAATGTCATGGCTCTGAGCCTTGCGCTCGCCTTTGGGGAGCAGATTGACCTGGATGTCTGCGGAGTGGGGTTCCCGGCGAAGGAAATAGTGGCGCACCAGGCCGTTGAAATTGTAAGGGGCCGCTGTGCCCACGTAGAGGAGCACCTCCGTCACTTCAGGGACCGCACGAAGGGCGTCGGCCATCTCATGGGTGACGGCTGCGGTCTGCTCCAGGGTCGTGCCTTCGGGCATGTCGATGATCACCTGAAACTCGCTCTTGTTGTCAAAGGGAAGCATCTTGACGCGCACCGCCTTGAAGGCGAAAAGAGAGAGAGCGGCCAAGAGCAGGATCACCACGGCGAAGAGAAAACGGTTTCGCTTTCGGGGATTGTTGATAAGCGCCGACATGACCTTGCGGTAGGCTTTGGTGCTCCACCCCTCCTGGGTGTGGGCCGCTTCGGCCTCCGGGTTCAAGAGCCTGAAGCTCGCCCATGGAGTCACCAGGAAGGCCACCAGCAGGGAGAAAATCATGGCCGCAGAGGCGCCTACCGGTATGGGTCTCATGTAAGGGCCCATCAGACCGCTCACAAAGGCCATGGGCAGGATGGCCGCGATGACGGCTGTCGTGGCCAGGATGGTCGGATTTCCCACTTCATCCACCGCCTCCACGGCAACCTCTGTAATGGGCCGGCCTTTACTTTCAGGAAGCCGGTAATGGCGGACGATGTTCTCCACCACCACGATGGCGTCATCCACAAGAATCCCGATGGAGAAAATAAGGGCAAACAGAGTCACCCGGTTGAGCGTGTACCCGTAAAGGAAGAAAATCGAGAGGGTGAGGGCGAGGGTCACGGGAATGGCGGTGGCCACAATGCCCGACTCCCTCAACCCCAGGGTCAGCCAGATCAGGGCGGCAACCGAAAAGATGGCGATCATCATGTGAAGGAGCAGCTCATTGGATTTTTCGCTTGCCGTTTCTCCGTAATTGCGGGTCACGGTCACGTGAATGTCTGCCGGCACCAGCCAGCCCTTGAGACTGTTGACTTTGCGGATCACCTTGTCCGCCAGGACAATGGCATTGGTTCCCTTGCGTTTGGCCACAGAGAGCGTGACCGCGGGCAGAAGCCCATTGACCTGCTGAGAACCGGCGCCTTTGCCTGAACCGATCAGCACGTAGTCGGTGGGCTCTTCAGGGCCGTCCATAATGGCGGCCACATCCCGAAGATACACGGGCCGATCGTTGAACACTCCCACCACCACCCGGCCCAGTTCCTCTGCCGATTCGAGGAATCCTCCGGTTTCCACAAGGAACTCCCTGTTGCCGGAAGAAAAATGGCCGGACTGGAGCTGCTGGTTGGACTGCTGGAGAACAGGCACAAGGGCGGCCGGGGCAATGCCGAAGGCCGCCATGCGCGCCCTGTCCAGGGCAATCCTCACCTGTCTCTGACGGCCGCCGATGATCTTCACCTCAGAGACGTCGGCCACCTGTTTGATTTCATCGTGAACCTGGGCTGCGACCCGGCGCAGCATGGAGTGATCATAATGGTCGCTCCACAGGGTGAGGGCCAGAATGGGAACGTCGTCGATAGACCTCGGTTTGATGAGGGGCTGGCTTGCGCCGGCCGGGATCAGATCGAAGTTGGCGAACATTTTCTGGTTCAGTCGAACAATGCTCTTCTCCTCGTCTTCCCCCACGTAAAAGCGCACGATCGTCATGGAGGAACCAGGCGAGGAGGTGGAATAGATGTATTCCACCCCTGGGATTTCCCAGAGGAGCTTTTCCATGGGTTTGGTCACCCGCTCCTCCACCTCCTTGGCAGAGGCTCCGGGCATCTGCACGAAAATGTCGATCATGGGAACAACGATCTGCGGCTCCTCTTCCCTGGGAAGGAGGAGGACCGCTCCCAGGCCAAGCAGGAGGGAAGCGAGCATGAAAAGCGGGGTGAGCTTGGAATGAATGAAGGCGCGGGCCAGGTTCCCCGCAAATCCCAAGCGGCCGGTCATGAGGATTCTCCCGGTTCCACGGTGGCTCCGTCCCTGACGGCAGACAAGGGTTCGAGGATCACCGCTTCGCCCTGGCTGAGCCCGGAGAGGACCTCCACCCGGTCGCCAAAGCGCTTACCGGTCTGGATCAATCGCATGCGGCCGGTCTTGGAGGGATCGACCACGTAGACAAAGGCGAGTTGTCCTCGTTCCACGACGCTCTGGAACGGCACGGTCAGGATCTGCCGGGTTCCTGTGGTGAACCGGGCTTTTCCGAAAAGCCCGGATCGAAAAAGCCACGAGGGGTCAGGACGGCTCAAGTCGATTTTCACAACAGCGGAGCGGCTTGCCGGGTCAAGGGCAGGCACGATCTCCGAGACCTGGCCTGCAATGGGCTTTTGCCCCAGAGCCTCAATGAACACGGTCACGGGATCCCCGAGCCGGATCCGGCCGAGGCGCGATTCCTCAACGAGCGCTTCCAGACGGTAAAGAGCGTCATCTTCCACGGTCAGGAGATGGGTTCCGGGCGGGGCCATCTGGCCGATATCCGCAGGCTTGGCCGTCACGATCCCGTCTAGGGGAGAAAGGATCCGGGTGTAGCTCAGAAACGTCTCGGCATTCATAGAATCCGCCCTGGCCTGGTCGATTCTTGCGAGGATCTGGCTCTTTCTTGCAGCGAGGGCCTGAAGGCGTTCGGATGCCTGATCCGCGTCCGACTTTGCGGCCGTGTTCTTTGTTTGGATTTCGTCCAGTTCCTGCAAACTGACCGAGCGGCGTTCATAAAGCCGTTTGTAACGATCGAGCGTAGAGGAAGCCAGCGCGAGTCGCGCGTCCGCAGCTTTTTTTTCCGCTTCTCCTGCGCGAATGGCTTTTTCCGCTTCATCAAGAGCGTGCCGGGCTTCCCG
>Ga0172375_10011532_pt1 | contig 11235 bp, 14 predicted proteins | sample LakKiv1m_FD_114537 | JGI IMG/M metagenome (GOLD analysis project Ga0172375, IMG submission 114537) | Freshwater microbial communities from Kabuno Bay, South-Kivu, Congo - kab_092012_11.1m | ecosystem: Environmental > Aquatic > Freshwater > Lake | place: Democratic Republic of the Congo... | reverse complement strand
CAAGGATATCTAAAAGCGCTTCGCCAAAATTAGCCACTTGCAGCTGGCAGCCCTCACAACAGGAAAAATCAAAAAAAGCAACTTTAGGGATACGCATTACAGAGCCTCTTGATTACCTTTAATCTGATCGTATGAAAATACCGGGCCGTCCTTGCAACAGTAATATTGGGCGATCTGGCAATGGCCGCATTTACCGATGCCGCATTTCATATGCCTTTCTAAAGACACATAGATTTGTTTCTCGGGAATCTCCTTCTTAAGTATTTCAATTAAAACAAATTTATACATAATCGGTGGCCCGACAACTACCGCAAACGTCCTCTTAGGATTAAGATTCACTCCGGGAATAAGCGAAGTGATTAAGCCGATATTGCCCTTCCAATCGGGATCGGCTTTATCCACCGTGCAATTGAAATTAACATCCAGCCTTTTATCCCATTCTTTTATCTCATCGGCAAAAAGCAAATCGGCGGGTTTCTTGCAGCCCAAAAGGATATGCACCTTGCCAAAATCGCGGCGGTTATCAATTACAAAATTAATCAGCGAACGCAAAGGCACGATCCCTAATCCGCCGGCGACAAACAGCAGGTCATTGCCTTCTAATATCTGCACCGGGAATCCGCGGCCAAAAGGCCCGCGAATCCCCAGGGAATCCCCTGCTTCCATTTTATGCAAAGCATTCGTCACTTTACCGGCATTGCGCACGACCAGCTCAAAATAACTGCGTTTAGTCGGCGAAGAAGAGATTGAAATCGGCGCTTCCCCGATGCCTAAAAGAGAAACCATCACAAACTGCCCCGGCTCATGATCCAGGCTAAACCCGCCCTCCAGGGCAATCTTGAAATATTTTTCTTGAGCAGTCATCATGCGCGCCTCAAGGATCTTGGCGGGCATAACTATATATTCGGATTCTTTCAATTCAATGCGTTTCACTTAGCCCCCTTGGCTAACTCATTAATGGTTTCTTTAAGCCTGATTTCCGCCATGCAAGTGCGCGAACACCGGCCGCAGCCGGTACAAAAATAACGGCTGTATTTATCAACCGGATATTTGAATTTACGCATATAGCGGTGGCGCTGGCGCTGGGAGCGCTCTTTACGAAAATTCTCATTACCCGCTACCCTGGCAAACGGTTCATTCTGGCATGAATCCCAGCGCCGGTACCGGGCGCCGGTATTAAGGTCAAGGTTTGGCTCATCAACAATATCAAAACAATAGCAAGTCGGGCAGACATTAGTGCAATTACCGCAGGCAACACAACGCTTGTCCAGATCTTTCCAAACCTCGTGCTCAAAAGAACGGTCAAAAAGCGGCTTAAGGTCCTCATGTTTTACCTTGACCTCGGCCTTAAAAATAGAGCGTTTTTTTTCGCGTAAAAGCTCAAGCGCCCGCAATGCCTTGGCGTCGGCGGGCTTAAAAACCGCGGCCTTATTTACCAATTCATCTCCCAACATAGTATTGATGTGCACAATAAAAATATCCCCCAAATCAGTAAAAAATAGATCGTAACCGCCGTTAGGAAGGTGATTATCCACGACACAGCAACTGGCATACTCATCGCAATAGTCATTGCACTCTAAACCGATAATCGCGATTTTATTCTTGCGCACGATATAATTGATATCTTTGGGCTTATCCGCGAAAACCATATTCAGGCATTGTATCCCCGCCAAATCACAGGTATGCACGCCGAAAATAATCATCTTTTCGTATTCCAAAATGGCATCTAAGGCATTCTCCCGCTTATTATAAGAAGTCAAGGTTTCCTGCGTGGGCAGGAAATATTTTTTGGGAGGTAAAATAGTAGGGATGTACTTAAGGGTAATCTCTTTGCCGGAAGAAACTTCGCTAAAAGAGAAATTATTATACCCTCGGGCTACCGGGGCAACTACTTTTTGAGATTGCGCCAACGCGCTAATAAATGCGTCTAAATCTTTTTTCTGGAGAATAGTAAATTGTTGCATAGAAAAATTTATCTACGGGCCTGTGAGCTTGAATTATATATTGTGAATATTATCACAAAAATCCTTCTTGTCAAACGTTTTTATTGATTTATTTTCTATTTTTTATAAAAGAATGGTGACTTGATTTTGTAGAACTTCTAAAAAACCGCCCGGGGAAGATTCAATTACCTTGATCATGCCTGTAGGCAGGCGCAGAGTAATTTTTCCAAAAACCAATTTAGCCGCAAGCGGGGCGTGATTTGCCAAAACGCCCAGATACCCTGATTCAGACGGCGCTACTAAAGAAACCGCTTGGCCATCATACAAAACCTCTGTGCTGGAATAGATACCGACCTTAAAAAATTCAGCCATTATTGATTGCGCAAAAACCCTTTATTTTTTTCAATTGCCTCTTCAATGGTGCCGACCATATAAAAAGCCTGCTCATGCAAATCATCCAGCTCGCCGCTAATAATCATTTTGACGCCTTTAATGGTATCTTCTAATTTTACGTATTTACCCTTCATTCCCGTAAAATTTTCGGCGACAAAAAAAGGCTGTGAAAAAAATCTATGCACTTTGCGCGCCCGCTGCACAACCAATTTATCCTCATCGGATAGCTCATCAATACCCAGGATAGAAATAATATCACGCAGATCCTTGTAGCGCTGTAAAACCTTTTGCACCGCCAGGGCAGTATTATAATGATCCTCCCCTAAAAGGTGCGGATCCATAATCCGGGAATTGGAATCCAGCGGGTCAACCGCAGGATAGATCCCCAATTCAGAGATCTGGCGCGACAAAACTATCTTGGCGTCAAGATGGGCAAATATCGCCGCCGGGGCAGGATCAGTTAAATCATCTGCCGGAACATATACCGCCTGAATAGAAGTTATTGAGCCGTCGCGGGTTGAAGCAATCCTCTCCTCAAGCTGGGCAACCTCCGTAGAAAGGTTGGGTTGATACCCGACTGCCGAAGGCATCCTGCCTAAAAGCGTGGAAACCTCCGAACCTGCCTGAATATAACGGTAAACATTGTCAATAAATAAAAGCACGTCTTTTCTTTCCTGGTCGCGGAAATATTCAGCCATAGTTAACGCCGACAAACCGATGCGCAGGCGCGCTCCGGGTGGTTCGTTCATCTGCCCGAATACCAAAGCGCTATTTTTAACCACCCCTGAAGCATTCAGCTCCAACCAAAGCTCATTGCCTTCCCGGCTGCGCTCGCCTATGCCGGCAAACACAGAAACGCCTCCATGTTCTGTGGCGATAGTCCGGATTAACTCCATAACCATAACGGTTTTGCCTACCCCAGCCCCGCCAAACAAACCCACCTTACCCCCTTTAGGGATCGGAGCCAAAAGATCAATAACCTTTAAACCCGTTTCCAGAATATTTTCTATCGGTAGTTGTTCCTCAAAATTAGGCGACGAGCGGTGAATCGGATTTCTTGCTTGCGGATGTTCCAGCGCCCCTTGGCCGTCAATCGGCTCACCCAATAGATTGAATATCCTGCCTAAGGTTTGTTTACCCACAGGCACGGTAATCGGGCCGCCGGTATCAATACCGCGCATCCCGCGCACCAGGCCGTCGGTAGGCCCCAAAGCAATACAACGCACGGTATTATTCCCTATATCCTGAGCCACCTCCAGAATAAGGTTGATCCCTTTTTCTTCAACCTTAATCGCGTTTAAAAGCTGCGGCCCCTGGTTTTCCGGAAACCTGATGTCCACGCTCGGGCCGATAATCTGAATAATCCGTCCTTCTGCCATAGCTTTATCCTCTCAATGCTTCAGCTGACGAAGTGATCTCTAAAATATCCTGGGTAATTATCGCCTGCCTTACTTTGTTCCTGGAAAGCACTAATCCTTCTAAAAGTTCTCTGGCGTTATCCGTGGCTATTTTCATTGATACCGTCCTGGAAGCATATTCACAAGTGAACGCCTCTAATAAAACCAACTGCATTTTAATTTTAAGGTAACGGGGGGTTAAACTCTCAAGAATGGCTTTAGGATCCGGCTCCGCCAGATATTCTACCGGCGCAACGATTTTAGGCGCAATACTCAAGAACTGTTCAATAACGGGTTTCTGCGTAAGCGAATTTTCAAAATGAGTATACGCCAGATATACCGCGCCGACTTGAACGCTTAAAAATAATTCCGTTAACTCCGCGGTAATCTTATCGCAAAATTCCTGCTTAAATTTTGCGTTTAACCCGGAATACGCGCTGAGAATTTTTAACGGGCTGGCCCGAAAATAGCTCAAGGCTTTTTGCCCGATCAGGATCAACCTTATTTTTTCAGGATCGTATTGCCTTAAAAATTCCTGCGCCGCGCGCAGGAGATTCTGATTATACATTCCGCACAATCCGCTATCTGAAGCAATCAAGCAAAGCGCGATATTATCCTGCGCGCAGATGCCTTTAAAATATGCGGATGGATTTTCCTTGGACAATCCGGCAAGATTATACATAAGATTTTCCAATTTCAAAGCGTAAGGGCGTAAAGTAAATAACCTCTCTTCCAGGCGTTTTAATTTCACCACGGAGACCATCTGCATGGCATTAGTCACTTTTTTGGTATTCTCCACGCTGCGAATACGGTTTTTTATGTATTTTATGGATTGCGCCATGTTTTATCAGGGATTCATTAAAAATTCTTTTTTGAAACCGGCCAGCAAACTATCTAATTTATTCTTTAGGCTCGCATCTAAACCATTCCCGGAACCCAGCTCTGCCTCTAATCCGGGATATACCCGCTCTATATATAGGTAAAGCCCGCTCTCAAATTTTTTGATCGCGCTAACCGGTAAATCATCCAGATAGCCATTAGTGCCGGCATAGATAATAATTACCTGCCGAAAAGCCGCCAGCGGCCCGTATTGCGCCTGTTTCAAAATTTCTACCATCCTTTCTCCGCGGGTAAGCTGAGAACGCGTAGTCTTATCCAGATCCGTGCCGAATTGCGTAAAGGTCACTAATTCCCGGTACTGCGCAAGGTCCAACCTTAATTTAGAAGCAACCTGGCGCATAATCCTGCTTTGGGCTTTTCCGCCTACACGGGAAACCGATAACCCCACGTTTACCGCGGGGCGCACGCCGGCATAGAATAAATCGCTCTCCAGGTAGATCTGCCCGTCTGTAATTGAAATTACATTAGTGGGTATATAACTGGATATATCCCCGGCCTGAGTTTCCACAATAGGGATGGCAGTGATTGAACCAGCGCCTGATTCATCATTTAATTTAGCGGAACGCTCTAATAACCGCGAATGCAAATAAAATATATCCCCCGGGTAAGCCTCTCTTCCCGGAGGACGCCTTAAAAGCAAAGAAAGCTGACGATAAGCCTGGGCGTGCTTGGACAAATCATCATAAATAATTAAAACATGTTTTCCGCTATACATAAACTCTTCAGCCATAGCTGTAGCCGAATAAGGAGCCAGGTACTGTAAGCTGGCTGATGCGCGGCTGGAAGCGCTGACGATAATCGTGTACTCCATTGCCCCGTATTTCTTAAGCACTTCGTTTACCGCGACTACGCTGGATAATTTCTGCCCGATAGCGCAATAGATGCAAATGACATCTTTACCTTTTTGATTAATAATCGTATCAATGGCAATGGCAGTTTTTCCGGTTTGCCGGTCTCCGATAATTAACTCCCGCTGGCCGCGGCCAATGGGAATCATCGCATCAATGGCCTTAATCCCGGTCTCTAACGGCTGGTTTACCGGCTGCCTGGCTACTACATTCGGCGCGCCGGACTCAATCGGCCTGAATCTCTGCGTATCAATCCGGCCTCGGCCGTCAATCGGCCGGCCTAAAGCATTAACCACCCTGCCGACTAACGCCTCTCCTGCCGGAACCTGCACAATCTTACCGGTGCGTTTGACCATATCCCCTTCCCGGATATTTTTATCGGGGTTATCCGTGCCGAAAATTACTACGCCCGCGCTATCCTCCTCCAGGTTTAAAACCAACCCCATGATATTACCGGAAAATTCCACCAACTCGCCCATCATTACATCATCCAACCCATAAACGCGGGCAATCGTATCCCCCACCTGGATCACCGTGCCGATAGATTCGGTGCGCAGGCGGGATTTATATTTTTCCAATTCTTTCCTGATAATTGAGGTAACTTCTTCGGGTTTAAGCACCATTTAATCCATCCTTACCGTAGTCAGTTTTTCTTTCAATTCCTCAAGCCGTTTTTTCACTGAACCGTCAATAATCGTATTGCCGATAATCACCTGCACCCCCCCTAATAAACTGCCGTCTAAATCAATATAAAACCTTAAATCCTGCTTAAACCTCTGCTTCAAGACAAACTGAATTTTCTCAATTAAATCCAATTCCAGGGGGAAAGCGGTTTTAAGCAGCACATCTACCTGCCCATGATGGCTGTATTTTGCGCGCAGGTATTCGGCGGCATCTAAAAAAATATTAAAACGTTTTTTCTCAAGCAGGAGTTTTAAGAAATTACGTATCCCGTCGCTTAGCCCGTCCTTGATTACCGCCTCAATAATCAAACATTTCTCAAAATAAGAGATCTCCGGGTTATCCATCAGCTCCTCAAAACCGGGATTATCGCGGATAATATTTTTTACAACCGCCAGCTCATCTAAGATTTTACCCGGCGAAACTCCCTGGGCGCGCGAAAAACTTAAAAAAGCCTCGGCATATCTTTCGGCTATCGCTTTATCTTTAATCATTGCGCTCTCTGCATCTCCTGGATAAATTTCTCTACGATCTTGCGGTCCCCGTCCTCGGTAAGCTTCTCCTGAATCACGTTCCGGGCCGCGCCCAGGGCAATATCCACAATTTTATCCTTGAGTTGTTCCTGCGCTTTTGTCACTTCGTACTTAACCTGCTTACGCGCGTCCATAATGATATCCTGGGCTTCTTCGTGGGCTTTTTTGCGCATCTGCGCATTAATTATTTTTGCATCCTCAATCGCTTCATTAATTTTTGCCTGCGCCTGGCCGGCAAAGGCGGCAATCTTAGACTCATAATCGGCCCTAAGCCTGGAAACCTCAAGCCTGGCATTTTCAACTTGACTTAACTCGGAGCTGATTTTCTCTTTACGCCTGTCCAAAAGGTTTAAGATCCTTTTCCAGGCAAATTGCCTCAACAAAAATAACAAAAGAAAAAAACTTAAAACCTGCGCGAAAATTTCACTTGCGCTGAGCATCTTTAAAAGTTCCACGCCTTTTGCCCTCCTCTGCCAATTTACCGAGCGTACATAAAAGCAAAAACTAAAACATAGATTGTAATTGCCTCAATAAAAGCGCAGCCAATAATCATACTCGTCATAATTTTATTGGATGCCTCCGGCTGCCGGCTGATTGCCCCCATGGCTGCGGATACCGCAAACCCTAAACCGACCGCTGAACCAAGCGCAGCCAAAGCTAAAGCTATAGTTACGCCTAAATCCATTATTGATTTTATATCCATTTACTCCTCCCCTTTTATTATGCCGTTTCTTCATCGCGGCTTAAAGCCAGCGAAAAATATATCGTCGTCAACAAGCAAAAAACCGCTGCCTGAATAATCCCCGCTAACATCCCCATCAACATATTAAAAAACAATAGCGGTAATCCTTTAATCCCGAATCTTGCCAAGAGGGAAATCAAGAGTTCGTCCCCCCAAATATTGCCGCGCAGGCGCAAAGATAAACTTAGAGGGCGGATTAGTTCGGTAATAATATGTAAAATTAACATAAATAAAGGCATTACCGCCGTAAAGGCTAAAACTCCGCGCGGCCTTCCGGCCAAATGGTCAAGATAACCTAAAAAACCCAGCTCTTTGATCGCGGTATATTGCACATAGAAAAATACGCATAATGACAACGCCAGAGTAGTTGACCAGCTGGCGGTGGAAGACTTCATAAAGGGAATCAGCCCGAAGAGGTTCATAAAAAGGATATAAATGAATAAGGTCCCTATGAAAGGCGTAAACTTCCTGCCTTTCGGCCCGATAATCCCGCACACAAAATTATCCAGGCCTTCGGCAATCAATTCGGCCGCTGCCTGCAGGCGGGTCACGGGAAGCAAGCCTTTTTTTCTACAGGCAAAGAAAGCCAGGGCCCCCAAAAATAAAACAATCAACAAAGAGAAGGTGATATTCTCCCAAAGGTAAGCGAATTTTAAAAAACTATTGCCCGGGAACTTTTTTGCCAAAACTTCCAAAATATCCGCTGACGCCGGTATAACCGCGCTTTCGCCCATTATTTATTCACCCTGCCTATAACTCTTAGAATTTTAATGACCTCGGTAATTGCCGCCAGGAAACCTACGCCCACGCTGACTAACACTGCCCATAAAGGTAGATGAAATTTTTCCTGTAAAAAAACACCCGTAAAATACCCGGCCAGCGGCCCGGCAGCTAAAATAAACGGGATAAAAGAAACCAACCCTAAGATCTTTGCTCCTCTATAGAAATATTCCCCGGGCATAGGCTGAATTAAAAAAAATGACGGCTTCCATCCATTGCCGGATTTAAGACGTCTGTCAAGACCGTAACTGCTATAGCTGCCTAAACAGAATTTAGTTTAACACAAATCCTCTGCTTGTCAAATAATTCTTTACCGGCTTTTTAAATAAAACCCCTTAGGGCTCCTCTTATTTCTTTACAAGCAGCCCGGGTCTGTTCCCGTAATCCCGGGGAAAGGCCGCCGCAAAACTCCGTAGAGCCGGGTTGCATCCCGATTAATATGGTTTCGCACCGGATAGACTTATATAGGTAGTCTCTGAGCACACCGAGAGGGGCCCGATGTGTGGAAAAAGATACCCCGGCTTCGGCGCAGGTATCAATCACTCTCAAGGCCCCAATATCCTCCCGGAAATCCACCGCATCAATAACGATCAGATGCGTGGGCTTAAATTTTTTTATCTGGCCGGTGAGGTTTTCCGGAGCGGTTTCGCCTAAGAAAATTTTTAAAAGGTTTCTCTTTTTATTATTCTTAATCCGCGCCTTAAGCCCCCGGGCGATCATCAAGCCTGCGGCGTCATCAGCCCTTAACGCCGAACCGATGCCTAAGACGGCAATTTTACGCGCGCGCTTTAGTTTATTTTTTAGGATGGTTTTGACTGACTTCATTAAGGATAACCTTTAAGCCGGCCGGATCCAGCCTGGCAAGCTCAAACTCAGCGGTAACCTCCAGCGCCTGCCTGGGGCAGGAATCCGCGCATTGGCCGCAGTAGATACATTTGGCTAAATTTATTTCCGCCTCAAACTGTTTCTCTGCGAGCTTACGGATTTCTATAGCCGCCGACGGACAATCGCGCATGCACATTTTGCAGCCAATGCAGGCCTGCGCGTTGAATTTCAATTTTCCGCGAAACCCCTCCGGCATCCGCGAGCGCTCAACAGGATAGTTTATGGTATCAGGCTTTTTAAATAAAGATTGCAAAAGAAGTTTAGCTATTTTCCCCGGCCGGCTCATCTTGGAAGCGCCACTTTTAAAATAAGGTTAAATAAAACCTGCAAAAATGCCAGAGGCGCGAGGTATTTCCAGCAAAAATTAATCATTTGATCCAGGCGCAGCCGCGAGAATAAGGCCCGCAGAAATGCCAGCACGGCGATAATCAAAAAAACCTGGATTAAATAAAACAAGAATAACGCTCCGGCAGGTAAATTAAGGCCAAACGGCAAGAATACAGCTGCCAGCAATGACGCCCCCGCCACCATCTCAATATTAAAAGACATACGGATAAAAGCCAGAAGCCGGCCGTTATATTCCGTAAAACTCCCGGAGACAATTTCGGTTTCCGCCTCCGGTATGTCAAAAGGCACTTTCTCCAATTTTCCCAACAGGCAGATTAAGGCTACCGCAAAACCAATAATATTGCAAAACCAATAACCCAGGTGATAACTGTAAAATTTTACCATCTCGCTTAATGACCAGGTATCGGCCAATAGCGCCGCGGCAAGAATACATAAGAATAAAGGGACTTCGTAAGCGAATAACTGGGTTAAGGAACGCACCGCCCCGATCATGGAATAAACGCTGCGGGAATACCAGCCTCCTAAAAAATAAGCAAACGTGGGGATAGTCAAAAGATACAGCACCACAATCACATCGCCGTTGAAAGCAAAAACCGCCCGCTGCGACCAAAGAGGTATATATAATATTGCCACCGACGAAGCGCAAAGCGCAATAACCGGCATTAACTTAAAAATCTTAGTATCCGCTTCTTCGGGGATTATTTCTTCCTTACCGATTAGTTTAATGAAATCCGCCAACGGCTGAAACCACAAAGGCCCGACTCTATTTTGCAGGCGGGCATAAAGTTTTCTATCCGCGTATTCGGCAAGAAAACCAAAAATAAAAAGAAAAAACAATCCCGGAAAAATCAAAATATGGAACAATATTTTAAGCACGGTTTAATAATTTAGCCAACTTTTTATTCAAAGATGTAAAATCTATCCCCCGGTTTTTATACCAGGCTATCCCCTTAAGCCTGATCGTATCCCAAGCCACAGTATCTTTTTCTTTTTTTCCCGTATTCCGGATAGATATCAACCTATCGGTGCAGGAAAAACAAGGGTCAATCGCCGCAATAACAATCGGCATATCCGCCAGGTACCTGTCTTCCAGCATTTTAGAGACTGATTGGATATTGGCTAAAGTAGGCGCCCTTACTTTTACCCGGTCGGGTTTTTCTGTGCCGTTAGAACGCACATAATGCAAATCCTCTCCTCTGGGCGCTTCATAGCGGCTTACCGCCTGGCCTGCCGGGATTTTACGCGCAACCTTTACTAAAATCGGCCCCTCGGGAATCCTGTTAATAACCTGGCGCGCCAGGCTGAAAGATTCCATTAACTCCCCTAAACGCACCAGAGTACGGCCATAAACGTCGCAGGTATTAACGCTGATTACTTTAAAATCTAACTCCGCGTAAGCCGCGTAAGGGTCATCTTTACGCACGTCACGAATTATGCCCGAAGCCCGCGCCGTAGGGCCAACTGCGCCTAAACGCTGAGCGTCTTCCTGCGACAATACCCCTACTCCCTGCAGTCGCTTAAGCAAAGTCGTTTCATTTTTAGCCAGATCAATATAATATTTGGTCCTCTCCTCTAATATATCCATCGCCCTTAATACCTCTTCTTTTTGTTTAAGGCCGATATCCCGCCTTACCCCTCCGATAGTATTAATCCCGTAATTCACTCTATTGCCGGTAAGCGCGGCTAAAAGATCCATCACCACTTCGCGGTCCCGCCAGGCATACATTAGCAGCGTGTCAAAACCAATTTCGTGGCCGGCCACGCCTAACCATAAAAGATGGCTAT
>Ga0172375_10011531_pt1 | contig 11236 bp, 12 predicted proteins | sample LakKiv1m_FD_114537 | JGI IMG/M metagenome (GOLD analysis project Ga0172375, IMG submission 114537) | Freshwater microbial communities from Kabuno Bay, South-Kivu, Congo - kab_092012_11.1m | ecosystem: Environmental > Aquatic > Freshwater > Lake | place: Democratic Republic of the Congo... | reverse complement strand
GGGATTATTGCCCGTGAGCTGTCTGCCGGATATAAGTTAAATGGAAAAGTGATTAAAGCGGCTAGAGTAGTAGTTTATGAGTATAAATTATAAATTTTTAATTTTAAATTAAATTACAATAAATAATAATAGCTTGCCATTTGTTGTTTACATATAATATGTAAAAATATATGGCAAATATAAAAAGTATGGCATTAATAAAATGGACACCATTCCTTGAACCATTTGAGGATATGGACAAATTTTTATCAGAATTTTCTCCATCACTGCGTACAGGACAAGCGGGTTATATTCCAGCGATTGATATGTATGAAGATAAGGATAATGTTATTATTGAAACTCAACTTGCTGGTATTGATCCAGAAAAAGTTGATATTTCAATCGAAAATGACATTTTAACAATTAAAGGAGAAAGTGAGAAAAAGAGCGAAATAGATGATAAAAATTATTACCGAAAAGAAATTAGGAGAGGAGGCTTTTATAGAAGCGTCCAACTTCCTACTCATGTATTAGGAGATCAGACTTCTGCTATCGCCGAGGATGGAATTTTAAAAATTACGGTTCCAAAAGCGCCGGAAGCAAAGCCGAAAATGATTAAAATTCAGACAAAAAAGAAATAAAGTCAATCTGCAATTATCAATTTTCAATTTACAATTTAAAAAATTAATTAAAATTTAAAATTTGTGTCATTCTCGTTACGCAATGCATGGCGGGAATAACAGAAGATAAAAAATATGAGCAAAATATTAGGAATTGATTTAGGTACAACAAATTCGGCTATGGCTATTATCGAAGGTGGAATGCCGAAGATATTAGAAAATGCAGAAGGCGGTAGAACTACTCCTTCAGTTGTGGCTATCTCAAAAAATGGCGAACGATTGGTTGGCCAGACTGCTAAAAGACAGGGAGTTATTAATCCGGAAAATACTGTTTTTTCTATTAAAAGATTAATCGGTCGTAGTTTTGAAGACGAAGAAGTCCAAAGGGATTTAAAAGTTCTGCCTTATAAAATTATAAAAGCCAATGGTGGCGTCAAAGTAAAAATGGGCGACAAGGAATACTCTCCCCAGGAAATATCAGCGATGATATTAGCAAAATTAAAAGCAGATGCTGAAGCGAAATTAGGAGAAAAAATTACAGAAGCTATTATAACAGTACCGGCTTATTTTAATGATTCGCAGAGACAGGCAACAAAAGATGCTGGTAAAATTGCAGGTCTTGAAGTTAAGCGTATAATTAATGAACCGACAGCCGCGGCGCTTGCTTATGGTTTTGCTAAGAAAAAAGGAGAACAAATAGCAGTATATGATTTAGGCGGTGGTACTTTTGATATTTCCATTCTTGATGTTAGTTCCGATACTGTCGAAGTAAAGTCAACTAATGGCGATACCCATTTAGGAGGAGATGATTTTGATTTAAAAATTATTAACTGGATAATTACAGAATTTAAAAAGGATCAAGGCATTGATTTATCAAAAGACACTTTAGCTTTACAAAGAATTAAAGAGGCAGCGGAAAAAGCAAAAATTGAATTATCAACTTTAATGGAAACTGAAATAAACCAGCCCTTTATAACAACTGACGCCAGCGGTCCAAAACATTTAGTTATGAAAATTAGTAGAGCTAAATTAGAAGAATTAGTTGGCGAACTTATACAAGGCACGATTGGACCAGTTAAGGCGGCTTTAAAAGACGCTGGCCTAGATGTAAAAGACATCCAGGAAGTAGTAATGGTTGGCGGCATGACTCGCATGCCTTTAGTACAAAAGACAGTGAAGGAATTTTTTGGCAAAGAACCGCATTTAGGTGTTAACCCTGATGAAGTGGTTGCTATTGGTGCGGCGGTTCAAGCCGGAGTTTTACAAGGAGACGTTAAAGATATATTACTTTTAGATGTTACGCCTTTGACATTAGGCATCGAAACATTAGGCGGTGTCATGACTCCACTAATTGAAAGAAATACCACTATTCCGACTTCAAAATCACAAGTTTTTTCAACCGCAGCTGATAGTCAGACCAGCGTAGAAATCCATGTTCTGCAAGGTGAACGCCCGATGGCTGGAGACAATAAAACGTTAGGCAGATTTATCTTAGACGGCATACCGCCTGCACCCAGAGGCATTCCACAGGTGGAAGTATCTTTTGATATTGACGCTAATGGCATTTTAAATGTTAAAGCTAAGGATAAAGCAACAAATAAAGAGCAAAGAATTACTATAACAGCTTCATCCGGTCTCTCAAAAGAGGAAGTAGAAAAAATGAAGAAGGAAGCTGAAATACATGCCGAGGAAGACAAAAAGAAAAAAGAGCAAATTGATATAAAAAATCAGGCAGAAGCGGTTACGTTCTCTACGGAAAAATTAATTAAAGACGCTGGCGACAAAATGAAAGCAGAAGATAAAAAAGATTTGGAAGATAAATTAGAAGAATTAAAAAAGATAAAAGATACTGATCAATATGATGATATGAAAAAGAAAATGGAAGAATTAAGCCAAGTGGCACAAAAAATTGGCACTTCAATGTATCAGCAGAATCAGGGTGCACAAGACCCTTCGGCAAGTTCAGGCCAGCCAGACGATAAACAGCCAAACAGTGATCAAGGCGATGATAAAGATAAAAAAGATAATGGCACGATTGAAGGTGAATTTGAGGAAAAGAAGTAATTTTATAATTTTGATATCAGACTTAACTCATAAATAATTGTAAGGGCGAACGGTCTCGCCCTTACATAATTAGTTATAATAATATGCCTAATGAACAGCAAGAACTAAAAATTGCTGATAATATCCCAGGAGCGGAATACAGCAATTTAGCTCAAATAAACCATAATAAAGAAGAGTTCTTAATGGCTTTTTTTAATGTTTCGGGATTAGCTGGCAGAGTAGTATCAAAAGTTATAACAACGCCAGCGCATTTTAAAAGATTAATAATGGCTATGCAGGATAATTTAAAGAAATATGAAGAACAATTCGGCATAATTAAAGAAGCGCCCGAGTTAAACAAGGAAATAGGATTTAAAAGTTAATAATTTGAATATAGTTATAAATAAGGTATAATTTTAGTATGCGCAAATAACAATTTGTTCTTTTTTATTTTTTCAATCTTAAACAAAGAAAGAGGTGGTAGGATATGCATAGAAAAATAATGGAGGATTGGCTGAAGCAAAGGATAAATAATAAACATTTTCAAAAAAGCAGGGGTATTATCGTCGAGACAGATGATGGTAATGTTTATAAACTTTATCCAGGATTAAAGGCGGTAGTATTACCTGGGTTATGTACAGAAATTATTGCAGAAGTTAAGATTATAACCTGTATGGCGCCGTACAAATTTATATTTGCTTATTTTCAGGGAGAAAATGAAATCTTAAGAATAACTACCAGCGCCAATTTAAAAAAAATAACTTTGATTGAAGAAAAAGATATTAAGGTATTATAAGAATTATGGGGGTAGCGGATTTATCCAAAGCCCCCGGAATTACAGAACCAATTATAAATTAACATGTTACAATTATCAATTCTTATGAAAGATAATGTAATTCAAACGAAGAGCTATGCATTTGCGTTAAGAATTATTAAATTATATAAATATCTAATAGTCAATAAGAAGGAATTTATTATTTCAAGACAGATTTTAAGGAGTGGCACATCTATCGGGGCGAATGTTGAAGAAGCAATCGGAGGGCAAAGCGAGAAAGATTTTTATTCAAAATTAACAAATGTATATAAAGAGGCAAGAGAAACAAGATATTGGATTAGACTTTTAAATGATAGAGGTTTTGTTGATAGTTATTCATCGGAATCAATTTTATTTGATTGTGAAGAAATATATAAAATAATAGGTAAAATTCAATCTGCAATAAGAGAAAAAAATAATTGAAAATTGTAGATTGTAAATTGTAGATTAATAAATATGTCAAAGGATTATTACAAAGTATTAGGAGTTGATAAAAACGCTTCGCAGGATGATATAAAAAAAGCTTTTAGAAAATTAGCTCATCAATATCATCCAGATAAGCAGGGGGGTAATGAAGAAAAGTTTAAGGAAATTAATGAAGCTTATCAGGTTTTAGGCGATGCCAAAAAAAGATCTCAATACGATCAATTTGGATCAACTTTTGAACAGGCTCGAAGCCAGGGTGGTTTTAGCGGTTTTGAAGGTTTTAGAGATTTTTCCGGTTACGCCAATGGTTTTAATATGGATGATTTAGGTGATATCTTAGGTGGTTTTGGCGATATATTCGGATTTGGTCGAAGCGAAAGAAGGGGAGGCAGAGCCAGAAAAGGCGAAAATATACAGGTTATTCTTAATATTGAATTTTTAGATTCTGTTTTTGGCGCAGAAAAAGAAATAAAATTAAAGAAGGGAATTAAATGTGATCGCTGCCAAGGAAACGGAGCCGAACCCGGAACAAAAATTGAAACATGCAAAACTTGTAAAGGTTCTGGTTATGTAACTAAATTGCAGAGAACAATATTAGGTAATATTCAAAGCCAGAGTGTCTGTCCCGAATGCCATGGCGAAGGAAAAACATATGCAGAAAAATGTCATAAGTGCAAAGGTTTAGGAGTCGCAGAAGAATTAACTACTTTAAAAATAAAAATCCCAGCTGGCATTGATGATGGAGAAACTATTAGATTATCAGGCCAGGGAGAAGCTGGAGAAAAAGGCGGTTCTTCAGGGGATTTATATATAAGAATAAAAGTAAATAAAGATAATCGTTTTATCAGAGAAGGATTTAATATTTTATCTAAAGCAGATATCAGTATTTCCCAAGCATCGTTAGGAGATAAAATTGATATAGAAACTGTTGAGGGAATTGTTACCTTAAAAATTCCTGAAGGCACTCAGTCAGGCACAATTTTTAAACTTCAAAGCAAAGGTATTTCTCATCTACATGGACGTGGCAAAGGAGATCATTTAGTTGAAGTTATTGTGAAGATTCCTAAAAATTTATCAAGAAAGCAAAAAGAGCTATTAAAAGAATTGGGAATATAAAATAAAAAAGACTCTCCAGTTTAAAGGAGAGACTTTTTTATTTTATATTATTTTTAATTAAGCATCATCTTTAATATTTAATTCGTCTAAATCATCTTCTTCCATTTCTTCTTTCTCCATTAATTTTACAATTTTATCAGAGTCATGATTAATTGTATATAAATCTTTATTTTTAATAAGATGTCCTTTGCCGACTAAATCATCAAGCATCTCATTAATTTCAATTTTATCATAATCTGTTAATATTTCTGCTACTTCTTCGGCCGAAAAATCTTCTTGCGGAAATTCTCTAAATAAAGTTTCTAATAATTCATCATTGTCAATTCCAGGCTCTTTTTCAATATCTTCTGATTCCGGAATATTATACTCTTCTTATTTGTTTCTTCTCATAATATTTATTTAAAAAATTATATATCTAAATTTTCAACTTTTTTCGCATGTGTCTGAATGAAATTTTTTCTTTGTAAAGTATCAGTCCCCATTAAAATATTAAAAGTTTCTTCCGCTTTTGTCGCCTCATCAACGGTAACTTGCCTCATGACTCTCCTGGCTGGATCCATAGTCGTTTCCCAAAGCTGGCCCGGGTTCATTTCTCCTAGACCTTTATAGCGCTGAATATTTATTCTTGCCTGCGCTTTAGTTTTTTCTTTTTTTGATGATTCCTCTTCACTAATTTCTTCGTTCTTTTCTTCTGTCTCCATTTCCACTTCAATTACCTCACCCCCGCCCAATTCTTTAATTATCTTATTTTTTTCTTCATCGGAATAAGCATATTTTACGCTTGTTCCTTTTTTTATCTGGTACAAAGGAGGTTGAGCTATATATACATGCCCATTAGTTACTAGGGGAGTAAAGTGTCTATAAAATAAAGTTAATAATAGCGTTCTTATATGAGCGCCGTCAACGTCAGCATCAGTCATAATAATAACTCTAGAGTATCTTAATTTTTCTAGATTAAACTGATCGTCTATGTTCGTACCCAGAGCAATAACTAAATTTTTTATTTCATTATTGGCAAGCATTTTATCAAGTCGTGCGCGTTCTACATTTAAAATTTTACCGCGCAAGGGAAGTATTGCTTGAAATTTTCTATCTCGTCCCTGCTTTGCCGATCCTCCAGCTGAGTCGCCCTCGACAATATATATTTCACATTCTTCTGATTTATTACTAGAACAATCAGCAAGTTTTCCTGGTAATGTCATGCCTTCTAAGGCGCCTTTGCGTAAAATAGCTGCGCGGGCGGTTTTAGCCGCAATTCTAGCATGAGCAGAAAGTATACATTTTCCCAAAATGCCTTCAGCTTCTTTTGGATGTTCTTCTAAAAATATAGTAAAAGCATCGCCGAAAATTTGCTCAACATACGTTTTCATTTCAGCATTGCCTAATTTTCCTTTTGTTTGGCCTTCAAATTGCGGATTAGTAAGTTTCACACTTACAATAGTCACTAGACCTTCGCGCACGTCCTCGCCAGTTAAATTTTCATCCTTATCTTTTAAAAATTTTTGAGTACGGGCATAGCTGTTTAAGGTACGTGTTAGCGCGCTTCTAAAGCCAGCCATATGAGTTCCGCCTTCAGGATTATGGATATTATTAGCAAAGGCAAAAACAGTTTCATTAAACTCATCATTATATTGTAATGAAACTTCAACTTTTGAATCATCAATTTCTTTCTCAACATAGAAAATAGTTTCATTTTTAACCGCCTTATTTCTATTTAATGATTTTACGTAAGCTTTTATTCCGCCTTCAAAATAAAATTTATATTTTTTTTCCCGGTGACCCTCTCTTTTATCCATAGCATAAATAGTAACACCTTTCGTAAGATAGGCCTGTTGCCTTAAACGATCCATAATCGTTCCCCAGTTAAATTCAACTGTATCAAATATTTTAGAATCAGGTTTAAATGTAATAACAGTGCCGGTTTTTTTTGTATTTCCGACCGTTTTAACTTTTTTTTGAGGATTGCCGTATTTATATTCCTGCATCCATACTTTTCCGCCGAGATGAACCTCGGCTTTTAAGTATTCGCTTAAAGCATTAACAACCGATACACCGACCCCGTGCAATCCTCCTGATACTTTATATCCTCCACCATCGCCAAATTTTCCTCCGCATGAAGTTTTGTCAATACAGTTTCAAGAGCAGATACTTTTGTTACTTTATGTGTTTCTACTGGGATGCCACGTCCATTATCAATTACCTCAACCATTCCATTTTTTAAAAGTGTGACATTAATTTCATCAGCATAGCCCGCCATAGCCTCATCAATAGCGTTATCTACTACTTCCCAAATTAGATGATGAAGCCCTGTTGAGGAGGTAGATCCGATATACATTCCAGGTCGTTTTCTGACTGGCTCAAGGCCTTCTAACACAGTAATAGCATCAGCTCCATAGGATGAATTTGATTTTTTCTTTTTTTCTTCTTTTGGCATAATATATTAATTTATAATTACGTTATAATTAGCTAATATTAAATAAAAATAATGCAATTTATTTAGTGCATTTATATAATTATTTTAGCAAAAATATCAGTATAATGCAAGCTATTCCCATGAGGCAACATACTCAGTAAATTTATCACCATGTGCCAGAGAAGATGTGACTAATACCTTAACTTTTTTACATCCACAAAGCTCCGCTGCCCGTTCAATCCAACCGCCAATATGATATTCAACACAAGTACTAATTTCTGAATAAAGAGTAATTCTAATAATCACTTTATTTTTACCCGATTCAGTTACTTCGAGCTTACTAGGTCGGCAAAAAGTTGATAGCAGATTACTGCCTTTATTAATTATAAACTGAGGTGTACCGAATTTAATAAATAATGAATATATTCCCTTTAATGATTTTTCTGCATTATACCTTCCAAGTTCCCAGGCACCGCGGGCATTTCCCTGATAAAAAAGATCGCAAAAAATTTTTATCGGTTCATTTTGTACATCTTTTAAAGGGTACCACTTTGAAACAAGTATTCCATGACTATAAAATTCACGAGCACTACCTGATAATGAATTTAGCCATAAATCGTAATTTTCCTGGCCGAATTTTTCTTTAATAAATACGGGCAGGGTCGCAACAGCCGAGCCTTTTATTTCCATATATTTAAAACAATTATTATATATTTATTATACATTAAATCAAAATAAATTAAAGTATGATATAATTATATAATGGTGGGGACAGCAAAAATAGAGAAAAAGTTATATAAATTACTTTTTGTGCTTTTTTCAGGAGCATTTTTTTTATTTATATTACTATATTTTACCGATAATAGTTTCTCCATTGGCAATAACATTAAAAAGTTGGAAATTGATTTTTTTGATGTTGGGCAAGGAGATTCTATATTGGTCAAGACGCCTTACAACCAAAATATTTTAATAGACGGAGGGCCTGATAATAAAATAATTAAAGAATTAGGTAAAAATTTATTATGGAATGATAAAAAAATAGATTTAGTGATATTAACTCATCCGCATGACGATCATATTACTGGTCTTATACAGGTTTTAAAAAATTATGATGTAAAAAAAATTATTTACACAGGTGTTTTACATAGTTCCCCTAATTATATTGAATGGCTAAATATAGTTAAAGATAAAAAAATACCTTTAACTATCATAGATAGGCCTCAGAAAATTGATCTGGGTAATAATTTATGGATTGATATAATATACCCGGATAAGAATTTTAGCGGTTTAAAAATAGATAATTTAAACAATAGCTCAATAGTAGCTATGTTAAATTATAAAAATAATAAAATATTTTTTACTGGAGATATTGAAGCCGAGGTGGAAGAAGTTATTTTAGAAAAAAATATTAATATCAAATCCGACTTATTAAAAGTCGCACATCACGGTTCAGATACTTCATCTGGAGAAAAATTTTTAGAAGCGATTGATCCGAAAAAAGCAGTAATTGAAGTAGGTGAGAATAATAAATTTGGACACCCAAGTTTAAGAGTTCTAAATAGGCTAAAAAGATTAGATACATTAATTCTAAGGACAGATATAAATAGAACTATTAAAATATATTGCGATGGGGACTATTGTGGATAAACAGCTATTTAAAAAGTTTTTAAAAAATGTTATAATATATACTAGATGTTGATAAAAATCTATAAATATTATTATATTATAAAAAACATACAAAAATTATAAAATTTCCATGCAGGAACCCATGCCAAAAAAACAAAAAATAATATATAGTCTTATTTTAGTTTCTTCTATTTTTTTAATTTTTATAATGCTGGTTGCACATTCTAGAATAAAGTCTATATTGGCCGATCCTCCTTCATCAAAATTTTCTCCAGGCCAGGTTTTAGATCCTGAATGCGAGCCCGGTTCTTCTAATTGTACTGTTAATAACTTAGCATTAAGAGGAGCTAATACAGATATTACGACTTTATCTCCTGCCGGTTCTCTAATAATATCTCCTTTAACTGGAAAAGTAGGTATTAGTACCTCTTCGCCGGCAGAAAATTTAGTTATATATGGGGCTCTAAGATTAGGTTATAATGCCTCGTCCTCCAACCCCGGTACATTATTTTGGAATGGCTCTGATATAATGGGATATACTGCTAGTGGACTAGTTTCATTATCAGCCACTACTACTGTTTCAAATATTGGAATAGGATCTTCAACTATTGGCATCTTAAAATCAATTAATGGTAATACTCTACAATTTAAAAATATTGGCACGTCATCAAATGCTATTACTTTAACCGATGATACTATTAATAATTTAGTTAAAATTGGAATTTCCGAAAGCGATTTAACCCTCTCGAATATGGGAGGTGTTTTAAATATAGCCAAAGGTGGAACCGGGCTAGTTACCCTAGGAGCAAATCAGATATTTTATGCATCTTCTACAGACGCTTTATTGGGACTTGCCATAGGAACTAAATTTTCTACTTCTTCTGATATTTTATCAATTTCTGCTAATGCTTTAAATTTTACAGAAATAGCTGATGCCTTAATCCTAGACTCTAATCTGATTATAGAGGCAGGAAATAACTATTCTTTATCTTTTGCTACTAGTACGTTATATATAGATACTTTAAATCAACGAGTTGGCATTGGCACAACTTCACCTTTAAGTTCCCTTTATGTCATAGGGACTACAACTGCTACTGATTTTATTACTATTTGTCCGACCGGATATGTATGGGTTCCAGGCAATCCAAGGTTGGGTACAATGCCTGGTTTTTGCGCTATGAAATATGAAGCAAAATCAGATGGCACGACTAATTGCGCTGGAACCGCTTGCCCAGTTTCAATTGAATCAGGTGCTCCATGGGTAAGCATAAGCCAAAATTCAGCGAGAACGCAATGCGAAGCTTTGGGTTTAAGATATTATTTGATTTCTGATCAGGAATGGATGACTATTGCTGAAGATATTTTAGCTACACCAATCAATGATATAGATGCAGATGCGCAAATTCAATTATCAACAGGTCATACTGATAATAGTCCGGCGGCGCTTCAAGCGGTTACTGCTGGTTCAGATCCAATAATTAGCGGTTGTAATTTAAGATTAAATTTAGAAAATGCCGCTAATGCATATAGCGTTGGAGTTTGTGAAATGCAGGGGAGCGGTAGTATAAAAGGATATGATAATACTGGCAATTCATGGTCTACCACCGGATATTCACCAGGTGCAACCGGAAAATCACAATTAAGAACTTTTGCCCTGTCTAATGGCAATGTTATTTGGGATATTGCCGGCAATGCCGATGAATGGACAGATAATTATATTTATAGCGCTTCAGCGGAAATGATGCTCTTACCAGCTGCTTCTGAAACCTGGCTGGATTATGCTTCTTCTTCAGACACTACTGCTTATGTAACAAATTATCAAGGATTGGCCTATTTAAAACCAAGCGTTTTTAGATATGATACAGTAAATTATATTTTAGATGCTGATGATAATGGAGCTGGTAGAGTAGAAGTTGATAATGATTGCGGACTCGATGCTTCTAACGACGAAACTTGCGATAGTGATGCGAATTATCATGGCTTTTTAAGAGGAGGTAATTTTAACAGCACTTCAAATGGAGGTGTTTATTCTCTAAATTTATTATATTCACCAGTTGGAGTTTCAACTTCTATTGGTTTTAGATGCGTCTACCGATAATAAAAAATTTTAAATATCAAATTTTAAATTTTAAATAAATTATTTATCACCAAATAATATTATATTTAGAACACTAATTTTAAAAAAATAAACAATTCTAG
>Ga0172375_10011529_pt1 | contig 11238 bp, 11 predicted proteins | sample LakKiv1m_FD_114537 | JGI IMG/M metagenome (GOLD analysis project Ga0172375, IMG submission 114537) | Freshwater microbial communities from Kabuno Bay, South-Kivu, Congo - kab_092012_11.1m | ecosystem: Environmental > Aquatic > Freshwater > Lake | place: Democratic Republic of the Congo... | reverse complement strand
TTATCAGCATTATCTTTAAGCTCACCTCGAATTTTATCGATGATATTGTTCATGATTTTGGTAATCTAAATAGTCAAAGAAACGCCCAACAATTCAGCAATTGAATTCATAAATGCAGACCCGGGAGGCCCAAAAATAACTCCCGAATAATCAAAACCTATGGCTTTATGGCCCATTTCCAGAAGAGTTAATTTGCTATCCGATTATAACTTTAAACTTTTAAAAAAGAAAAAAGGATAGGTTTCCTGGTGATTTTGCTTTTAAACTGTCCCAGAGCGAGTTTAACGACTTGATATTCCAAAATGGAATATCAAGTTGGGGCGGCACCAGAATGCCGCCAGTAGCTTTCACCGAGCAAGGTGTGGCGATGCTTTCGAGTGTATTAAGAAGTAAAAGAGCGGTTTTGGTGAATATTGAAATTATCAGGGCGTTTACCAAAATTAGAGAATTACTTGCCAACAACCAGAATTTGCGATTGAAAATTGAGGACATGGAGCGGAGATACGATAAGAATTTTAAAGTCATCTTCGACGCGCTCAGAAAAATGATGACCGAAGAAGAAAAACCCAAGAAAGTAATGGGTTTTTGTGTGAGAAAATAAATTGGCGGAAGCGGGAGGATTCGAACCCCCGATACCATTTCTGGTATACCTGTTTTCAAGACAGGCCCGTTCAACCGCTCCGGCACGCTTCCATGTAATTATTTCTACTGCATTTAATGCCAAAAGGCAAGATAATTGACTGAAACGATAGTTTGTGTGAACTTAATTTTAACGGAGGCGAACATACAAAATTTGAGAAAGGAGGAGTGGAGAAATGCACTTGAATATATGACTGGACTATGATGGAGTGAGGGTTCACTCCGGCCAGCACAAAGTTGACCTGATTGAAGATCTCTATGGAATCAAGGTTCCGCTGGAAAAATCAAGCGGGAAATATCTAACCGAAAACGTGTTTGGCACTAAGGAGAAGTATTTGGAATTCGGAGCCGAGGCCTATGGATGGAAATACGGGCTAAGAATAAAACCCGTTCCGTATTCTTTCTGCTACATCATGCAATTGGTCCACGACGGCCACGAAGTTTCATTTATCAGCTCCCGCAACGAAGAACAGGTCTTGGTGGGTAAAGCGCTTTCAAAGAATATGTGTCTTGAACTCCGTCTTACCGGCGTGGGCTACGAAAAAAGCAAGGCCGAAGCCGTTTCGGAGGAAGAATGCGACGTGTTTGTTGATGATGATTTCAAGAAACTCGTGCCTCTCGTCGGAATCGTTAAGCACCTTTTTCTGTTTACCCAGGAATACAACAAACATGTTGATGCCAGGGATGTTGCCAGAAGAGCGGCTAACTGGCCGGTACTTTATCAGTACATTCAAGAGATAGATGGATCGCGATAGGGTGGTTCAGGATCGTTTCGTTTTTTTTGCGGGGCCTCAATCAGTTTGATTGGGGTCTTTTATTTTACTTGGAAAACCGTATATTCACGGTTGGAAAATACTTGTCTGAAAAGGTTGGGTTGGGCTTGCAGGTTGTCGTGGAATTCGGGGTGGTCGGAAGCGACGATCACCCATTTGGCGCGGAAATCGGTTTTTATTCTTTCGAGGTTGTTGGAGTCTGACCCGGAAGAAATCGCTGCGAACTCACGGTAAAGCTGGGGACTGTACTGGTTCATGAATTCCGGGTCAAGGCCGACGATATAGTAATCTTTTTGGTTGAGGAAAAAATATAGCGGGAAGACATCCCAATCGTCGGTGAAAACAATGTCGCCGGCGTTGCTGTTATTTTTTAGGTAATCATGGGCTTCCCGGGCGGCGTCTACGTTGAAATCAAGACTGGACGCGGTGTCGTGCCAGGCCCGCGACCATTGGGAGGTGGCGAAAATGTAGCCGATCACAATACAAATCACCAATAACGCCGAAGAAAATAACCAATTGACTTTGTTCTTTCCCGAAAGAGCTGACCATAAATTTCTACCCCAAATTTCGACTTCCTTTCCCGCCAGCAATATCCCCGAAAATATGGCGAAAAATGGCCAGTATTCCACGAAGCGTTTGGATTTCCACTGCATCAGCAGTAAAAAAATACTGAAGAAAAAAACAGTCCAAGTCAGGCGGGAGGTTTTTACTTTTTTATATAAAGCGATGGTTATGGCGCCGAGCCAAATCAAGAGCGGCACATAAGAAATATTCAGCCAAAACCAGGTGTCGTAGGGCGCCCATTCGCCGCCGACGTAATCTTTGGCGCCGATGCCAGTCTGCAGAATCTGCAGGTAAATTGACTCGAGGTTGGCGGGAAAGTAAGGATTGATCACCAGCGAAAGTCCCGTGGCAATAATCGGAAGAATGATCAACTTATAATCAAATTTCTTTTGCAGGAAAATCGTGACCGTCCCGTAAATTACCAGCAGTACAATCAAAAACAAAAATCCGCCTCCCGTGTAGAGCCAACCGTAGAGAAAAGCCAGGATCGTCAGCGCCAGCCAGCGTTTTTCAATCAGAAACCACAACGCCAGCATCAAAAAGAGAAGCGAAGGGGTGGGGTCGCGGATAAACGCCTGGCGGAAATAAAAATCGGAAGGCTCGAACAGAAAGGCAACGGCGGTAAAGGGCAAAGCCCAAACGAATTTTAATTTCCGCAAGATTACGTAGAGAAAGGTAAAAATTAAAGCGAAAGCTAGGATAATGAAAATTTTCGGTCCTGCCACCTCTCCGAAAACTTTTACGAAAGGAATGAGCAGGAGATGAAAAAGCAGGTGATTGTCGGTGAAATTTTCATTGAGAGTGGTGAATTGGAGGTAAGGGAATTTATGGGGCAAGCCGATGAGCATGATTTGTTCGGCCATGCCGACGTGGTAAAAGCTGTCATAACCCGAAAAATACGGGTTACTGACATTGAACTCCAAAGCGAAAAAAACGCCGAATACCAGTATAAACACAAGGGCAATCTCGATGTAGTATTGAGAAATTATTTTCTTCATGATTATTTTTGACATTTGGGACACCAAAAGGTGGTTCGCTGGCCTTGTTTAAAAGATTCCACTGCACCGCCGCACTTCCCCGGGCAGGGCTGGCCTTTGCGTTGGTAAACTTTGCGAATATTGCCATAGCCACCCGGTTTTCCTTCCGGATCGCGAAAATCGCTGACGCTGGTGCCGCGAGTGTCCACCGCTTTCTTCAATATTTTCTTAATAGAAAGGTATAGTGCCTTAATTTCAGCTTTACTTAAATCTCCGATTTTTCTTTTGGGGCTTAACTTGGCATCAAAAGGGATTTCGCTGGCATAAATGTTGCCGATCCCGGCGATTTGGCTCTGATCCATTAGAAATAGTTTTAGCGGCTTGTTTTTATTCTTTTCGACTAGGTCAACTAGCTTGTCTAAAGTAAAATCCTTTTCCAACGGTTCGATTCCCAAATCTTTGAAATTATTAGTTATCAAATTGTCGGTTATCGGTTCGGCCAAATACCGCACCCGGCCGAATTTACGTAGGTCCGAAAAAGCCAGTTCTTCGCCTTCATCTAGCAAGAATTTAAAATGAAGGTATTGATTCACTTTTTCCAAAAGCGGGCTGCCTTCGGGAATTTTTGCGGGAATTATCAGCAAATGCCCGGTCATTTTGAGATGGATCCAGAGGGTGAATTTTTTATCTACCTCAATCAAAATATTTTTACCCCTACGCTGAATGGCAGAAAATTTCTTACCTCTCAATATTTTATTAAGCTCCTCAAATGAAATATTACCGATGGCTTTCGGCCAATCAGTCCAGATTCCTTTGACGGCGCGGCCCACAATTTTGGGGCGGAGATAATTAATTGTAATCTCTACTTCGGGCAATTCCGGCATAGAAATAAATTACCAGGGTTCAATTTGATAAACCGCGCAGACCAACGCCGCCACCGGCTTATTTTTACATTCAATCCCACAAATCTTGTATTCAATCTGGCCGTATTCGTCCTTCCGGTATTCGACCATATCGGTCAAACTGTCTGCAATCAATTTCCTGACTTCCTCTTCCGAATTTCCGTGATGCTCGACAAAAAGCCCTTTCTGACTCTTCCTGTTCATTACCCAGCCCACTCCTGCGAAAACACTTTTCTCAACTTTTTCGGTCGATAAGCAACTCAAAACCACGTAAACTCTTTTGCCGAAGTTCTTGCTCGAGTCGGTCGGCTCGAGCTTTTTCACCTCAATTTCCGAACCGGGCGGAATGATAGAACTCAGCGGGATCAAATTCAAATTGGCGATTCCCGCGTCCCAAAGGGCCCGGTCAAATGCGCTCAATTTGGTGGATCCGGTGCCGATTCCCCAGGTAACAGTTATTTTCATTTTAATCCGAATGTTTTTAAATGTAATTTCTTCGCTACGGGGTCGGGAAGCTCTTGGTAGGAAACCCGAATAGTGTATTTTACCTTATTTCCCACCGGGAATGCGTCGGCCACGGCAATGCTCCATAGATGTTTTTTACCGATCTTCTGCTTGAAATTTTCCAGGGCCGCGTAAACCGATTCTTTTTTCGTAAGTTCAAGATTGGCATCCAGAGTAACCAGTTTTTTGGTGAGCTCCACGGCCGGTTTGCCTTTAAAACTGCCGAGAATGTCGGCTATCAAAGTCAGATTGGCTTCGGCGAAATAGGTTCTTTCATTCTCAACCCGGGGTTTCAGTTTGTAAATTATGCCGACCGGTTTGTCTTTTATCATAACGTCGTAGCAGGAATATTCGTTGGCGAGCCGCGGCTTTTTAACGCTTTCCCGGTAGCTGACGTCGTCCAAGCCCAAATACCGGAGGGTGGTTTCCAGGATATAACGCAGATATTCCAGTGCCGGTCCCTTCGCGGCGTGGTTGTATAAAATTCCCAATGACTCGTGTTCCCCATATTTGTTTCCAATCTTGCCAAAAATTTTGCCCACCTCGAAAATTTGGACGTAGGCCAAATTCTTTTTGCGGTATTCCGCAAGCTGGTTCAGCAACCCGGCGCCGATTGACTGGCGCAGATCCGGAAACTCCTCGTTGACGGCATTCTGGGTGGTAATTGTTTGCCAGTCCCGGTGGTTGGTCAACCCGTTCGATTCTTTGGTGGTGAGCGGCGAAGAGAGAATTTCGTCGTAGCCCATGACGGACAAAACATCGCGCACCTTTTCAGCCAGCTTTACCACTCGGGGCGTGATATCTTCGGTAACTTCCAGCTTGGGGATTTCCGCGACGGGAATCTTTTCGAAACCGTAAAGCCGGACGACTTCTTCGATCAAGTCTTCTTCGATGGTCACGTCCATCCGGTCGGTGGGCGGGGTTACGCTGTAATGCTTGCCGTTTTTCCTGACTGAGAAGCGCAGACCCCGCAAAATGTCAACCGCTTTTTCTTTGGGAATGTTAATGCCGGCGTAGAGAGAGGGTTTCGCCGGATCGAAGTTTATTCTCGGCGCCTGGTATTTCTTAGGGTAATAATTAAATTCCCGCACGACGGCGTTTTGGCCGCCGCAGTTTTTGAGTATAAGGGCCAGCAGCAAATCCATCGCGTAATCCAGACCGTTGGGATCGAGCCAGCGGCCGAGCCGCGTGCTGGCTTCGGTGGCCACGTTGGTTCCCCGGGAATTTTTTCTGACCGTCCCCGGGTCGTAAACGGCCATTTCCGCGATGATCGAAGTCGTGTTCAAATCCAATTCGGCTTTCTTGCCCCCGACAATGCCGGCAATGGCCAAAATATTTTTGTCGTCGCGCAGAATTATTTCCCGGTCGCCGGTAAGGTTAACCAATGTTCCGTCTAAAGTGGTAATGGTCTTATACTTTTTATTCATATCCCAATGCAACTGTCCGTGCATCTTGGAAACGTCAAGGAGGTGCGAGGGGTGGCCGGTCACGAGCATCACGAAGTTGGATAAATCCACCAGCATATTCTTGCTTTTCATATCGTAGAGGGCCAGCCAGTCAACCAGCCATTGAGGCGACTTTTTGTTGCAAATGTTTTCGATTTCGAAAGCCAGGATTCTTCTGATATATTTTCCGTCCACGACTTTGATGTTTCGGCTGGCTTGCTTTCGGGGCAGTTTCCCAATCTTGGGCATATTCACCTTCAAATTCCATTTCGCGGCAATTTCATTGGCAAATCCAACCACGGATAGGCAATCAGCGCGGTTGTGCCTCACTTCCAAGCTGATGGAATAGTTCGGTTTGCCTTGGAAATTCACTTTTTCGAAGCCGTCCATCATGAATCCGGCCATGGTCAGAAACTCGCCCACTTGGCGGGGAGAAGCTTTTAAGCCCGGAATCAGTTTTTTGATGTCGCTATAAAGTATTTTCATTTTCGTGGTATTTGTAGGCCAAATTTCCGCCGGCCAAAGTGCGGATATCGGTAATTTTATACTTTGCCATCGCCCAACGGTCCAGCCCCAAGCCGAAAGCGAAGCCCATCCATTTTTTGGGGTCGATTCCGGCCATCTCGAGAACGTTCGGATGGATGATTCCCGAACCGCCCATCTCGATCCAACCCACTCCTTTGCAAACCGCGCAACCCTTGCCGTGGCAGTTGAAACACTGCATGTCCGGTCCGGCGCCCGGCTCCACCTCGGGATAATATTTGTTGCGGTAGCGAATCACCACGTCATGCCCGTACATCCGCCGGAACAGGTGGGTGAAGGTGCCGAAAAGATCTTTCAAGCTGACTTCTTTCAGGACGACCACTCCCTGGTATTGATGGAAGAAAAAGTGGTTGCTTTTGTTGACTTTTTCGTTACGGTAGGATTTTCCCGGAAAAGCCGCCTTGAAAGGAGGTTTATATTTCGCCAAAATCCTGGCCTCGATTGAAGATGTCTGGGTGCGCAAAAACCAGTTCGGTTCTTCGATGTAGATCGTGTCCTGCATGTCACGGGCGGGATGGTCCTCCGGCACGTTCAAGCGCTTGAAGCAATATTCGTCATTCTCAATTTCCGGCCCTTCCAGGATGCTGTAGCCCATTTCAATGAAAAACCGGTTCATCAGGCGGATGGTTTGGGTGAGCGGATGCAAGTGGCCCACCTTGGGCAATGAATAGCCCAACGGCTCGGCTTCTTTCCGCAAATTCACTTTGAAGCTCTCCTCTTTGAGCTCTTTTTCTTTTTTGTTGAGCAGCTCAACGACCTCTTTTTGGGTTTTCTGGATGGCGATCGCCTCGCTTTTGCGTTTTTCCGGCGGCAGCTTGCCGAGGTTGGCTAACAGTTTTTTAACCGCGCCTTCTTTGCCCATATATTTCCGCCAAAGCGCCCCCCTCTCTTCTTCAGAAGAAATTTTGGTGAGTTCAGATTTTAGTTCGGCGATAATATTTTTGTTCATGACAAGTTCAGAATACAAGCATTTTTACAGAATAGCAACTAACTTTTTGACAGGTTATAAAACTATCGTTTATCATAAAAACACAAACGACATCAAGCCAAGGAGGGCAAGATGAGCACGTTGGATAACATGAGAAAACGTTTTTTCAGGGTTAATGTGGGTTTGTCGCCGCTAATTCCTATCCTTGTCGTTGCTTTTACGGTCAAGGGGTTCGCCTTTGAAAGTAAAAGTGACAATATAAGACAAGTGTTAAGGCAGCAGAAGCTAACTTCCGCTGTTATCTGTGATAAGCCCCTTCCTGGAGGCCTCAAGAGGCATGATATTTTTATAGCTCCTAGTCTGGCCGAGAGTAACAATCTCAGCTATCCCGAAGCGGTTGAAAGTATTATCGTTCAATCATTGGTTTGGATTGAACAGAACAAGCGGGACAAAAAAGTCTTCACGATTTTAATCCCTGGTTTGATGGACGACTCAAGCCCCGAACCAAGCGGAAGTCAACCAGCTTCGCAAGAGAATTTCACACCTCTGGGAGGCATCATCCTCTACAAAGAAAAAGAAAACAAAGAAAAGTAGGTGCCAAGTGACACCTGCAAACCCGAAAGCCGCTAGTGCCTCGTGCTCCGGCGGTTTTTTCTTTTTTCTGTTTATGTATTTGTGTGTTTAGATGTGAATATTGATATAATCAATCAAGAACATCCGAAAGGAGGACTGGATGATGAACCTTATAATGGACGCCATTAGTGATTTTTTCGAAGACAAAGAACCATTTGTGTCGGCTTTGGCAGTGGTGGTTGGTTTCATGGCTGTCTTTGCGTTATCCGAGTACTATGTTCAAAGTCTCGGAGGAGAAAATCTTCAGTTGTGGCCGAGACTGATCCTGACCGCTTTGTCCCTTCTACTGGGGGCAAGGGTAGTCCTGGTTCTTACGGGATTGGTTTTTCAGAAAGACAAAGACGTATTCGTGGAAATCTGGGTAGACACTATGTTCCTTGTTTGTCTGACGGTTGTTCTCAGCTGGAATTCTTTGAAAGCGTTGGTTTCTTTGATCAGGTTAGTTTTCTCTTTTTGAAGGAGGTATTTCTTAAATGGAGCTGCAAATTCAAAACCCCGCATGCGTAATGCGAGGTTTTGTTGTTTCTGGCCTTGTTCAAAATATGTCTTTATCAGTTGAAATCTCTTTTCAGCGTGTTTTCTTTTTCGTATCTTTCCTTGGCCAGTTCGACTAGTTTGTCGATTAGGTCGGAATATTTGAGGCCGCTTTCCTCCCACAGTTTTGGGTACATGCTGATGGAAGTGAAGCCGGGAATGGTGTTGATTTCGTTAACCACGACGTCCCCATTTTCTTTAAGAAAACAGTCCACCCGCCCCATTCCTTCACAGCAAAGCGCTTTAAAGGTTCTTACGGCCGCGTCCTGGACTTTGGCTATTTGCTCTTGCGAAAGCTCGGCGGGGATTTTCAGGACCGCACCGTTTTCGTCGATATACTTGGCGTTATAGGAATAAAAGTCGTCTTTCGGGATAACTTCGCCCACCGCCGACGCTGCGGGTTTTTCGTTGCCCAAAACGGAGCATTCAACTTCTCTGCCAGTGATGCCTTCTTCAATGATAATTTTATTGTCGTAACGGAAAGCGTCCTTGATCGCCAAGCTGAGCTCCTCTTCAGTTCTCACTTTGCTGACGCCCACCGAAGAGCCAAGATTGGCCGGTTTCACAAAAACAATATCTCCCAATTCCTTTTTCACGTCGGCAAATTTTGGCGTTGGCGCGACGCCTTTTTCCAGTACCAGGCATTTGGCGACCGTGAGCCCGGCGTCGCGCAGCAGGCGCTTCATGGCGTCTTTGTCCATTCCCACGGCCGAACCGAGCACGCCCGGGCCGACGAACGGAACATCCACCAGCTGGAGCAAGCCCTGAACCGTCCCGTCTTCGCCAAAAGTGCCGTGCAAAACCGGGAAGACCGCGTCGACGTTGAAAGAAATATTTTTGTTTTTCAGACCCTCCACTTTGCCTTTTTCGCCCGGGACAAAGACGACCGCGTTGTCCTCGCCGTATTCAATCGATTCGGGATATTTTTCTTCCAGAAAAGGGGACTGGTCGGCAATCAAAAACCAGCGGCCCTTTTTGTCGATTCCAATAAGGATTAACTCATATTTTTCCTTGTCGGCGGCTTTGATGATGCTGGCGGCCGACCGCAAGGAGACTTCGTGCTCGGCCGATCTTCCGCCCATCAAAATGGCCAGTTTTGTTTTTATCATTGATTTTGCTTATTGGTAAAATTGTTTGATTAGCTGGTTATATTGCGCGACTTTTTGGTTGTAAGTGTTGACTTTTTGGTTGTAGGCGCCTGCCTTTTGTTTGTAGGCGGTGACCAAGTTGTTATATTGCGGCACCAGGCTGTTATAGCCGGCGATGTCTTTGCTTTTCTTCAAGTCGCTCATTTTGGTGGACAGGTCGTCAATGGCTTTCTTTTCGCCGTCCAATTCGTCTTTTTGCGGAGTGAGCGCCTGTTTCAGGTCAGCGATGTCTTTTTCCAAAGTGTCCATCTGGGCTTGGGTTTTGATGGTCTGCACGATGCCGTTATAGCTTTCGCCGTCAGTCTTCTGGTAAATGGCCACCTGGCCCAGCTTGAGGGTGTTTTCCTGCTGCTGCGCCGTGGAATCGAAGGTGCCCAACTCTTTCTTTACAATACCGATGTTCGTGTCGGGGGAAATGTCCGGTACCACTCCGATTTTATGGCCCGGTTGGGTGGTTTCCGTGTAGCAGTAGCCCGAATTGTAAGTGGAATCCTCGGCCGGGCATTTTATGCCCACCGCGATGTGTTTTTCCTGTTTGTACTCAAAAAGGGCGGTTCCGTAGCCCATCTGCCGAAGCAGCGAATACAGCAGAAACGTCTTATCCGAGCAGACCCCTTTTTGCTGGTAGAGAAGCTCGTAAGGGTAATTGGGCTTTTCTTCCGGTGAATTTTGTTCTATTTTTCTGGCCCGCTGGTCATCGTAGGGGATTGATTGGACGAAAGCCGTGGTGAGCTCAACGATTTTGTCCGGCGAAAGCCTGTTGCGAGCACCCAAACTTTTTAGTTGATCGGCCAAGTCCGGGATAGTTTTGTCTTGGGGGTTGACTTTCAGGAACATCCCGTAATAGTCCTCTTCCCAATTGGGCGGCAGGGTTTCATAATAGGTGTAGTCTTTGGGGCTGGTGCTGTAGAAATCGTAAACCGATTTATAGAGGGTCAGTTTCAAATCATAAGGCCGTTTCTGATATTCCCATTTGAAGTCAACCGTCTTGGGGTCTTGCGGTTCCGGGAACATCCGGACCGGAGCGCTGGCCTGGTTATTCGTCTTGTTGAGCGTTTGGATGTCGCTCACTTGGGTCAGGAACCCGATATACCAGCCCAGAAAAGCGACCACCAGCAGCAAGCCCAAAAATTTTAGGAAGCTTTTTAGCGTTTGATTCATGGGAATTTATTTTAAGTTAACGGTTTGCTGGTGTCCCCGGGAGGGCTCGAACCTCCAACCGCAGGCTCCGCAAGCCTGTGTTCTATCCAGTTGAACTACGAGGACAAAAATTTAATTCTATATTAAAATAGCAAACAATAATGATTTTTGCCACATTAATACAAAAATAAATGGAAACAAGCCTGGTCACTTGCTCCTATTGCAGCGTGTGCGACCTGTTGGGAACGGTGGGCAATGTATTCAATTTATTACTGGGATTAGCCTTCGCGGCGGCGGTTTTGTCTGTCGTTATCAGCGGATTATTGCGGGTTTTTTCAATGGGGAACAAATACCGAATTGAGTTGACCAAAGACAGCCTCAAATACAGCGTGGTCGGTTTTTGCATCATTTTTGTCAGTTGGGTGTTTATCCACAGCTTTTATCAAGTTATCGGCTACAAGGATAGTAACTGGTGGCAGATAAATTGCGATGCCACTTCTGCTCCGGT
>Ga0172375_10011528_pt1 | contig 11238 bp, 11 predicted proteins | sample LakKiv1m_FD_114537 | JGI IMG/M metagenome (GOLD analysis project Ga0172375, IMG submission 114537) | Freshwater microbial communities from Kabuno Bay, South-Kivu, Congo - kab_092012_11.1m | ecosystem: Environmental > Aquatic > Freshwater > Lake | place: Democratic Republic of the Congo... | reverse complement strand
TTGTTCAGCGGAGAGGGAGGGATTCGAACCCTCGGTGGACCGAAGCCCACAACGGTTTTCGAGACCGTCCCATTCAACCACTCTGGCACCTCCCCATCGCGGCGCAAATTATAACCGAAAAAAATCTGCGCCATCTGCGAAATCGCGGATAAATTAAACCTCCACACTTTCATGCAAATCGGGATAATGCACCCGATCCATTTTTTGTTCCTTCAACAGACCCTTCAGCATCATGGCCTGTTTTTCTTCGCCATGCACCAAAAAGACCTGCTTCACTGTGCCTTTCACACCGAGCGCATATTTCAGGAGCAAATCCTGCCCGGCATGGCCGGAGAGGCCGCCGATGGTTGCCACCTCACATTTGCGTTTGTACACTTCGCCAAAAATTTTGACCTGATTTTCGCGGTCTGCCAGGCGGCGTCCCAACGTATCCGGCGCCTGCCAGGAAACAATGCACACCGTATTCCTTGGATTTTCGATGTTATTCCGCAAATGGTGCAGGATGCGTCCCGTCTCCGCCATGCCCGAAGCGGAGATGATGACCATCGGCTCTTTGGATTCATTCAAAGCCTTCGATTCATCCACCGATTTGACATAGGTCAGCATTTTGAAATCGAGGGCGGGATGGCGGGATTCCTGCACGAATTGCCGCGTCTCCGGGTCGAAACATTCGGGATGATTTTTGAATACCTGTGTGGCATTAACCGCCAGCGGGCTGTCCACAAAGACAGGCACATGCGGCACGCCATCCTTGAACATCATTTGATTCAAATGGTATACCAGTTCCTGCGTGCGGCCCACTGCAAATGCAGGCACGATCACTTTTCCGCCGCGCTCGACGGTTCTCTTGACTACAGCACGAAATTCAACAAACGCCACCTCGGGGTCGCGATGATGCTTGTCGCCATAGGTGCTTTCCATGATCATGTAATCAGTGGCGTTGGGCAAAACAGGGTCCCGCAGCAGGGGCAATTTATAGCGCCCGATATCGCCGGAAAACCACACGCGGATCCTGCGGCCCTTATCCTCGATCTCGAGCAAAACGCCCGCCGAGCGAAGAATATGTCCCGCTTCAAAAAAGCGCGCCACCACCCCCGGGACCGGCTCAAACGGCTCCTCATAATCAACGCCGCTGAAAAAATCAACCACGCGTTCCGCATCTTCTTTTGTGTATAACGGTTCAATCGGCGGCTCACCGCGTTGACGGCGTTTTTTGTTCACAAATTCCGCATCCGATTCCTGGATATGCGCCGAATCCTGGATCATGATGCTGGCCAGGTCCACCGTTGCGCGCGTCGCATAAATCGGGCCTTCGTAACCCTGCTTTACAAGATTGGGCAGGTTGCCGGCATGATCGATGTGGGCATGCGAGAGGATGACCGCATCCACCGTGGCAGGGTCGTAATGAAAATTCAGGTTGCGCGCATACGTATCCGCGCGGCGTCCCTGGTACAACCCACAATCGAGAAGCAGTTTCGAGCCGTTGATCTCCAACAGGTGCTGGCTGCCGGTCACCGTGTGGGCAGCCCCGTGAAAACTAATTCGCATCATGACCTCCGAGTAATTTTAAAATCTGGCTCCCATATTGTTCCAGCCGGGAAGGTGAAGCCTTTAACATTGTCTCCAAATCACTTCGATCCCTCGGCGGATTTTCCGCCAGTGCAAACACATACGGTCTTGGGAGGACAATATCCGATTCGACGCCAAGTTCCCGCCCGACCTTTCTTCTCCAATTCTTCAGTTTGTCCAACCGATGAAGAACCGCATCGTCCTGGCGTTTGACCTGCTTCCGTTTAACCAGGGGCGCGTCGCATCCCCGGCGGATTGCCGCCAAAATGCCATCACCCCACAAACGGATTTGCCTTTCGCTCAAGCCAATTCCCGCCAAATCGACTTTATGATCGGGAATATTACGCACAAGTTCGATCAGCAGGTCGTCAACAACCACCTTGTACGTTGGGCGATTCAGTTTTTCCGCTTCCGCGGCCCGCCAATCACACAACTCCGCCAGGATGGTCAACTCGCGCAAAGAGAGATCCTTGCGCGCCGCGAATCGTTCCCATGTCTCAGCATGTTCTTTTTGCTTCATCTCTTCGAAAACACAGGCCCGCGAAAAATCCTCCTGGGCCACGCGCCAGCGTCCCTTCCCGCGCAGTTCCATCTCCATTACATCACGCAGGTCAAAAAGATAATGTGTATCAAGGCGGGCATAATGGATTTGATCCTTCGTCAATGGCCGCGCCGCCCAATCCGCTTTCTGGTGGCGCTTATCTGTTTGAATGCCAAATTTCTCGCCGAGCAGGCGGTCCAATCCCACCGCAGGATAGCCAATGATGCGCGCGGCCTGCATGGTATCGAAAAGGCCCGCAAACTTAAAGCCAAAATCGCGCCGCAGGCAGATCAAATCATATTCGGCGGCGTGAAATATCTTTTCGATTTTTGGGCTGGCAAAAAGGGGGGCAAGTTCGCTTAAGTCGGTCAACTCCAGCGGATCGACCAGGTAATCCGCCTGCGGCGAGGAAAACTGCACCAGGCAGACCTGTTCACGATACGCATGCAAACTGTTGGACTCGGTGTCCACCGCCACACGCGGCTGGGAACACAAATCGTCCAGCATTTTCCTCAACAAATCCTTGTTGTTGACCCACACTGGAGGCGGGAGTTTTTGCAAATTCATATGGTTGATTATATCTTAGGTACAAAAGGTATTACTTGCATCTTTATGACGACAATTTCAGCAGGCGAATCAAACGATCATAGCCGCGCTGCATGGAATAACTGATAATCAATACAATCAGCGAGCCCGGCAAAAACTTAAAAAGCATGTCCGGCTTCCCCGGCTCCACATCGAACAGGGTAACAAGCACCTCCCACATCGGCCGGTGATACAAATAGGCAAAAAAGGACGCCGTGGACACCGGCGCCCAGATCCTCCAGCCGCCCACCGATGTTCCAAAGATCCCCAGCCACATCCATATCCAGGACAAGATATAAAAATCCACCGCCAGAAGATAGCGCACATCCGTTACTTTGTACCCGGCAGCCTGAACGAGCCAGAACAACCAGGCGCCCAAAACAGCGAGGATAATCTTATAAACGAAGTGAAGCGAGGACAGGCGCTCACGAATTTCCGCAAACCGTGAAAAGAAGATGCCGGCAAGGAATATGAAATAATACTCGAAGAAACGTACGTCCACCAGGCCCGTCGCCAGGTGAAACGCGTAGGCCGCCAAAAAGACAGCCACAGACCAAACCAGAAGCGCGAGATTGGAATGCCCGCGAACAATCAAGATCGAAAATACAGCGTAATACGCCGCGACGATACTGACGTACCACAACGTTAACATTTGCTTGACGACGGCCGGGGAAAAGATGAATTGCGGGTTTGCCGCATATACCCCAAAGTCGAAACGCTTCAGGGAATAGCCCAGCACAAGGATGAACATCGACAAGGCCAGCCAATAGGGCGGATAAATGCGAATGAACTTCGACTTCACAAATGAAAAAAACGTTCGCCCGGGTTTTCCCAGTGAAACGTCCGTAAAATACCCCGCCAAAAAGAAAAAGGAGCCCAGCAGGAATGCGCCCATGAATGCGGCGGAATAACCGATTTCGACCCCATAAACGTTCAAGGATAAAACGTCGCTGTGAAGGGTCAACAACAAAATAATGGACAATGCGCGCAGCGCTTCGAACTCAGGAATAAGTTCCAAATGGGTCTTCTGTCTCATGATTAAACCAAACCGCCGTCAGCGGACAGGATTTTCTCCATCACCATGCCATCCTCGCCGTCATGGTAGTATCCCTTCCATATGTCAATTGTCGTATATCCTTCCTTTTCGTACATTGCAATCGCGGCCAGATTGGCAATCCGGACCGTCAACCTCACGCGCGGAATGTTCAACCTACTCTCACAGGCATGCAGGAGTACCCGCCCAATGCCGCGTCGCTGGTAGAGCGGGTCGACCCCGATTGTCGCAATCCAGGCCCACCCGTCGCGCGGACGCGGGTCGCCGGCAACGAATCCAACCATTTGACCGTCCAGCATTGCCTTGAGTCGAACCACCTCTGAAAAAGTCAAAACTGCAATCAAATCCAGCAAGGGCCATGCATCCTTCCCAAAGCAGGCATGTTCAAGTTTGCGGAGCGCGCCCAGGTCGCGCAGGGTTGCAGGTTGTATATCCATGAAAAGAGGCCTCGCGTTGCCGGGAGGCCTCAATTGTATACTGTTTTACGCCTTACTTCTTCACATCTTTTCCGAGGAAATTATCGAGCATGCTGGTAAATTCCATCGGGAAAATATACTTGGTGGACGGGCCGGCGCCGATCGACTTGAGCGTTTCGAAATATTGAAGGGTCATCGTTTTCTGGTCAATCGCCTTCGCGGAATTGAAGATCTGGTCAAGCGCCTTGGCAAAACCTTCCGCCCGCAAGAGTTGGGACGCCTTCTCACCCTCAGCCGCAAGGATGGCCGACTGCTTCTGGCCTTCCGCGCGCAGGATGTTGGATTGTTTTTCGCCTTCAGCCACATTGATGGCGGCTTCGCGCGTACCGGTTGATTCGGTCACAACCGCGCGGCGGATGCGCTCTGCAGACATCTGTCGATTCATGGCATCCTGCACTTCACGCGGCGGGATGATCTCACGAATTTCCACATTGGTCACTTTCACGCCCCAACGCTCGGTCACTTCATCCAGGCGGGTGCGAAGCATATTGTTGATATGCTCGCGCTCTGAAAGCACATCATCGAGCGGAATACCGCCGATGACTGCGCGCAAGGTTGTCGCCGCGATGCCGGCCGCCGCCGATTCGAAGTTGCCCACCTGCAAGACGGATTCAGCCGGGTCGAGCACCTTGTAGTACCAGAGGAAGTCAATCGAGATCGGCGCGTTGTCCTTGGTGATCGAAACCTGGTGAGGCACCTCACGCACCTGCTCGCGCAAGTCCACCTTTACGGCGCGGTCGACCACCGGGATCAACAGTACAATGCCCGGCCCGCGCGCCCCCACACAACGGCCAAGGCGAAACACCACCAACCGCTGGTATTCAGGCACAATGCGGATGGCGTTGGCGAGAAAGACAAAGCCAACCACAACCACAGCGCCAATAAGACAGGTTACCAAACCAAATGTTTCCATGTTTTCTCCTTCCGTTACAAGTTTGATGAATTGACTTTTTCAACGACGAGAATAAATCCTTCACGTCGGACGATCCGTATTGGACTCCCTGATGCTATGGGCTCCGCGCTGCGGGCAGACCATAACTCTCCCATCACCTGCGCGCTGCCCTCTTCGTGAATGTCTGTGCGGGCTTCGCCCATCTGTCCGACCAGCACATCCAGGTCGTGGGACGGGCGCACACTGGCGGCCTGCATGGCCTTGCGAACGGCAATCCACAAAAATGCCGCCACAAGACAGGATGCAAAAAAAGCCACAAACGGGTTGACGGCTGGCTGTCCGTTTTCACGCGCAAACATGAATACGGAACCGATGACCAGCAGGAGAATCGCCAGTCCAAGGTAGATTTCGCGCTTTTGTCTCTGAATAGCCAACACGAAGGGCACAATGCTCGCGACCAGAATCACGAGCGCCCACCAGTTGAAGTTCAGGTTGTAGACTGCGTACCCGGCAAGCGCGAGGCAGAAGAATGCCCCCAGTTCGAACAATCCTGTCCCCGGCGTGACCATAGCCATCAAACCCAGCAAAACGCCCGCGAGCAGGATCAGGTAAGCGATATTGGCATCGAGCAGGAGATCCATTTTTCCTCCAATTGATTATACAACAAGAAAGCCAAATCCGATTCTATTTACGAGATTCGTCGTGCAAAAGTTGTGCAGAAGATTTTCATTCGAAGTTGTATAATAAGCCCGCCATAGGCAAATCTCTCCTGCAAGGAGTCTGAGTGAAATTCGATAAAATCTGTGTCCTCGGCCTGGGCTACATCGGCCTGCCCACGGCCTCCACATTTGCCACAAACGGAATCAAAGTATTGGGCGTGGATGTTAACCCGCACGTGGTTGAAACCCTGGGAAAAGGGGAAATTCACATCCACGAACCCGGCCTGCGAACCGTTGTCGAGGCTGCGATCAAGTCTGGCAACCTGACGGTTGCCGCGCAGCCCAGGGAAGCTGACGCGTTCCTCATCGCAGTGCCAACCCCATTTCGCGAGGGCAGGCTGGGGGAATATAACGGCGGGACATTCAAACTTGCCGACATGCAAGCCGTGATTTCCGCGACCGAGGCCATTGTGCCGCACCTGCGCAAGGGCAACCTGGTTATCCTGGAATCCACGTCGCCCCCGCGCACGACAACCGATCTGGTGGCCCCCATTCTGGAAAGGTCGGGGCTCAAGGCTGGCTCTGATTTCTTCCTGTGCTATTCACCCGAGCGCGTACTTCCCGGGCAAATCCTGCGTGAGTTGATCGAAAACGCGCGCGTCGTCGGCGGCCTGACACCCGAATCCGCCAGGGCAGGCCGTGACCTTTATGCGACCTTTGTCAAAGGCGACATTATAGAAACGGACGCCACGACCGCCGAGATGGTCAAACTGATGGAAAACACCTACCGCGATGTCAATATCGCCATCGCGAACGAGTTTTCCCGCCTCGCCGAGAAATTCGGCGTGGACGTGTGGGAAGCCATCAGCCTCGCCAATCGCCATCCACGCGTAAAAATCCTGAGTCCCGGCCCGGGCGTAGGCGGACACTGCATCAGCGTGGATCCGTGGTTCTTCGTCGAAGCCGCTCCCGAACTGACGCCTCTCATCTACAATGCGCGCCTTGTCAACGATGGACAACCTCTTTTTGTTGTAGGGAAAGTCAGGCAGGCTCTCGGCGCAATCAAAGGCAGGAAAATCGCGGCGCTCGGACTTGCCTACAAACCTGACGTGGACGATCTTCGGGAATCCCCGGCCAACGAGGTTGTTCACATCCTGCAAAAGGAAGGCGCACAGGTGAAGGCCTGGGAACCCTACAAGCCCGATGCAAACCTGCCCGGCATCGACATGGCAGCCTCACTCGAAGCGGCGCTCGAAGATGCGGATGCAATTGTCCTGCTTGTCAACCACACGGAGTTTCGCGAGTTGAAACCTGCCGATGTTGCCGCAAAAACCAGGGCGCGACTGGTTATCGACACAGTCAACACCTGGAAGGCGCAGGAATGGCAAAGCGCGGGGTTCCGGGTTGTCAGGTTGGGCGTCAGAAAGTAAATATATTGCGTAATCCGCAAGGAAATTACGCATTACGAATTACACATTATGCGAATCCTCTCCGTTTTCGGGACAAGACCCGAGGCCGTGAAAATGGCCCCCATCGTAAGATTGCTGGCCCAAACACCAGGCTTCGAGTCGCGCGTCTGTGTCACCGCCCAGCACAGGCAAATGCTCGACCAGGCGCTGGATTTGTTTCAGATCAAGCCGGACTATGACCTCGACTTGATGCGCGATGACCAATCCCTTGCGGAACTGAGCGCGGCCATTTTCACCGCGCTTGACCCGGTGTTGACAGATTTCCAGCCGGATTGGGTCCTGGCGCAGGGCGACACCACCACCGTCGCGATCACATCCCTGCTGACCTACTACCGCCGAATCAAATTCGGACATGTTGAAGCAGGCCTGCGGACTCACGACAAGTGGCAGCCGTTTCCTGAAGAAATCAACCGCCGCGTGGCTGGCGTGGTTGCCGATTTGCACTTTGCGCCAACCGAATGGTCACGTCAGAATCTACTGCGCGAGAACATGGCGGACGAAACCATCGTTGTGACCGGAAATACGGTGATCGACGCCCTGCAACACGCGGCGAAACAGGAGGAACCGCAGGAAGTCAAACAGTTATTGGACAGCCTGGGCATGGAGGAAACAACCCGGGTGAACCGCGCCGGCCAATGGCTGCTTCTCGTTACAGCCCACCGTCGGGAAAATTTCGGAAAACCACTTGAGAATATTTGTTATGCGCTAAAGGAACTGGCCTCACGCGGTGATGTGGAAATTGTCTACCCGGTGCACTTGAACCCGAATGTACAGGAACCGGCTCATCGAATTCTAAGGGATGTTCCCCACGTCACCCTCCTGCCGCCGCTCGACTACCTGCCGCTGGTGCACCTGATGAAGCGCGCGAAGGTCATTCTCACGGATTCAGGAGGAATCCAGGAGGAGGCGCCGGCTTTCGGAATTCCAGTACTGGTTTTGAGGGAGGTGACAGAGCGCCCGGAAGGGGTCGACGCGGGGACGTTGAAACTCGTCGGGACAGATACTCAACGCATCGTCCACGAGACAAAACGCCTGCTCGAAGACGATGCCGCCTACGCAGAAATGGCAAAAGCATCCAATCCATATGGCGATGGCCGGGCGGCGGAACGGGTCGTCCAATCGCTTGCCGGTCGCAGGCATCAGGACTTTGTAAGCGTTAATACTTTGTAAGGTGACAAATGGGGGGTTTTGTGTATAATGATAATTGATAAAGGCTCACCATGATTAAATGGGCTTACTCTCTCGTTCTTGCTTTTCTGCTCCTGGGCGCAAACTGGGTTTCCGCCCTCGCTCAGACTATGGTGGAATTTAGGTACTTCAACGAGACGGGCCACAACGTGCAGGGGGATTTCCTCAAGTTCTACAACAGCAATCCCAACGCAACTCTCATATTTGGATACCCCATCACGGAACAAGTCGTCAGCAAAGATGGAAAGACGGTGCAATATTTCCAACGCGCCCGTTTCGAACTCCGCGCCGACCTGCCCGAGGGACAGCGTGTGCAAGTCACCGCCCTCGGGCGCGAAACGTATGTGCCATCCAGCCCGCTGGATTTTTACAATTCACTTGCCTGCCGCCAATACCCCGAGACCGGGTTCTCGGTCTGTTTTGCCTTCCTGGAATTCCTCGATAAATATGGCGGCGCGACCCAGTTCGGCTATCCGATCTCCTCGTTCGAATATCACGACAATATGATCGTGCAGTATTTCGAAAAGGCACGCCTCGAATGGCAGCCGTGGAAACCGGAGGGCCAGCGTGTCGTCATCTCAGACCTGGGTCGAATCTACTTCGACAAACTTGGCGAGGATCCGGGCCTTCTGCCGCAGGTAAAACCGCTGGACAATACCGCCACCGCAGTGTTGAATTTGCAGGTACGCGCCTTTGTGTGGAAGGCCGTCACCCTGGCAAATGATTCACAAATCATCTTCATCATTGTGCAGGACCAGGCCTTGCAACCCGTGCCAAATGCCGGTTGCAATGTGGTTGTTCACTGGCCGGATGGGCGCGCTGAGTCGACCACCATCGCCACGAATACAAACGGGGTGGGAATGGTGGCGCTCTCGTTCAGCAACCAGCCATACGGAAGCCTGATCTACACGGATGTCGCATGCACGTTCGACGACAAGGCCGCGACCACGACAACATCCTTTAGAATCTGGTACTAATTCCCAATTGATTTACAACCCTGCTTCCCATCAAAACTCCCCCAACCAGGGGAGTTTGTCCTTAAAGCAATTCATCCAGCCCAAACACCGGACCATCCTTGCAAGCCATCTTCCAGCCCTGACGAGTGGTCACAGCGCAGATTCCGCATTCGGCCAATGCGCCGCAGGGCATGGGCGCGCGGACTAAAACCTCCGCCAAGCGCGAGACAGCGGCCTGCTTCGCCTTCCCAAGCCTGTTCGTCAACTCGGGCAGGTTCCCGCGCGCGACGTCAAAAGCAAGGTAATCCGCCCAATCGATAATGTCGTCCATTGCGCGCAGGGGCTGAACCTCAACTTCTTCCGGCAGGTCTTCAGGCGCGGCGCTGGCGACCAGGACAATCACGGCATCCTGTTTCAAAGCCGGCCCGATCAAACCGCGCAAACGCGAGGCGGAATCATCGAATGCAATGAGCGCCACCCGCCGCGCAGACGGGGGCAACGCAAAACCCCGTCCAAGCGGGCCGCGTAAGTGGAGGCGGACGCCGGGCGTCCACACCGACGGCAATGGGGGCGCGGCGCGAAACCCACCCGGCGCTGACCCTGCCAGGAAAACGGGAACAGCCAAAGGTGAGTCTGATCCGCCGGCATGGGCGAGGAGATATTGCCCGGGCGCGGGAGTCAGTTCGGGCGGGCAAACGATCCGGGCGCCGGCATTCAGATAAGTTTCCACAAGTTGACCTTCACCGCGTTTCATTGGAGAAATGTTAACATGCTTCAACGGCGCCGGCAAGCGGGTTATAATCCGTGTATATCTTATTTTGGAGGAACAATGAATATTGCCAGTGTTTTTCAAAGCATTGCGACTTTATCCTGGGTGGCATTTCTCGGTGTGGTGGTTACCATGCTGGTTCGCGCCAGCCGCAACCAACAGGCAAAGGGATTTAGCTCGCTCGCCGTCATTCTTCTCGTGGCCGCGATCCTGTTGACAAGCGTCGGCGCGGGACTCGTGTTCATCCAGCCGGAGGAACGCGGTATCGTCATTTCAGCCTTCGCGGCCAAGGGGTATCGCGAAGAAGCCCTGCAGCCCGGCCTGCGCTGGATCATTCCTTTTGCAGAACAAGTGACCCTGTACCCGATCTCCCGCCAGACTTATACAATGGCTTCGTCCACAGGCGAGGGACAGGTGCTTGGCGATGATTCGATCCGCGCCCGCACCAATGACGGGCAGGAAATATTAATTGACGCGTCCGTGATCTATTCGATCGATCCAACCAAGATCATCGAACTGCACATCAACTGGCAGAGTCGTTTTCAGGACGAATTGGTGCGGCCGGCCTCACGCAACACCATCCGCGACGCCGTCTCGCAATACAGCGTGGAGGAAATCGTCAGCACAAAACGCGCTGAAATGGAAGAGTTGATCACCTCGACTTTAACCGAAGCATTTGCCGACAACGATCTTATTCTGGTGAGTTTCCTGCTGCGCGATATTCATTTCAGCGAGGAATACGCCGCCGCAGTCGAACAGAAACAAATCGCCGAACAACAGGCGCAACAGGCCAAACTCGTTGTCGAGCAAAAGAAGCAGGAAGCAGAGCAGGCCCGCCAGGTGGCACAGGGCCAGGCGGATGCGGCGGTGATCGCGGCGCAGGGCGCGGCGGAAGCAAGGATCATCCAGGCTGAGGCCGAGGCAAGAGCTAATCAATTGCTCTCGCAGTCGCTCACACCCACGCTGTTGCAATACCAGTACATTCTGAAACTTGCGCCCGGCGTACAGACGATTTTCGTGCCAAGCGGTAACCAGTTTATTTTGCCGCTGCCGAATACCACCACGACAACACCGTAGTTA
>Ga0172375_10011523_pt1 | contig 11240 bp, 18 predicted proteins | sample LakKiv1m_FD_114537 | JGI IMG/M metagenome (GOLD analysis project Ga0172375, IMG submission 114537) | Freshwater microbial communities from Kabuno Bay, South-Kivu, Congo - kab_092012_11.1m | ecosystem: Environmental > Aquatic > Freshwater > Lake | place: Democratic Republic of the Congo... | reverse complement strand
CAACAACAGAAGATGTAGAAAAATTAAAATCTTCATTGGAAAAGGTAGGTGTATAATATGGATGATATTGTATTAAAATTAGTTTGTTATTTATCATATAAAATTGATAAACTTGAAAAACAAGTAGAAGCATTAACTCTTGATAGCGATATGATACAAAAGAATATTGACTATCATCAAGCAGAAACAGATAGATTACTAAAATTAATATCCAAAGAATAAAAGGAGATTGTTATGGCACAAAATAATTATAAGACAAACACACAACACTCTTTGCCATATAGTCTTGAAGCAGAACAAGCCGTTCTTGGTTGTATTTTAATTAGCGAAGAAATAGCAAATGATATATTTTTAAAATTAAATGAGAGTGACTTTTATGCTTCTGCCCACAAACAAATTTATAGGGCAATGCAAAATGTTTATGTCTCTAAAAATGCCATTGATTATGTTACACTCGTTTCTGAACTTGAAACAAATCAAAATCTTGGAGAAGTTGGTGGAGTTTCTTATATAACTTCTTTGACAAATACTGTACCAAGTAGTGCTAATTATAAACACTATTGTGATATTGTGTTAGAAAAGTCTAAATTAAGAAAAATCTCTGAAAACTCACAGCGTATTGTTACCAATATAAATTATGGTGCAAGTATTAAAGAAATAGAGCAAGACATAAGTGGCTTATCAACAGAGATACAAAAAGAGATAGAAGCCGACAATAAAAGTTTTCAAACAGTTGCAGAAGAAATAAAAACAGAACTTCTTGATGTTATGGATAATGGCTATAAACCAAGTGGTATTCCACTGGGGTATAAAAACCTATCACAATATTTAGAGAGTTTTCATAAGGGAGAATACTATGTTGTCGCAGCAAGACCAAGTGTTGGTAAAACGGCTTTTATGCTTAATATACTTAATGATGTTAGCATAAAGCAAGGATATAGGTCTTTACTGTTCTCTTTGGAAATGACAAAGAAACAAAACACAGCAAGAATTATGGCGAATGTGGGCGATTATTCTTCTAATCTTGCTCGTATGGGGAGACTTCCAAAAGATGAGAAAAATAAGATTGAAGTTGCTTATGAAACAATTAAAAATGCTCCTATTGTAATATGTGATAAAGGTGGCGTAACAATGAACTATATAAGAAATAGGGCAATGCAAGAAAAAAAGAAAAACGGATTAGATATTGTATTCATAGACCATTTAGGATTAATAAGTTCAAGTGGAGAAAACCGAACACAAGAAGTTGGCAAAATATCAAGAGCAATGAAGGTGTTAGCAAAAGACCTAGATGTTCCTGTTATATGTGCTGTTCAATTAAATAGAAGCGTGGAAACAAGAGAAAATAAAGAACCGCAACTACACGATTTAAGAGATACAGGAGACATAGAACAAGATGCAGATGTGATTATGTTTCTCCAAAGACTTATTCCTAATACAAGTTTAACCAATGATGATGAGATAAGCAAAAGGCCAACCGAAATACCCTATAAAATTATTATAGCAAAACAAAGAGATGGTGCAACAGGATATATAGACTTTTTGTTTTATCCTATGAGACAAAAATTTATTGAAAAACCAAAAGACAAAATGAAACTTATACCTATGACAAATCAGGAAAAAGAAGAAATAGGAGACTTATTTGACAATGACAAAGAAAATAATAATTAATGGTAATATTTTAGACCTATCTTATGAACAATTATTAGGTATGGTAAGCAACTTATTGTTTTGTTGGTCTAAAAAAAGGGCAGGAAGATACTTTTATAGCAATAAAGACGATGTTCTGCAAATATCAAGATTAACACTATGGCAATGCTATAATAAATACAATATTGAAAAAGGTATAGATATGATTATCTTTGCTTACCGGGATATTGCAAAACAATTAAACAAGTGGAGAAAGAAACAAAAAGTAATTGAAGAAAACGAAATTTTAGATGAAGATATTGAAGAAAATATTGAACCAGAACAAAACACACAAGATATTGATATCAATATAGATATAAAACAATTACTATCAAGCACTGAAATTATGCACCTTGATGCAATAACTCACAAGATTAGTATCCAACAATACTGCAAGGAAGAAAATTTAAACTATCAAAAAACAATAAAAGAAATAAAAAATTTAAAAGGGAGATTAGAAAATTATGTTAAGAGTGGGAAGTAAAGTGATTGTAACTTTTTTAAAAGAAATTAAGGAAGGAACAAACGGAAGAAGGTTTAGGAAGTGTTCTTTGGGAGAACCAAACAAGACAGAGCGTGGCACAGAATATAAAAACTACAACACATATTTATACGGAGATAATATAGTAGAACTTAAAGATAGAACAAGGATACAAATAGAAGAATTTGGAGTAGACAAAAGCAACTATACTGACAAAAACGGAAAACAGCAATTAGGAGTTAATATATATCTCTTTAAATTTTCTATTATAGATGATGTTAAACCAAAACAAAAAGAAGAAGCAGAACCAAAACAAGAACCAAAATTAGAAACAAAATTAGAAACAAAACTAGAACCAATTACAGATGATGATAAATTGCCATTTTAGGAGAATAATATGAAAAATAAAAAAATAAGTAATAGTGAGAAAATATTTTTAACAATAGGAACGACTTTGCTGGCTTTGTTAACAGGTTTTTTTGCCATAAATTTATATTTAGGTTTTAGAACTATGGAAGAAGATGTAATATTTATATCTGGCTTCGGGCTATTAGGAATTACTTGCGTTTCAATAATGACTGTAATTATTACAGCAATTTTCCAAGATATTTGGAAAAAAGGAAAATAATATGATAATATCTTTTGACAACGCAACAAAAAAAACTGGCTATGCCATATTTGATGATAATAATAAGTTAATAGAATATTCTTATATAAGAAGTGATAGTTTAATTGACATTGAAAGAATATTAGATATGGCTTCCCTAATTAAAAAAATGGTTTTGTTGTATCCCAATGCCGTTATATTGGTTGAAAACCCTATGTATTTTAGATTTAATATTAATACCTACAAACAACTTAATATGCTATATGGAGTTATATTGTATATTCTTGAAAGTTTCAAAATGAATTGGAGATGTTACACACCTAATTCCTGGCGTAAACTTTTAGGTTTTACAAAAGGAACTCACACAAAAAAAGAAAAGAAACAAATGGCAATAGATTTTGTCAAAGATAAATTTGAAGTCGTAACAAAAGATAATGATATTGCCGAAGCAATTTGCATAGGGTACGCTTACTTAATAGAAGAAGGATTAGTAGATAAAAAGTAAAGATTACAACAATTTATATGCAAAAAAGTAAAGATTTGGAGATAATATGATAGAATTAGGTAAAAATATAAGAATACGAAAACTAGACAAGTATTGTCTTGTATTAGAAACTTCACACACAACAAAACACAATAAAGTGCGTTGGGATATACTCGGCTATTACTCTAATCTTGAAAGTGTAATTTATTCTATAATAAGTAAAGAAGTATTTAATTTAATAGGCAACGAAACAACAAAAACCAATTTACTAAAAGTATTAGAAGAAATAGCAAAACTAAAAGAAAGTGTTACAGAATTATGTAAAACAACACCGATGTAAAACCGTATAGGGCTGTTGGTGGCACTTTATGCTTTGTATAGGTAAATTATACTGATTTTAAATTACTTGTCTGTATGGTGGCAATAATGACCTTAAAACAGGTATCAAATAAAACCATATAATATGGCAAACAAAATAGGAGGAGTTTATGTTAGTAATATTAACATTAATATTGGGTATAGGTACAGTTGTAATTAGTGTAATATATAACCTGGTTTGGCAGTATCAAACAACAGGCATTATGTTAATAGGACACTTATTGGCTTATAGACCCACAACAATAACAATAGCGGTAGGATTATTTATATTAATCTTTTCGTTGTTGATTTTATACAATCAAAGAAAAACATAAAAAAGGGAACTTTAATTAGTTCCTTTTTTTAAATATATTATCAAGTTTGTCCTGATACTTTATACTTAACCATATAAGTAAGCCCATTATAAGACCTAGAATAGCCCATAGCCAAGCGTAAGACCAAGTTAAAGGTATAATAGCCCCACCACCAAGTAGGGCTGTAAGTACAACACCTATTGGTTTAGAAAGTATAAGCATAATTAAATAAGTTTTAAACTTTATCTTTCCTATTCCAGCAAGTAAATATAATAAACTATCTGGACTAGCGGGAAACAATAAAAGTATAAAAAGAGTATATTTGCCTTTATTTAATTTCTCTTGCCATTTGTCTATATCTTTACCGTCTGCTATCCACTTGGCAACTTTTACACCATATTTTCTTCCAACAAAGTATAAACCTATTGCACCAATTAAAACTGCCAGACAGCCGACAATAATGCCTTGCCATATACCGAAAGCGTATACACCAGCAATTATAACAATAGCCGTTGGCAGAAATTGTCCTATCATAAACAAGAAAGTTAAAAGAAAGTAAATTATGTAACCAAATATACCAGCACTAGAAACTATCTCTTGTAAACTTTCCAAACTGTTTAATCCGGTTTGAGTAATAAGCAAAATAATTCCAATAATAAGTACAATATAAATTGATGCTGTTATTAAAATTCTTTTTGTTTTCATATTATTTGACTTCCGCAGTTTCTTCGTTAATTATAGTTTCTTTTGGATTTTGAGTTTCTAAAAATTCATCCATAAATATAATTCTATCTTTTATATCTTGGTTATCTCTTTTAATTTGGTTTACACCAGTATAGAAGCCAACAAAAGCCCAAGCAATAATACTAAATACCCTAAACACAAAAGTGTAAATTGCAGCCCAACCAATAGAGTTTGTAGGAACTAATATAATAGAAGCCATTAATACCGACCAAGATATTAACATACTTACTTTTTTAATTATCTCTGTTTCTTTATAAGGTATTTTGTTTCTTGCTACTTCATATTGGTCTATCTTGTTGCTTCCCGTTAAAACTCTTGCTGGATTAATAGGCAATACTTTGATTACCCCACGAAACTTTTTAATCAAAGCAATTTGTCGCCAAGAAAGTTGGAACACAAATATTTGTTCTTCTTTTTTATTTGTTTCTGTATTTAAAACCAACAACTTTATTTCAGTTGGCTTTAAAAACTTTTTAAGTTTTTTATTAGAAACTTGCCTTAAATATTTATTGTAAAAGTCAAAATCAAGAGTTGCATCATATAAGTAATTGTCTTTCTTTTCTTTTCTTAATCTTTCAGTTAATTCTTTGCAGAATATTCTAAACTTAACTATAAGTTTATCATTTCTTATTTGAGTGCTTTTCTCTCCCCAAGAAACTAGATTGTTATTATAACTTATATTTTTAAACTTTTCATTGTTTTCGCCTTGTGGTATAAAACTTGCCATACTAAATATATTAATAATTATTAAGTATGCTAAATTTATAAGATAGTCTGGACTAAAAGGATTGACTATCTCTTGCGTTGAAAACGACAACACGGCTGTAACCAAAATTAAAGCAAACAAAAGTATATAATTTAAAAATTGTTTAAAAACATTTTTTGTCTTTTTTATCCCACCGCTAAATTTTTCGGTTACTGTTTCAAAGACATCTTTATTTTCCATTTAAAACTCCTTTATATCCGCACAGGATACATTTAAGCACTTATGTGCTTTTAACTATTTCATCTAATATGTAAAATATTCTACCTATTAAAAGACTGACACCAACATAACACCAATATTCAATTAATGCATCTCCAATAATAGACATACCGTAAACAAAGCCAAACAAGAACAACCAGGTCAATAAGGTAAACACAGACAGCAATATCCCCCTTTTAGCAGAGTGTGGCATTACTATAACTCGTTCTCTAATTTTCTTTAAAACTATAACTACAAATACACCAAGTGCCAGATAAGCCCATATAGTGAATTTAGTCCAAAAGGTTATATCTCTTGTATAATTAACAACTGAGCCGAATATAACCAAAGGAATAATATAGCAAAACGCAAAACCTAATATTGCAAAGATATTTTTTTTAATTTTAACCCATATCAATGTCATTTTTCTTTTCCGCCTTTTCTGCTTTTTTAGCATTGTGGCTTACCTTGTCAAGTGCTGATAAATCACTGTTGGAAACGGCACTTTGTTCATCTTCTTTAATTTTTTTGTTGGTTTCTTTAACTGTTTCTGCGACATTTTCAACTTCATCATCAGTAGTTAAAAGCGAAACAATTTGAGATTTAGCATTTGTTCCCAAATTAGAATTAGAGAAAGCAATACTTTGTGCAGTTAAACTCTTTTTAATATATTTCGTTAACTGTTTATATTCTTTTTCTGCTTTATCTTTGTAGGTAACAAATTGGTTGCTAATTTGAGTTATCTCTTCTCTTGCTTGTAAAAGAGCATCTGATAATTCACTAACACCATTTCTATAAAAAGTTTTCCACTTTGTTATTAAACTAACAAAAGTAGTTATAATCGGCAAACTTGCCGTTAAAAAAGCAATTATTTGTCCTAGACTTTCTCCGCTTGTAATCCAACTCCATAAACTTTGTAAATATTCCATTTTTTATATCTCCTTATAATCCTAGATTTCCTATTGATTTTAGATAGTCATTTAATTGACTAATTGCGTTTTCGCAGTCCAATAGCCTGCTTTCTAATTGTGCGAGTTCAGGCACTATTTTGACAATAGTTGTGGTATCAACTTCATTGTCTATGATAAATAAACTTTCACATATCCAACTTTTTGATATTCTACCTTTAAGCAAGTGAGAAACAACAATCTTCAACTCTCCTGCTATAATAAACTCTTGTGGTATAGTAATTAACAAATTTTCCAGCGATAATTGTTTTTTAAGATTGCCGTTGCTAATTGTAATCTTATATTTATCTTTATCTCTATACTCATTTGGCAAAATAAACTCTGCCTTTATTGACAAATCATCAGTTTTTGCTATGTTCTTTTGCTCTCTATTTTGAATAACGCCAAAAGAACCACTTAAAGAATACTTAATATTTTCCATATTATACACCGCCTTCTTTATCTATTACTGTTTCTTGGTTTAAACTAGCCGAATATATTGCATCAAGATATATCTTCATTTTTCCTGCTGGGGCATCAATATCATTTAAAAATGCTTCTGCAAGTGCAACCTTGTCTTCTTCGTCTGAAATAATATCTCCATAATCGTTTTCTATCATATTGATTGCAACATATAAATCATTAAAGTCATACTTATCGGTATCTTTTGGAATATCATAATATTCTGCTAATTCAATGCAATCTTCCACTGAAAAATACTCTCCATACGGTTCCATACGATTTACATATTCTTTTGCCTGTTCTTGATTTTCAAATTTTGTTCTTTCCATTTATTTTTTACCTACCTTTCTTTTTACATTATAAGCAATAGCGACTGCTTGTTTTTGTGAGTGACCGCTTTCAATGAGTTCTTTTACATTCTCTTTGAAAGTTTTTTCACTCTTACCTTTTTTTAATGGCATATTCTCTCCTTTATAATTATATTATTACCGCAACATTTGAATTTATTAAAACTTCGGCTCGTTCTCTTGTGGTTTCTCGTTCTTGTTCTGCCTTTATTTTAGTTTTTAATTCTATATCATAATAATCTTTAATTATTTTAATTTTAACCGTGTTGCTAGGAATATAATCATATAGTTTTTTATGTTCTCCTAACAAGTTTTCCCAATCTTGCGTTGTTCCTAATGGCTCATATTTAAACTTTTTAGGTATTTTGTTGACTATCTTGTTTATGTCAACATTAGATAAATCCATATTGAGTATATAACCATTATAGCCGTCTTTTATTGTTTCAGTAACACTATCAAAGTTTGTTGCTATTGCTGGTGTTCCGTATTGTAGTCCTTCGTTAATTGAATAACACCAACCTTCCGTATCGCTTAATTGCACCACATAATCTGCTTCTTTGATATAGTCCCAAATATCGTATCTTGACTTCATAAATACAAATTCTTCCATATTTATTGGTTTTTTACCATAATCTTCTGGATTGGTAAATACAGTCCAACGAAACTTAACATTATTATCTTTTAGCATTTGTGCAAGTTTAAGCATTCTATCGTAACCTTTCTCGTGTGTTAATCTTGTCATAGTTATTAATTTAAGAATTGGTTTTGTTTTTTGTAGGTCATCTAATAGGTTATATAGCACAGTTGAGTTATATCCCGACCAATTTTTGAAACTTTTTTGGACTGCTTTTGAAACTGCAAAATGTCGTGTTGTTTTATTCCATTTATTATATTTAAAATTTATTGCTTTAAAATCTCCGTGTATAAATTGCCAATATTCGTTTTTTGTGGAAACCACACTATCTGGGTAACCACCCCAAGCACTAGCACTAACACAAACATCGCAAGAATATTTTTTGTTTGAGTTATATTTCTCACACTTAACAAACTTTGATAATCTTTTTAGTTGTTGCGGGTGTATTGTGTTATACATAATCATTATATCATAGTTGCTTGATAGTTTTTTAACAAGATTATAAACAAAGGTTTCTATTCCACCAATTCTTTGAATTATTGACTGCCAAATTATTAGTCCTGTTTTTTGTGCGTTTTTAAGACTACACAAACTATCTTCTCTGCCTACCCTATAAATATATATTGGTTCACTTATAGCACTATAAATTAGTTTATCATTATTTAAAACTTTATCGTTAAATTCTTTGTCTTCTCCGTTTGATAGGGCAATATTAAATTTGTTATTTCCTATTGTGGTTCGTTTATAACACCTACTCCACACGGAAGAGTTCCAATCTTCAAATTTTTCTTGGTCTTTAACTATAACTAAATTACTTTGAGAACCTATTGCTTTCCAAGATATATTAAAGTAATCATAACCTTTATTACACATATTAATTACTTTGTCTATATAGTTTTCAGTTATTAAATCATCACTATCAATAAATGCTATATATTCACCCATTGTGTTTTCCATACCAATGTTTCGTGCATTGGACACACCACCATTTTTAATCTTTAAATATTTTAAGTTATCACTTAAATATTCACTAACTAAATTTGTGGTGTTATCGGTTGACCCATCATCAACAATTAAAACTTCCGTATCTTTGACTAATTGCTTTGATAAAATTGGCAATAAGTCTTTAAGATATCTTTCGGTATTATAAGTAGGTATTATAATACTTAATTTCATAAATTATTCTTCCTTTATTTCTTCTTCTATAACTGGTTCGGTTTCTTCAAAGTTTGATAAATTGTCTTTGATTATATCGCATTCGCCGTCATAGAGTACACCCGTTGATTTTTCTAATAGCAATTTCTCGCTATCGCTTTTAATCGTAACGCACTCATCAAAACCGTTGCTAAATTCTTTTACTATAACTATCATAAAATCTCCTTATGTTAAAGTGCAATAGTAAGTACCGCTTGTACCGACTGTTGTTCCGCTTGCTATTGGATTACTTGTTGCAACTAAATCTTCTTTGCTTGCATACCAAGTTGTTGTTGTATAAGAACCTTGTGCAAAATCTTCAAAAGTATCATCTATAATATAATCTTTGCGACCACATATTTGAGTTGCTTTCGCTGTCCAGTTGGTTGCGGTTTTGTAAGCATATATATTATTTGCTGGAACATAAAATCTACCTGTTACATTGTAAAAACTATATGATGAAATAGTTGGTGGAGTTGTGCTATAACAATCTATATCGGTTAAACCCGTACAATTATAAAATGCACGGTCACTAACTGTTGAAATATTGCTTGGTAAAATAAGAACTTTAAAACCTGTACATCCATAAAAAGTATAACCAAACACAGTTGTTAACCCTGTTCCTATTGTTAATGTTCCATTAAAACCTGTGCAACCACTAAATGCACTACTACCAGAAGAACCACCAACCATGCTAGTAACAGAATTTGGTATTGTTAAATCTCCTATAAATCCAGCGCAACCACAAAAACAAGCAGGTGCCGATGATGTACCAATAGTTGTTAATCCTTCATTTAAAATTAATCTGCCTTTAAATCCGCTTCTGTTATAAAAAGCATAATTAGCAATTTGAATAACATCACTCGGTATAACCAAATCTTTTGTATAATCTGAATTATCAATCATAGTTTTTATTAAATTTCTATCTTTGAAAAATATTGACATATTTGTTGAACCTGTTGCCATACAATTACCCCCTTACCACTTCTATGTCTTCTACTGTTAATGTTCCTGTTGGTAAATCAGTAGCATAAATGTGTATTCCACCATTATATGAAGAAACTTGAAATGTTGTTTCTGTATCCAAAGCACTATTTATATTTGCCATTGTAAAATATGCTTTACAGTGGTCTGCACTTGTAATTCCTGAAATATCAACACTTGCCCTATAAGGAAATCTACTATAAGTTAAATTTTCTTGGAAATCTTCTACCGCTATATCAAAACCACTAATTACCTGTATTCGTTGTTTCCAATCACTCCAAGTTGTATTTTTAAATCTTTCGTATTGTATTCCATCATCGGCAAAAGCAATTTGCTTTGCATAAGTTGTTCCAATACCACTGTTTAAATGTACAACAAACCAAGAATAATCAGTACTTGGTGCTCCTGTTGCTGTTCCATTACAAGTATAGAAACCTGTATACACAATGTTGTCTAAATTATCACTTTCTGCAATATTTCCATAGATATTAGGATTAACTACATTTCCAAGTCCTACATCACTTTTTGACACACTGTGTGGATTGCCACTTGTTAATTGTGAGTGGTCGTAAGCAGTCTTTCCTTTATCTCCTGCATAAGCAGTTGTGCTTGTTTCTCCTAATTCTAACTGGTTGTCAACCACTTCATTTATTGCAGAACTTAAATTAGTAGCAGTTAAACCACTTTCCGTATTATCATAATATTGAAATTTTCCATCATTTCCAGTAATTGTTAAAGTTCCAGTTCCTGCAACATATCCTTCCATTGTTGAGCCACTTCTTAAAGTAATTGCACCATTATTTGTATGTGTTCCCCTTAAAAATGTATTGTAAGCATAAATTATAACATTTGAAGATATCGTTACTGGACTGTTAATACCCCAACGAGAACTAGTTAATGCCAAAGTTATCGTACTTGTCCCGCTTGCACTATATGTTGGCGAGCCAAGCAAAGTTAAAGCATTACCCATTGTTGTGTGATTTGCTCCTTGCGATGGAGTGTTTGATGAACTATTGTTGATAACTGCATAAT
>Ga0172375_10011522_pt1 | contig 11241 bp, 5 predicted proteins | sample LakKiv1m_FD_114537 | JGI IMG/M metagenome (GOLD analysis project Ga0172375, IMG submission 114537) | Freshwater microbial communities from Kabuno Bay, South-Kivu, Congo - kab_092012_11.1m | ecosystem: Environmental > Aquatic > Freshwater > Lake | place: Democratic Republic of the Congo... | reverse complement strand
TCGTGTTGTTTGGAAATGTTCGAACTACTTCAACAAAAAACGAATCTGCAATAGCACGTCCTATATTTGTTGAAATTACATTTACTGTAAAGCTGTCAGTTTCCGAAGTGATTTCGGTTGGTGTAAAGAATACTTTATCAGGTGTAATAACATAATCAGGTTTTGGCTGTGCATTAATCACAACGGCAGGGTCGCCATGCAACGTCATTTCAAGGCAAGCATTTTTTAAGCTCGGATGTTCAAAAAATGTATCCGTTTGAATAGTTTTTATCGTCTGTTGGATACACTTTCCAACCGGTTGGCCGTAATTTATTGATCCAATATTCTGATAAAAATTGCTTGAATAAAAATTTAGAATATCTTCTAATTGCGGTGTTCCGGAAGCAAGGTATCCAATTACTCCTTTGTTTGCAATAATAACAAATGCCTCTGTTGATGTTGTAAATGTATTAAATAAATCACCAGCCAAGCAAGAGTTAGCAAGCAAAAATGGATAACGGCCATAATTGGTGTATTCTGAAGGGTTGTCAATACTCATGTCAAATCCAATACCGGCAGCATGTCCAAAAAAAGTCATCAGCGATACACCGTTGTTAATTATATTTTTAAGTGTAACAGATAAACCATATTCAATAGGGTCTGTTGAACTTTTAAGAAAGGTTTGCACATGCCCGCCAAATAAGGTATCTTCAATAATTGTTTTGTATCCATTCAAATAATTTCCCAATTGTTGTTGTTGCCAGAGAGAAGTTCCACCGCCAAAATGCAACACATTCTTCATCCATTCTTTTGGATTATTACGCATCGAATCTTCATGCTGGATTACTTTATTTAAATATAAATCAACATCAGAATCGGACTTTGCCGCAAGTCTTCCAGTTGGAATGGCAGGTTGATAAAGAGTATCAAGTATTTTACTGGTAAACATAATATCACTGGGCGGATTACCATACCCTGGAACCAACGAATTTTCGAAATAATAAGCGTTATGTCTGAACGAACATTCGGGATTGCACACTTCGCCCGATTTATATGACTTTCCGATGATGAATAAGTCTTTGGGAATACTATCGAAATTTGCAATGGTAAAGCGGCAGAAATTGCGTAGTGCCAGGGGTGATTTGCGTACTCCATACGAAAACTGATCATACAACTCTTCAATGTTTGCTATCAAAGGAGTATAACCGGTAGAAGCGCGGTAAACCTGGTAACTATTAACAGAGTTCATCAGCGATGGATGGGTTACAATTAAATAATCACTGTTTTTAAATGTTGGATTTGAATAATTGGTAAACATGGCATAAGTGCCCATGTTGTAGGATACAGGAGTTATCGTAGTAACCGGAAGAATATTGTTATCCGATGTAATATAACAATGCTTTTCGCCAATACCATTAGGTACAAGAGCTTTGATGAGTGAGGATGCTTTTTTGGTAACAATGCGTCTGTGATTGGTAATATCGTACAATCTTACCGTATCATTTGATGATATATTCAAGTTTGAAATTTCAAGATATGCTTTTGAAGCCCATGTAGAATTAGGTATATATAAATCAAACGTGGAGGCGTTTTCTAAATTAAAGGTATGAGGATACTTAACTGAAATATAGGATATAGTTGAGTAATCAGGATTATACGGGTCACCTAAATCATCTATCGAAGAGAAAGTGTACATATTGGTAAGTGAAGAACAAGGAACACTATACTGAATGGGAAACATCGTATAACCTTTAAAAATAGTATCATGATCAATGCCGGCAAACTGCCATCGCACGTGATGATCAAAGGTTAAATTCGCATAATCCGATGCGCTGATTATCATGCTTTTTATTTCGGCATTTGGAACTGACGTTGTGCAACGATTGGCTGTAGTTATTTGTTTGGATATTACACCTCCACGACCAAATCCGGGATCAAACCATCCTTCGCCTTTGGTGTACTCGGGATTATTAATTACTCCGGTGTATGGCTCACTATTGAAGTACTGGTCCGAATAATTTTGCCTAACAATTTTATTAAAATAGGTTGCTGCGTTATATCCGGAATAGTTAGTGTCAGCATTATTAACAATCATCCGGTGATTATTAATCAATGAGTTTGACGTTAGATAATAGGTAGCCGTATCGGTAAATAAACTGTAATCAGGATTTCCTTGTTCGCCCGGCTTGTATAGATTTGAATCGAGCCATCCATTATTTTTTTCTGCATAAAATTCAATATAATCACCCGGGTCAAAGCTTCCATCACTCTCTCCTTTAATATAGATGTATTGCTCAACACCGCGCCCAAATAGCTGAAAGCTTCGGGGATCGGGTGAAAGTTGTACGCCCGATGAAAGAAAAGTGTTGTAACTGATACGATAAACACCGTTCTGTACAATCTTAATCTTATAATATCTTTGACTATAGTTTATCCATTGGTTTCCGATAGGCTGTGTGTAACCTATGATGGCTATAAAACAGAAGATAATTAATGTAAGAATCCTCTTCATAAATGGATAATATTAATATTAGATTATTTGACCGTCTTTTTGTTAATATTAAATTTAAGTGAAAAAACATTTGAATAGGGTGCAATGGAGAAATTACCAATATCAGTCAAGGCATAATCAATAATTAAAGCGTCTTTTATGTTTATACCAACACCAATATTTGGTTGAAAACTTGTAAATCTTTTTCCAGTATTATCAGTCTCTTTTTGAATATTACCAACTCCTGCCCTAAGAAAAACAATGTTATTATATCCAAATTCGGTTCCAAGATGAGGTTCAATACTGATAGGATCGCTTTTAATTAATACATTTCGCATTCTATCAAATGTAAAGTCTGCATTTAATTCAACCATCCCGCTAAATTTTTCATTGATATTAAACTTGCGTGCTGCACCGGCTATTAACTTGGGCAAAGTAATTTCAAGAGAATTAGTTGGAATATCATTGCCTGTTTGTGCAAACACTTCTTTCATTTTATCGGTAATGTTATAACTCCAAGCATTAAAGGTTGAAGTAACATCTCTTGCAATTAATCCAAAATTCCATTTTTTATAATCGTATTGTGCTGCTGCATCAAGTCCAAAACCCCAGGCAGAAGCAAAATCACCTACTTTACGATGAATAACTTTTACGTTAGCACCATAGCGTAATCCCTCTATTTTAGCATGTTTGCGCGCATATGAAAAAACAAAACCATAATCAGCAGCAGAAAAAGAAGTGATACGATCGTAATTAACATTTCCGTCATTGTCTATCAACTCTGTAGTGTTGGGAATATCGTCTACTCCAAATCGGATAAATGAAAATGCGGCTGAACTATTAGCATCTATCTTAGCTGCAACACCAAAGTAATCGTATTTAGCAATGCCTGCAAAATATTCAGAATGCATTAACCCTGCTTGAATATTTTTTGGAATAAAAACTAAACCCGCAGGATTCCAGTACCCGGATGTTACGTCATTTACAGTGGCAACAGTTGAATTAGACATGGCCAGTGCTCGCGCTCCAACACCAATTGATAAAAACTCATTGCTGTATTTTGGTGCCTGCCCAAATGCTAGATTAATAAAGAATACAAGGGTTATTGTAATTAAATATTTTTTCATTTTCATTTTTTTGTTAACCTCCCATTAATTTCCCCGACAAACGAAAAGGCAAACAAATTATTTTAGTTATAAATCAAAAACAAATATATAACTATTTTTCGAAAGAAGTTCTACGTTTAAAGTGTTAATTCAATCTTTGATAATACAATACTAAATGCCAAAGATATTTATGTGATGATTTTTGAATTTTTTTTAAAAAAAAAGCACTAACATTTTTGTAAGTTTTATTTATATAAATATATTTGCACAGAATTTTAAATTAATATTATTATGGCTTATAAAATTAGTGATGACTGTACTGCTTGCGGTACTTGCATTGATGAGTGTCCTGTTGACGCTATCTCAGAAGGTGAAATCTACAAAATAGACCCTGAAGTTTGTACTGACTGTGGCGCTTGTGCTGATGTCTGCCCGGTTGAAGCAATTCATCCTGAATAAACTCATGGAGTAAAATCTCAGGTTAAAAAATAAAAGTCCTTCATTTTAAATGAAGGACTTTTTTTATGTGTAAAATGGAAGTGTTATATTATTAGTTCCCAATTAACTTAAATTCTACGCGTCGGTTCAGTTGACGATTCGAGGGAGAAGTGTTAGGCACTGCAGGAACGTTAAAACTAAATCCTTTGATGCCGAGTCTGTTTTTATCAACTCCTTTTTGGACTAAATAGTTTAATGCAGCAGTTGATCTTTCCTCCGAAAGTCCTTGGTTGTAATTTTCAGTTCCAATTATATCGGTATGTCCTAAAAGTTCAATTCTGAGATTAGGGTTTTCCTTCATCATCTGTAAAACTTTATTCAGTGTAACTACAGATTCGTCCCTTAAATCAAATTTATCAAAATCAAAATATATTTTCTCAAGCGATTTACTACTACCTGCAATAAATGTTGAGGAATTAAAGCATTCCTTTACAAAGGAATCTTCATAACCCAAGAACACCATTTTCTGTCGCTGATTAAGGGCTTCTTCTTTGGTGTTATATTCTCCGATAATATATCGTTTAAGTCCATCACTACAAGAAATCGTTTTATATCCAATTGCTTTTTCAAGATATGATTTTTTTATATTTCTGCCGGCAGCAATCTGAACAGTATAACACTGGTTTGTGTCATTTGTAATTATTGTTGTATGGGTTGTGTCATGTATTGCAATCGTTGGCTTCGATAGAAGAATTCTTTTATAAACTTCAATATTACGGTTTGAGTCCAATCCAGGTATTTCGACTATTTCGTTAAAATCTAAATAATTATTTGCTGTAACAATTACCTCATATTTTCTTCCTTTATCAATAACAAACTCAAAATTGCAGTTGCTTGTATCGCAAGTAGCTTCACCGATAGTAACACCACTGTCATTTTTTAAAACAAGTTTTGAAATTACTGGTTTCAATGTAAGAACATCTAAAATAGTTCCTTTTAATTTTGCTATATGTTTTTCTTTTTCAAATCCGCGAATTGTTAAATAATAGATATCTAAATCTCCATATCCACCTATTTTAGAAGAGGAATAATAAGCATGTTTCTTGTCAGGAGTAGGCATATAAAATACATCATCATCCGAAGTGTTAATAGGATAAATTATATTTTCAGCTACAGACCATGTTCCATCTGATTTAAGTTTGGAACTAAAGATATCAAAACCACCCATGCTTTTATGACCTTGCGAACAGAAGTACATTGTCATTCCTGTAGAATCCTCTACAAGAAAAGGAGAATCTTCTTCGTACTCAGTATTGATATTTGGTCCTAAATTAATTGCATCACCCCAGATTCCATCCGAATTTTTCTTGCTCATATAAATATCTCTTCCACCAAACCCACCTTCACGATCGCTGACATAATAAATAGATTTATTGTCTTTTGAAATATAAGCATGCGTTTCCCATTTCTTAGTGTTTATTGGAGAAGGTAGTTTTTCTGGAGTTGACCATTCATCATTCATTTTCTTACTAACGTAAATATCACCATTCTCGTTCTTATTATTCTTATAAATAAAAAGTTGATTGCCATCCGGCGAAAGACTTACAGATGCTTCATGACGAGCAGTGTTAATTTTTCCACCAATTTTCTGTGAGGGCATCCATTCGTTGGTTTCAGGATCTCTTTTTGAGATATAGATGTCTTCAAAAAACTTATTTTCTTTATCTACTTTTCCGCCTGTACTTCCTTCACGACGTGAGGTAAATATCAATGTTTTGTCATCACTATTAACCACAGGGGCATAATCTCCCCATTTTGTATTTATATTCGGACCTAAATTTTCAATTTTAATATCCAAAGGATTTGCCATTAACTCTTTTGCATTTTCAATCATTTGAATCTGACGATTGGCATCCTTAACTTTTAATGAATCCTCTAAAGTAAAATAGGTTTTAAATTTTGTAAAATAGGCTTCAGCTCGGTCTAATTGGTAAGCTATATGGTAGGCACGTCCTAAATAATAAAAAGCATAAACTGGTGCTTTTTGCTCTTTGAACCTTTCACGATATTTCTTGGACACATTTTTAACAGCAACTTCAAAGTAGGGTATCGATTTTATTTTTTCGTTTGATGAATTAATGTAACAAACTCCTATATTAAAGTTAATATTAGAGTTTTGGGGAGCCATGCTATCCAGCTTTAAAAAACAAATCAGCGCATTTGCGTAATCACTTTCGTCTCTTAAAAGTTGTGCTTTTTGGTACATTACCTTAAATTTATGATTATACTGTGATTTAGCAAGGTTATTTGCAAGCAGAATAATCAATAAAGTTAAGAAAAATGGCTTAAAAAGTTTATACATATCTGTGTATATTAATGAATATCAAACAAATACATAATGATAAAAGTTATTTGTCTGCGATTTATACGCACAAGTTTCTAAATTGTTAACAGAAATTGTAATTATTTGACATTTTTCTTCGGAACTAAGAAAACGCAAAGAAGATTTAAAGGTTTGAAAATAGAATTTCGTAAACAGAATTAAACTTTTTTCCAAATAATCACATATACCCTTTGGTTTGCATTTAATTCACTTGCAGATTTTGGCTTATCATAAATAGGTTCTGTACATCCAATGCCAAAATAAAGAATTCGGCTTGCATCAATCTTGTTTTCAACCAAATAATTGGAGATACACATAGCGCGATATTTCGAAAACTTTGTTGATCCATCAATTTGTAAGGAATCCATTCTATAATATCCATATTTTTTTAGCGAACCAAATTCTTCGGGAAAATAATGTGCCTCAATATCAATTTTAACCTCCTTGCTTTTAGCCAAAAATTCTTTCAGATAATATAGTTTACTATATGATTCGGGTGTGAGCTGATTGGAATAATTTTGCGAGAAATAAAGAGTAATGGTATCAGCAATAATTTTTACACGTTTATTAGAGTAATTAGTAATTGTAAATTTTGGAATGGCACCGTCTCCATTTTGAATGGTATCTGAACGATAAAAATAATCTTTAGTATCATCTTTTAAAAACACCATTACTCCACCATGTTTATCTTTATGAGTTTGTTTGTAATTCTTATCCATGAGGGTAACATTTGGGCGATTATATTGATGCGCACTTTTATAACCACTGGTTTCGCACGTTGGACAATTACGAACTTTACATGAAATACATGCAAACAAAAGCAAAATCAAAAAAATAAGCTTTTGATTCATGATAGAAAGATTATGTAGTTCTTATTTACTTAACGAACTAATTTGATTTTTGAGTAATTCAATCTTTGAAATGGCATCTGATCTCTTCTTTTTTTCGGCATCCACTACCTGTGATGGTGCATTATTAACAAAGCTTGCATTTGATAATTTTTTATCAACTGAAAGTAAAAATCCTTCTGTGTATTTTAATTCTACTTTTAATTTTTCTATTTCATCTTCGGTATTAAAATTTGCACCGGCATCCAGAAAAAATTCTGTATTTCTGATAACAAAACTGAAAGAAGTTTCTGGTTTGTCAGCAACATAATTGAGTGTTTCAATATTGCACAATTTACAAACTAATGGATCAAATGTAAGGTCGGGTTGCTCACTAAAGTTTTTCTTGATGTATAGTGAAATAGCTGTTTTGAATGGTATGTTTTTTTCTGAACGTATTTTTCGGATCCCAATTATAACATCTTTTGCAATATCGAATTGTTGAATAATCTTTTCGGAATATATTTCTGCATTTGGCCATTGTGCAATCATAATGCAATCATCCTCTTTTCGCTCGTCTATCAAATGCCAAATTTCTTCAGTTATGAAAGGCATAAAAGGATGTAATAATTTTAAAAGTTTTTCGAAAATGATAATGGTATCTTCCAGTGTTTTTTTGTCAATTGGTTGTTGATATACGGGCTTAATCATTTCTAGATACCATGAACAATAATCATCCCACACAAGCTTGTAAACATTCATCAACGCTTCTGAAATTCTATATTTACTGAAGTCTTCATCAATTCTTGTAATTTCGTTATGAATGCGCGCATTCATCCATTCAATTGAAACCTTGCTGATTTCGGGTTGTTCAAGCAGTTCATCAATTTCCCAACCTTTTATTAAACGGAAAGCATTCCAAATTTTATTACTGAAATTGCGTCCCTGCTCGCAAAGATTCTCGTCAAATGGTAAATCGTTACCGGCAGGCGAGCTGAATAGCATGCCAATTCTAACACCGTCAGCACCATATTTATCAATCAGTTCAATCGGATCAGGTGAATTACCAAGTGATTTCGACATTTTTCGTCCTTGTTTATCACGAACGATACCCGTGAGATAAACATTTTTGAAAGGAATTTCTTTTCGATATTCTAATCCTGCAATAATCATGCGTGCAACCCAGAAGAAAAGAATTTCTGGTGCTGTAACTAAATCATTGGTTGGGTAATAATACGTTATATCTGCATTTTCAGGATGACGAATTCCATCAAAAACTGAAATAGGCCATAGCCATGAGGAAAACCAGGTGTCAAGCACATCTTCATCCTGACGCAAATCTTTTGCAGTGATGGAATCATTTTTTAAAAGTTCCTTTGCTGATTCGAGTGCTTGCTCAATAGAAGAAGCTACGACAACTTCACCATTGGGCAAATAATATACAGGTATACGTTGACCCCACCACAACTGCCTAGAAATGCACCAGTCCTTCACATTTTCCATCCAATGCCTGTAAGTATTTTTGAATTTTGCAGGATAAAATTTTATGGTGTCATTCATAACGACTTCTAATGCTGGTTTGGCAATGTCAGTCATTTTTAAAAACCATTGCATAGATAATTTGGGTTCAATCACTACGTCTGTACGTTCGGAGTACCCTACTTTATTAACGATATCTTCAATTTTTACAAGTTGCTCATTTTGCTCAAGTTCTTTTACTATTTTTTTACGAACAGCAAAACGATCTTCACCCAAATATAGTTCAGCATTTTCATTGAGTGTTCCGTTATCATTAAAAATATCAATGGTTTTTAATTTATGTTTAATTCCAAGATTGTAATCGTTGATATCATGCGCGGGTGTAACTTTTAACGCACCTGTACCAAATTCGCGCTCAACATATTCATCATAGATAATAGGAACGGAACGAGATATAAGCGGAACGAGCGCGCGTTTTCCTTTAAGATTTTTATATCGCTCATCATCAGGATGCACGCAAATGGCTGTATCACCCAAAATAGTTTCAGGTCTCGTGGTTGCAATAGTTATCCACTCATCTGTTGTGCCTTCGATTTGATACCGGAGATAAAATAATTTTGATTTAACCTCTTTATAAATAACTTCTTCATCCGAAACGGCTGTTAATGCTTTAGTGTCCCAATTGACCATTCGAACACCACGATAGATGAGCCCTTTATTATATAAATCAATAAAAACATGAATAACTGATTCGGACATATTGTCGTCCATTGTAAATTTTGTACGTTCCCAATCACAAGCTGCGCCGAGTTTTTTTAGCTGTTCAAGAATAATTCCGCCATGTTTTTCTTTCCATTGCCAAGCATGTTTTAAAAATTCTTCACGGCCGAGATCTTTTTTATTGATGCCCTCTTCCTTAAGTTTGGCAACTACTTTAGCTTCTGTTGCTATAGAAGCATGATCAGTGCCTGGCAACCAGCAAGTGTTTTTTCCTTGCATTTTTGCACGACGTATCAATATATCTTGAATAGAATTGTTCAGCATGTGTCCCATATGCAGCACACCTGTTACGTTTGGAGGAGGAATAACAATGCAGTAAGGTTCTCTGTGATCTGGAATAGATTTAAAAAACCCCATTTTCATCCAATGAGCATACCATTTATCTTCAGATAATTTAGGATTGTATTTCGAAGCAATTTCCATTTTGTTGTAGTCTGTTAAATAATGAGCGAAATTACGAAATTTGTAATTATAGAGCAACATCAATGGAATAGTATACGAATGTGATAAAGATCAAATGCTATTTACATTTTCAGTAATTAAGAAATTTCATTAGGTTTGCACAATTGAAATTGAATGAACTGATAATTCCATGATAAAAAATTTCATTTTATTTTCTTCTACACTTTTGATTATGTGTAGTAGTTTGTTTGCACAATATTATAATCTTGGTCAAGACCCTGCAAGCATCAAATGGAATCAAATTAAAACAGCCCATTTTCAGGTTATTTTTCCATCGGATTTTCAGAAAGAATCACAGCGAATGGCTAACCTACTTGAGCTATCATACAAACATACTTCTAAAACACTTACTAGCAATGTAAAACACGTTCCTGTAATTCTTCATACTCAAACTACAACTTCAAATGCTGTTGTGTTATGGGCGCCTAAGCGGATGGAATATTACACATGTCCTTCGCAACATAGCTATGCGCAAGAATGGCTCGAACAGCTCGCGATACATGAATATCGTCATGTTGTTCAATTGCAAAAGCTAGATCAGGGAATCACTAAAGGGTTGTATTACTTGATTGGCGAACAAGCAGTGGCAAGTATTTTGGGATTGTACGTTCCTCTTTGGTGGATTGAGGGTGATGCTGTTTGTGCAGAAACTGGATTAAGTGAAACCGGCAGAGGACGTAATCCGGATTTTGAAATGGAAATAAAAGCATATACTCTTGCTGGAAAAAAATATTCGTACGAGAAGGCAATCTTTGGATCTTATAAAAATTACATTCCCGATTATTATAAAATTGGTTATTTACTGGTTGCCAATTCGAGAAAAAAATATGGATCAGCTATCTGGGAAGAGACGATGAACAAAATTGCAAAACGTCCCTATATGATTACTCCTTTTAACAACGGAATAAAAAAATATTATGGTGGAGGTAAAGTAAAGTTTTATAAAAACACAATGGCAATGCTAGATAGCCAGTGGACTGCTCGGGCAAAAGAAAAGACATATACTGGCTTTACTAAAATAAATAAAGATAAAAATATATTCATTAGTTACCGGAATCCAAGATATATAAATGATACTTTAATTCTTGCTGAAAAAGCAGGTATGAACGAAATGGGTAATTTTATCATTATTTCAAAAGACAGAGAACCGATAAATAATATCGAAACACAAGGATTTAAAGAATCAGCTGCCGCCAATGTAGGCAAATTTGTACTGATTGATAAAAAAGGAAATGAAAAAAATATTTTCACACCCGGTACTTATTATCCGGAAGTACTTGCAGCGAATGATTCCTT
>Ga0172375_10011521_pt1 | contig 11242 bp, 9 predicted proteins | sample LakKiv1m_FD_114537 | JGI IMG/M metagenome (GOLD analysis project Ga0172375, IMG submission 114537) | Freshwater microbial communities from Kabuno Bay, South-Kivu, Congo - kab_092012_11.1m | ecosystem: Environmental > Aquatic > Freshwater > Lake | place: Democratic Republic of the Congo... | reverse complement strand
CTCGAACAGGTCGCCCAAAAGTCCCATCAGGGCCAAAATCAGGGCCAGCCAGCCCAGCCCCCAGAGATTCGCCTCCAGGAGCCACTTCCCCACCGCCAGCCCCACCACCAGACTGAGGAGCACGCCCCCCACCGCCCCGGCCCAGGTCTTGCCGGGGCTGACCGCGGGATATAGCCTGGTTTTACCCAGGGCCTGGCCCACATAAAAGGCCCCGGTATCCCCGGCAAAGATCACCAGCAGCAGCCATAGAATCCATAGCTCCCCCTGGGGCAGGTAGCGCAGCCAGATGAAATGTCCCAACAGGAAGGGCAGGTAGAGCATTCCCAAAATATTTACGGAGAGATGCGGGATTATCTGCTCAATATGGCCGTAGCTGAGCAGGTAAAAAAGCAGGAGGACAAACAGGCACCAGACCAGGACGAACAATACCGTGGAAGGGTTGCAGGGGATAATGCCGCCGGGAGGACACAGGCCGCCGAAAGGAGAGGCCGTGCAAAAGCTGAGGAGCAGCAGGGATCCCAGGAGGATGGATTTCAGCCGCTCGGGCCGGGGGTCATCGGGAAAGAACATCCCCAAAAACTCCCATTGGGCCAGGCCGTTGACCACCAGGATCACCAACACCAGGCCGATGCGGCCTCCTTTAAAGAGGACCAGCAACAACAAAGGCAAAACGACCAGGGCGGTGAGCCAGCGGCGGCTGTGCATGGCTGCTCCTACATTTTACTCCCTCTCCCCCGCGGGGGAGAGGGCTGGGGTGAGGGGGGGCGGGAAATGTGGAACAGCCGCCCCCCGCTGTTTCCGAGCAGGCGGGGGCGCCTGCTCCACATCGCTGCCCAAGTATGATTTACGAAGCTATTTCAGGACCCGGATTTGCCGGCCCTCCGCCAGAACCACCATAACAGCACCCCGCTCACCACGGCGATCACCAGGGCCGTCACCTGGGTCAGGGGCATGTTGGCAAAGATGATGGGCCCCCGGTAATCTCCGGGGTTGCGGACAAATTCCGTGCAGAAGCGCACCGCTCCCGCCAATGCGAAATAGGTGAGCATCAACTGGCCCTGGAAGCGCTTCCGGGTGCGCAGCCGATAGAGAATGCCAAAGACCCCCATGAGCAGCAAGGCCTCATAGAGCTGGGAAGGGTGGAGCTGTTCTTTAACAGGACAAAGGCTCTCCGGGTTGGTAAAGGTCACGGCCCAGGGCAGGCTAGAGGGCGCGCCGTAGCAGCAGCCGGCCATGAAGCACCCCACCCGGCCCAGGGCCTGGCCCACGGGCATGCCCACCGCCAGGGAATCAAAGGCCGGCCGCCAGGGGATGGCATGCCGGCGCATATAATAGACAGCCGCTGCGGTCGCGCCCACCATACCGCCATGAAAGATCAACCCTCCTTCCCACAGGGCGAAAATCTTCAGGGGATGGGCCGCGAAGGTCGGCAACTCCGTCAGGACATAAAGCAGGCGTGAGCCCACCAGGGCTCCCAGAACCGCGTAGAAACAAAGATCGTAGAAGCTGGTCCTGGACAGGCCCTGGCGCTGGGCCTCCTGGCCCCCCAGGTAAATAGCGCTCAAAAAGGCCAGGGCCAGGAAAAAGCCGTAGGTATAAACATGTATCGGTCCAAATTTAAGCAGTGTCGGAAACATTAACGCCCTTTTCTTCCCGTAAAATCACCAGCACCAAAAATCCCGCGCCCAGACAGATCAGGGTGTCCGCCACGTTGAACGCGGGCCAGTGGTAGCGGCCCCAGTAAAAATCCAAAAAGTCCACCACCTCTCCCATCCGAAAAACCCGGTCCATCAGATTCCCCAGGGCCCCGGCCATCACCAGGCTGTACCCCAGGGCCGCCAGGGTCTGGTTTTCGGGCAGGCGCCACCAGAGATATCCCAGCACCGCCAGGACGATGCCGTTGGTGATCACGAAAAAGACCCGGACAAAATCCAGGGATAAAGTGGAAAACAACCCGAAGGCCGAACCCCGGTTATGGACGTGCACCAGGTTGAAAAAACCTTTGATCACCGGGACCTGGGACCCCAGGGGCAGGTGCTGCACGACCATTTGCTTGGTCATCAGGTCCAGAGCCACGCCCAAAATCAAGACCGGGAGAAGAATGAGCCATTTCCGGGACATAATCTTACCCTTTCAGAACTTGGGAGCACCGGGAGCAGAGTTGGGGGTGTTCGGGGTCCTCGCCCACCCCCGGATAATGGAACCAGCAGCGCACGCATTTCTCTCCCGGGGCCTTAGCCACAGACACCAACAAATCCTGAATTTGCTGACCTTGCAAACCAGCAAAAGCGAGGCCCTCAACCCGATTAAGAATTCTTAATTCCGCCACCTGAGCCAAGGTCTGAATGTCTGACGCCTGAGACTGCAATTGCTCATATAAGTTGTCCTGTATTGCAATTAAAGAAACTTGGGCCTCCTGGGCGGTGGCGATTTTTTTGTCCTTGCGGGCCTCTTCCAAACCCCTGTTGATCTCGCCCCGCACCTGGAGCAAAAACTCGTATTTTTTCAGCAGCTCCTCGTCCGGGAACCCCGGCGGCGGTTCGGGAAAGGCCGCCAGGTGCACGCTCTCCCCCTGGTCCGGCCCCGGCAGAAAGCCCCAGACCTCCTCCGCGGTGAAGGAGAGGATGGGGGCCATGAGCAGGGTCAGGGAACGCAGCAGCTCCCAGAGGGTGCTCTGGGCGCTGCGCCGGGCCAAAGACCCGGTCCCCGACACATAGAGCCGGTCCTTGAGGATGTCCAGGTACAGGGAGGACATCTCCACCGCGCAGAACTGGTGCAGCTTATGGAAGGCTTGGTGAAACTCGTATTCGAGATAGGCTTTTTTTACCTTTTCTATCAGTTGTGCCAGCCAGGAGAAGGCCAGGCGGTCCAGTTCCTCCCGCTGCTCATAGGGCACCCAATGGCTCCGGGGGTCGAAGTCGGAGAGATTCCCCAGCATAAAACGTGCGGTGTTGCGGAAGCGGCGGTAGGCCTCCGCCAGTTGCTTCAAAATGGCGTCCGAGAGGCGGATATCGTCCCGGTAGTCCTCCCCGGCCACCCAGAGGCGCAAGATCTCGGCGCCGAACTTATTGATGACCTCCTGGGGAGCGATGACGTTGCCCACGGACTTGGCCATCTTCCGGCCTTCTCCGTCCACCACGAAGCCGTGGGTCAGCACTCCCAGATAAGGGGCCTGGCCCCGGGTGCCCACCGCGGCCAGGAGGCTGCTGTGAAACCAGCCCCGGTGCTGGTCGGAGCCTTCCAGGTAGAGGTCCGCGGGCTGCCGCAATTCCTCTCTGGCCTCCAGCACCGCCGCGAAGCTCACCCCGGAATCGAACCAGACGTCCAGAATATCCGTTTCTTTGTCAAAATCACCCTGGCCGCACTGGGGACAACGGGTCCCCGGGGGCAGGAGAGCGGCCGCGGCCTCGGCGAAATAAAAATCCACGCCTTCCCGCCGCGCCCTCTCGATGATGCCTTCCAGGATTTCCCGGGTGAGGAGCGTCTCGCCGCAGCCCCGGCAACGGAAGGCGACGATGGGCACGCCCCAGGCCCGCTGCCGGGAGATGCACCAGTCGGGGCGGTTCTCCACCATCAGGTGGATCCGTTCCCGGCCCCAGCGGGGGATCCAGGTTACTTTATCGATGGCATCCAGGGCCTTTTTCCGGAGGCCGTTTTGCTCCATGGAGATGAACCACTGCTCCGTGGCCCGGAAGATGATGGGCCGCTTGCACCGCCAGCAATGGGGGTAGCTGTGGGTCACCTCTTCCACGCCCAGCAATTTCCCTTTGCTCCGCAGCAGCTCCATGATTCCGGCGTTGGCCTCCCAGACCTTTTGTCCCGCGAACTCCGGCACTTCTTTAGTAAAACGGCCGTTGTCATCCACCGGCGAGTAGGGTTTAAGCCCGTATTTGCGGCCGCTGTCGTAGTCTTCCTGGCCGTGGCCGGGCGCGATATGCACCAGCCCCGTGCCCGCGGTGAGCGTCACGTAATCGGCCAGGATTACCTGAGAATCCCGCTCCAGCCAGGGGTGGCGGCAGACCGCGCCCTCCAGGGACCGGCCCGGATATTGGGAGAGGACCTGGCCCTTCAGCCCCCAATGGGCCACTAAACCGGCGGCCAGATCCGCGGCCACCACCAGGGCTTCGGCCCCCACGTCCACCAGGGCGTAATCCAGGTCCGGATGCACGGCCACGGCCAGGTTGGCGGGGAGCGTCCAGGGGGTGGTGGTCCAGATCACCAGGGAAACGGGCTTATCCCCGGCCATCCCCGGCAGGGGTTTGAGCAGAGGAAATTTCACATAAATGGACGGGGTCCGATGCTCCTCGTACTCCACCTCCGCCTCCGCCAAAGCGGTGTGGCAGGTGGCGCACCAATGCACCGGCTTCTTGCTCCGGTAAACGGCGCCGCTCAGGAAGAACTTGCCGTATTCCTCCAGGATGGCGGCCACGTACGCATGGTTCATGGTCAGGTAGGGATTGGCCCAATCCCCCAGCACCCCCAGGCGCTGGAATTCGCTCCGCTGGATGCCGATGAACTCACTCGCGTAGGCCCGGCAGCGCTGCCGCACCTCCACCTGGCTGATTTTTAAGCCTTTGGCCTTCAGGCCCTTGTCCACCTGGTGCTCGATGGGCAGGCCGTGGCAGTCCCAGCCCGGCACGTAGGGGCAGTCAAACCCCGCCATCTGCCGGGACTTGATGATGATGTCCTTGAGAATCTTGTTCAGGGCGTGGCCCAGGTGGATGTGGCCGTTGGCGTAGGGCGGCCCGTCATGGAGGATGAAGCGGTCGCGGCCCCGGCTCTGGGCCCGGATAAGGGCATAAAGGTCTATTTCCGCCCAGCGTTTCAGGATCTCGGGTTCCCGCCGGGGCAGGTCGGCCTTCATGGGAAATGCAGTGCGCGGCAGATTCAGGGTCTCTTTATAATCCATTTTTATGATCAGGCCTCTTCATGATCTCTAACCTATTTAACATATCCCATCGGCCCGAAAAATCAATAAATTGGGGGGAGGGGATCGTGAATAGATAATCCAAATTCAGGGGAAAACCCCTTTGATCTTATTATTGATAAAGGGATTTTTTCGATAATAAGGTTTTTTATATGTTCGGAACCGATAATATGAAAAAGGCTGCTTTCTCTACCTCCCTTGACCGTCAAAAGGTCTTCCGATAAAATCACTCATGCGGCAAGCCATCATCGCTTTTCTGCTTTCGGCCTTCGTTTTTCCGGGGTTAGGCCAGCTTTACAACCAGGACCGCAAGAAGGGGATCATCCTGGTGCTGCTGGCCAACCTGCTCCTGGGCATCGTGCTGCTGGCCGGCATGGTCCTTTTCTCCCGGGGCTACTACGAATACTTCTATCCCAAGCCCCTGACCGGAGAAATTCTGAAAGAACTTCTCAGATACCTCCTCACCCACCCCTTGTTTTTCCTGCCTTTATGCTTACTGGTAGGATTATGGGGGTTTGCCGCGCTGGACGCGGGTCGGGGCACCCGGGCCTCCGCCACCCCGGCGAAAAAGGAGGAATCATGACCGCCACCGATTTTTTCTGGCTCTTTCTGATTTTCATCGCCTTGCAGCCGCTTATCAAGCAGAAGGCCATGGAGTTCGCGCGCAAACGCCTGTTGGTGAAGTGGGAGCAGAAACGCTCCTCCCGGATGATCCTCCTGGTCCACCGCCAGGAAACCATGGCCTTGCTGGGCTTTCCCATCTTCCGCTACATCGATATCCACGACTCTGAGCAGGTCATCCGGGCCATCCACCTCACCGACGACGACGTGCCCATCGACCTGGTGCTGCATACCCCCGGCGGCCTGGTGCTGGCCTCCACCCAGATCGCCCGGGCTTTGAAGAAACACCAGGGCAAGGTCACCGTCTTTGTGCCTCATTACGCCATGTCCGGGGGCACCCTCTTGGCTTTGGCCGCGGACGCCATCGTCATGAGCGAACATGCGGTCCTGGGGCCGGTGGACCCGCAAATCGGGCAGTATCCCGCGGCCTCCCTGCTCCGGGCGGTGGCCAAAAAACCGGTGGCCGAGATTGACGACAGCACTCTGATCCTGGCGGATCAGGCGGAAAAGGCCATCACCGAGGTGCGAAACAGCGTCCTGGAACTCCTGGCCGACAAATTCCCCCCGGAGAAGGCCGAAGAACTGGCCCGGCTGCTCACGGAAGGCACTTGGACCCACGACTTCGCCATCACTTTCGAAAACGCGCAGGGCCTGGGGCTGCCGGTCTCCGCCGAGATGCCCAAGGAAATCCTGGAACTCATGAGCTTCTTTCCCCAGCCCACCCGCCAGATTCCGGCCGTGGAATACCTCCCTTTCCCCCGCCGGCCGAAGCCGTGAGGGGGGAGGGAACCAGGGAGAGGGCTACGGGATACTGGCGGGCCGGGAGGCCCGCCCTACGGCCACTTTTCCTCGCCCAAACTTGTATTAAATTAGATGCAAGAAAGGTTGCCAGGAAAAAACAATCATGATCCCTCTTGAAGCTTGCTGAATTTCCTTTTCTTTTAACGAAAAACCAAAAACGAAAAACCACAAACGGTATTTTAAATGCGCCAACATCTCATAGACGAAATCAGCCGGGCCGATATCCCCCGGGTCCGGGATTATCTTCAGAACCACGCCCTGGCCTCCAGCCTGGAGGGCATCTGGTGGGTGGACCTTCCTGAAGACCTGCTTAGCCCCGAGCAATTCGCCCACCCGGAATGTCGCCCCTTCCGTTTTGCCGTGGAATTGGGAGATGACTTCGTGCGCTTGGAATTCCTCATCCGCAGCGAGCAAACCATGCGTTGCGCCTGCATCGGCTACGCCACCCGCGGCCAAAGAGACTTCATCCTCGCGTTTGCCGACCGCCTGGTGGAGGACCTGGCCTTACGGACATGAGTTCCTGCAAATTTATCGGCCTGCGTTTGCTGCGGCATCGTCTCCCGGTTTAAAGGGCTTCATGCTCTTTATTGCCGCCAGTTGGTGAAAATCTGGATTGATTTTTTTAGTGAAATTTTCCCAAAATTTATCACCTAAATTCTTTTAGCACCCGGGCGAGGCCCATCATGTTGGTTTCGGTGTTTCCTCCCGGTCTTTATTGTCTTTGCGGTTTCAACCGATATATCTATAAAAAGCAATGTAAAGCAGCCGTGGATTTACTGCGGCCGCTGTTTTTTGTTTCCGTTCCATGACCAAACACCCAGAGCGAACAACTGCCTCCGAAAGCAGCCTCCCCGATGACCGGGGGGGCCAAATCCTGGACTTTCATCTGGATGCCAGCAAGATTCTGGCTCCAGCCGCAGGCGGAGAGGCGGAGGGGTTTTCCCCCTTGCCCCTGCGCAACCTGGTGGCGGGGATAAAAACGCCCTTCAACATCTATATCAAATGCAAACCCAAGGACCACGAGGCGCCTCAATTCATTCTCTGCTGCGCCAAAGGGCAGGTGTTCCAGCGGGATTGGCACCGTAAATTGAAATCCTTGAAGGTGCCTTGGGTTTATTTCCCCTTGCAGGAAAATGAGCAAGTCCTGGGCTACCTGCACTATAATCTTATGGAAATTACCCCGAGCGCCTGCTGCACTGATACGGAAAAGGCGGCTCAGGTCATGGATGCCATGCTCATCTGGATCCAGCAATTCTTCATGGCGGAGAGATTCCGCACCGGCACCAAATTGGAAATGGCCCTGGACTTCATCGGCCTGGTTTTTGGTTTTATCAAGACCAGCAAGGCCTACCTGAGCCTCATTATGGAAATCAAACATCACGATGAGTACCTGTTTAAGCACAGTCTGAACGTGTGTACCATCGGTCTGGCCTTCATCAACTACCTGGGGTTTGCCGACCATGATGCCAGGTTCTTCGGAGTGGGAGCGCTTTTGCACGACCTGGGGATGACGCAGGTGCCGCGTCAAGTCTTGCAAAAGCCCGGGCGGCTGGACGAAGAAGAGATGAAGCTGATCACGCGTCATCCCCTGCAAAGTTATTACATGATCAAGCACCTATCCGCTCTCCCGAAAGAACCTGTGATGATGGTCCAGCAGCATCACGAGAACGGCGATGGCTCCGGCTACCCCATGCGCCTGTCTGCCAGCGTCATCCATCCTTGGGCCAAAATCCTGCGGATCATCGACAGTTACGAGAGCGTCACTTCCGGGCGGCCCTGGCGGGCAGCCAAACCCCCTAGAGAGACTCTGTGGGATATGCGCAATGAATGGGAGAAGAGCCAGGTCTATGACTCCGGCCTTCTCAAGGGTTTCATCATGTTTCTGGGGGAGGCGAAGTAATCCGGTTTAAGCTCTTTTGCCGTTTTGTTCCACCATCATTCCCATCCCCCCCGGTACTCTCTTACCAATCTCCGTTCTGCCTGCGGTTATTTGGGCCAGCCCGATGGCGGTGGGGCTGGAAGCGGCGGAGCCACCGGGATATTGATATCCAGGCTGCCCGGGCCTTCGGCCTCCGCCAGCACGATGCGGATGGAGGCGATATTGACCGCAGGGAAATAGACCAGGCCGTCCACGAACATCCCCCGGCCCAGGGTTTGGATGGGCAACGTTTTGGCATAGAGCAACTGGCGGATCCTGGACTCCAGTTGGGAACGGCTGGCCGAGGTGCCCACCAGCAGCCCTTCAGCCCCGCCGAACCCGGCGCCGATGGCCGCGCCGGCCGCGGCCGAGCGCCCGCCTCCGGCAATGCCCCCCACCGCCGCGCCCAGGCCGGCCCCCAGGGCCGCGCCCAGGATGGCGCCCGCCAAAGCGCCCCGCACGTAAGCGTTAAAGGCCTCCGAAGCCACCACCGCGTCTCCGGCTTCCTTGGGGGTGTAGGGCCTGTAGGTGACGCCGGCCGCGTCCGTGCCGGTGATTTGCAGAGGGTTGACCACATAGGGAACGTCCGCATCACTGTTGAAAATCAACCGGGTGGGGCAGACCCCGGCCTTGAACCAATTGAAATCCGGCTGGCGGGGATGAGGGTCGTTGGGGGCGGCATACACGTCCCGGTGGGGATCGAAGGGCACCGCGGCCACGGTCACCCCGCCCACATTCACGGCATGGGGGTAGCTGGCCGCGGGCAGCATCACCTTGGGTTTGGGCGGCTCCGGGGTGGCGCAGGAGGATACCAGGGCACTGACGAAGACAACCAGGACCGCCCAGACCAGATAATTTCGTTTCCTTGACTTCATCTCTCTCCTCGCTCAGGGCCTCCCCCAACTTTCAGTGATCAGTGATCAGTAATCAGTGAAAGATTAAACGCACTGACACTTGGTCACCGGTTACCGATCACTGATCACTAAAAATACCGGCCCCTCAAGAAATCGCGGGCAACGCCCCCACGCTAATATGGCGACAGCGTATACTTCTGCTCCCCCTGGGGGACGTACCACTTGGTGAAATTATAGCCGATACCCGCGGCCGCGGGTTTAATCCCCCGGAAGCGCCGGGAGATGGCCGGCAGCGCATCGGGCACGAAGAGAAAGGTATAGGGCTGGTCTTCGGCCAGGATTTCCTGGAGGCGGAAGTAGGCCCGGCGGCGTTTTTCCTGGTCAAAGGTATGGCGTCCCTCTTCCAGGAGCTTATCCACCTCCGGGTTCTTATAGTGGATAAAATTGAGTTCGCCGGGCTTGGTTTTAGTAGAACTCCAGATATCGTACTGATCCGGGTCCAGCCCGGTGTTCCAGCCCAGCAGCACCGCCTCAAAATTCCCTTTTTCGATAAATTCTTTGATAAAAGTTGCCCACTCCACAATGCGGATCCTCACCTTAATGCCGATCTCCTGAAGGCGGCGCTGGATGATCTCCGCGGTGCGTTGCCGGATGTCGTTTCCCTGGTTGGTGAGGATGGTGAACTCAAAGGGCTTGCCGTTTTTGGCGAAGACGCCGTCAGCGCCCTGCCGCCAGCCCGCGGCCATCAGCAGGGCCCGGGCCTTGGCCGGATCATAACTAAACTTGGGAACCTCGGGGTTATAGAACCAGGCCCCGGGCTTGTAGGGGCCGAAGGCCTCCTCCCCCAACCCCAGGAGCACCCCGTCGATGATCTCCTTCTTATTGATGGCCAGGGTCAGGGCCTGGCGCACCCGGCGGTCGGCAAAACGCGGGTCTTCCTGGTTGTAGCCCAGGTAAATGTAAGAGAAAGGAATATAGCGGTATTTGTTGAACATCCGGGCAAACTTGGGATACGCGGTCTGGCGGGTGTATTGCAGGGGGGTGAGGCCCATGCGGTCGATATTTCCCGCCTTTAACTCCAGGAACATGGTGCCCTGGTCCGGCTTGATCAGGTAGGTATAGCCGTTCAGATAGACCCGGCCTTCAAAATAATCAGGGTTGTAGGTGAGGACGATCTTCTCCCCGGCCTTCCACTCCTGAAACTTATAGGGGCCGGTGCCGATGGGCCGCCGGGCCAGGGGGGATTTGGTGATGTCTTTTCCCTCCAGGAGGTGCCGGGGCAGAACATTCATGCTGGCCCAGCTCCCCAGGGCCGGGGCGAAGGGCTGGGCGTAGGTGACCCGGAAGGTATAGTCGTCCGGGATTTCGGCCTTTTTCACCTGGAGGTAGTCGCCGGAGTAGGCCGTGGGGGTCTTGGGGTCCACCATCACCCGGTAGGAGAAAAACACGTCTTTGGCGGTGAAAGGCGCGCCGTCGTGCCACTTCACCCCCCGGCGCAGGTGGAAGGTAAGGGTCAGGCCGCCCGGGGATACTTCCCAGGACTCCGCCAGTTCGCCGACGAGGGTCAGGTCGCCGTCATACTTTAACAGTCTATCGTAGACCAGGCCGATGATGTCGCCGGACGCGGCGTCCGAGGCCAGGGGGGGAAGCAGGGTGCTGGCGTCGCCGATGGAGGCGTCGATGAACAAGTCTCCGTAGGCCGGGCCGGTGTCCGGGCCGCCGTAAATTTTTTCCGGCTCCGGGGAGCCGCAGCCGGCCGCGGTAAAAATTGCCAGCCAGAGAATTAAAAATAGCCAGCAAAGCCGGCCTCTTCTCCGGCAAAATCTCCTAGTCTTTGTCAATTATGCCGCCTTCCTGTGAGCGGTAGCACAGGCTTTCCAGCCTGTGCCGGCGCAGGCTAATCGTACATGAACCACAAATGTCTCACCCCCGAGAATGAAAATCCACCCTACCCCCCTTTTCCAAAGGGGGGGGTTTAAAGTCCCCTGTTAATAAAGGGGGATTTTGGGGGATTTTGGCTTTCACGGCAAGGTCGCGATTACCCAAAAGTTCAGACTGAATGCCAAACTCTCTGAGATAGAGAAAACCACAATCCCTCTTTTCTCTTGCGTTAGGCAGGCG
>Ga0172375_10011520_pt1 | contig 11243 bp, 7 predicted proteins | sample LakKiv1m_FD_114537 | JGI IMG/M metagenome (GOLD analysis project Ga0172375, IMG submission 114537) | Freshwater microbial communities from Kabuno Bay, South-Kivu, Congo - kab_092012_11.1m | ecosystem: Environmental > Aquatic > Freshwater > Lake | place: Democratic Republic of the Congo... | reverse complement strand
TCCGATTCCACAGATATTAACCGAACCATCAGAGCCATTGAAATAGAAACTTATCTGAAACAAGCAGGAAAACAAAAGAATGACTTTCCTCAGATAAGAAGTTTTATCGTTGGCGTTGATGTTGAGAAAAAGATACTGAGAGAGAAAATAACTCAGAGACTTGAAAGAAGGTTGAAAGAGGGAATGATTGAAGAGGTAAAAAATCTGCTTACAAATGGAATTACACCTGAAAAACTAAAATTCTACGGATTAGAATATAAGTTCCTGATTATGTATGTTTCGGGTGAAATCAGCTATGATGAAATGTTTGCATCACTGAATACCGCTATCCATCAATTTGCGAAAAGACAAATGACCTGGTTCAGGAAAATGGAAAAATCAGGATTGATAATTCATTGGATAAACGGGCTTCAAAATACAGAGGAAATGACAAGGGAAATAATGGAACTGATCCATGCTAAGAAGGATAAGACTTTTTCTTTATGAATTCTAAACTTAATTGAACACCATGCTGAAGCAAACCATTGACATATTAACTTCTCAAAAAAATGAGAAGAAAGTTTGTGAGATGGGAAATGTTGCAATAGCTCGTGGGGCAATTGAATCAGGTGTTTGCGGTGTGTTCTCATACCCCGGAACTCCTTCCACTGAGATTTCTGAGGTCTTCCGTTTTGTAAATGATTTCCAGAACAAAAAAGAGAACGAACAAAACTATCCGCAACAGACAAAAAACAAGATTTATTTCGAGTACAGCATTAATGAAAAAATTGCGCTTGAGAAAGCCATAGCATTCTCCATAGGCAATAAAAGCGCATTGTGTGTAATGAAGAACGTAGGTATGAACGTTGCCAGCGACCCGTTGATGTCCGTAACCTATCAAACCATCATCGCTCCGCTTGTCATTGTAATATGTGACGATCCGGGTTGCCACTCAAGCTCAAATGAACAGGATTCGCGCTACTGGGGACCTATGGCGTCCGTGCCCGTTTTTAATCCTGCTACACCGGAAGACGCTCTGAAAATGACCAAACAGGCTTTCGAACTTTCAGGACAATTAAAATTGCCGGTTGTTGTAAGAACTACCACTCGTGTTTCTCATTCCCGCGGAGTAGTTAATTATGGGAAAATAGAATCCAGAATAAAGGATGCGAAGTTTGATCGCCTTCCCGAACACATCAACATCCCCGCGCGGACCGCAGCCGCACATACACGCCTGCTCGACAAACTAAAATCAGAAAAAATTTCTTCCCTTTTAAAGTACAACAGCAAAAAAATTATCCGTGGTAGAAAACCGCGTCTTGGAATTATCAGCAGCGGAGTTTCTACTGCTTATGCCACAGAAATTATTTACGGCAACAATATATTGGGCAAAGTAAAACTTCTTGATCTCGGCTTAATCCATCCTTTCCCTGAAAAAGAAGTATTTCACTTCCTGAAATCAGGAATAAAAAAAGTGTTGATCCTGGAAGAACTGGATCCCTTTGTAGAATCAGCAGTCAGAAATATTGCTCAGAAAAAAAATCTGAATATTCCCATTCTCGGAAAAGGTTTTTCAGGACTACAGGAAACAGGCGAATTTACTGTTGACCTGATATCAAAAGTACTGGAAGTGTTTTCAGTTATATCATTTTCCAAAAACAGGAACGTTCCTATTAATAACACAGAACAATTCCTTGACCTGCTTCCTCCCCGACCTCCAACACTGTGTGCAGGCTGCCCTCACAGAGCAACATATTACCTCCTGAAACTTGCAATACCTCGCGAACAAAGTGAACTGATCATGTGCGGAGATATCGGTTGCTTCGGTTTGGGAGCATTGCCTCCGCTGAAAATGATTGACACCATCAATCACATGGGCATGAGCATTTCCATGGCGCAGGGCTTATATGAATCATTCCACACATCTGATAAAGGAAAGAAAGTTGTGGCGCTTCTTGGTGATGGAACATTTTTTCACAGCGGACTAACTTCGCTGGTAAATGCAATATATACAAAGGCGAATATTCTTGTTATCATCTTCGATAACAGAACCATTGGAATGACAGGACAACAGCCTCATCCGGGTGCGTCAAATGTTTCAAAGTATCATGAATTAGATATTTCACAAGTTGTAAAAGGTTTAGGAGTTGAAGTTGTTGAAAGCATTAATCCGTTCAACATCCGTGAGAGTTTTGAAAAGGTTGATAAAGCGATGAACTATCAAGGTGTTTCAGTTGTCGTATCAAAAGCGCCTTGTGTCTTTCTTCCTGATTTCAAAGAAAAGATTGATAAGAAATTACGAATTGTTGTTGACCCTGATCTCTGCAACTCCTGCGCCAATCATGAAGATCATTCGCTTGCCTGCTCACGGTGTTATATGCCAAAGAATAACCTGTCGAGGGCAAAAGCAAAACTGCTGTCCAGGTTTTCCATACCTGGTAAATCGCAGGAATGTCCTGCAAACATTTGTAATCATGGTTTTTTCAATTCAATTGTTGAAGGCGATTATAAATCTGCTGTTGAAATTGTAAGAGACAAAATGTTGTTTGCAAGAACCTGTGGAGATATTTGTCACCGCCCTTGTGAACTATTTTCAAAAGAAAAAAAAATCATTCCGATCAAAGAGTTGAAACATTTTGTTTCCGCACAGGATGATAATTTTAAAGACTTCTCTTTACCAATAAAACGGGCAAAAACTTCTAAAAAAAAGGATAAAAAAATTGCCGTGATAGGTGCCGGTCCATCAGGGTTAAGCGCAGCTTATGACCTTGTTCAGTGGGGTTATGATGTAACTGTTTTTGAGAAAGAAAACAAAGCAGGCGGAATGATTACTTATGCCATCCCGGATTTCAGGATGGATAAAAAAGGGTTTGACTTTGAAGCGATGCAATTGGAAAAAATGGGTGTAAAATTTCATTTCGGAAAAACACTTGGAAAAGATTTTTCACTTGAAGAATTGTCTGATGAATTTGATTCTGTCATTATCGCCATTGGTCTGAATAAAGCTAAAACGCTTGGTATTATTGAGCGTACAATTCCAAAAAACAAACAAACAGATGCAATCACGTTTTTAAGGCTCTATAACACAAAAGACAAAAACCTTCTATCTGAAAATGTTTCAACAGTCCTGATCATCGGTGGTGGAAATAGTGCAATTGATGCTGCGAGAGCTGCCAAACGATTATATCAGGAGAACACTGTCATTGTTTCGTGCATCGAAAGCGAAGACAGTATGCCAGCTTTTACTGAAGAGATAGAACACGCAAAAAATGAAGGTGTCCTGTTTATTCCTGATAGCTATGTTAATGATGTTTGTGTAGCGAAGAACGGGCAAATAAAAATCACTCTCCTTTCTTTCAATGATAAAAAATATTTGCAGGAAATAAAGTGCGATCACGTTATCACTGCAATAGGGCAAACCACTGAACCGGAAATCATACATGAGATTTCAAGAGATGCTAATCAAAGGATAACTAACAAAGACAACTTTACCAATTATAAAAATATTTTTGTTTCAGGAGATATTTGCGCGGGTAACAACATTAGCGTTATCGGTGCCATTGCTTCGGGTAAAAAAGCAGCAACAGGGGTTAGAAAGTTGCTTGAAAATTATACTTATGAATACGAAGGAGAAGATGCTTTACAGCAGCTGAATAAAAATATGTTCCCTGTAATTAATTCTTCTGCAACTTCAGGAAACAGGTTGACTTATGAGGAAGGAAGAATAAAAGTTCTTCCGACAGGAGATGAGCTGTCCGAAGTATTTAATCTTTTCCAGTCTTGTTATAAATGCAACCACTGTATTGATAATTTCGGGTGTCCGGCAATGGTGAAGGTTAATGGTAAAGTGCAGATCGATATGAATCGTTGTAACCTCTGCGGATTGTGCATTGACGTTTGTCCTAATAATGCAATTCGGTTTGAGGAGAAAATTTTGTCATCTTGAGGGTAGTAGAATATCTTTTACTTTTTAACTTGTGTTCGGGACAAGAAAATGTTGAAAAATATGTTTTTAATTAGTCGATATGTCACTCAGTAACGAAGGGTGAACGGGAAACTCCTGTTAAAATAAACCTTATCCTTATTTCCGCCAACTATCTTAATAATTGCATGCGGTAAGCATCTAATTTTATAAACACAAAAAGCAGCAGGGTAAAACCCCAGAGCGAGGAACCCCCATAACTGAAAAAAGGCAACGGAATACCTATAACAGGAGCTAAACCTATAGTCATGGCAATATTTACGGCAAAGTGAAAGAACAGGACAGATGCCACGCCATAGCCATAGATACGCGTGAATGTTGATTTCTGCCGTTCGGCAACAAATATTATCCGCAACAGCAGTGCAATAAACAAAACAATCACTACAAAAGTTCCCACAAACCCCCACTCTTCACCTACAGTGCAGAAAATAAAATCGGTGCTTTGCTGTGGCACAAACTTATATTTTGTCTGCGTACCATTCAGAAAACCTTTGCCTGAGAAGCCTCCCGAACCAATTGCAATTTTACTTTGGTTTACGTTATAGCCTACGTTTTTCGGGTCATCTTCTTTTCCAAGCATCACATTAATCCTATTCCGCTGATGTTCTTTCAGCAGGTTGTCAACCACATAATTCACAGTGAACGACATTCCCGAAAAAATTATTGCAATAACGATTATTATAAAAAAATTTCTTTTTGTTCTTTTACCTATAACATAAACCAGCCCGGCAATTATTCCAACAATACTCATCATGGTGACAGGATCAAACAGCAGGGTGATAATAAAAACGGTAACTATGGCAAGCCCTGTCATCAGTATGTTTCCTGATAATCCTTCACGATAAAGTACAAGAATAAAAGCTCCGTAAACCAGTGCAGAGCCGGTATCGTTCTGCAATAAAATAAATAATGCAGGGATGGTAATGAAAGTACCGGCAATAATTTTTGTTTTCAGGTTTTCAAACCGGATATTCAGTGTGCTCAGGTATTTGGCAAGTGCAAGACTGGTGGCAAATTTCCCGAATTCTGCAGGCTGCACACGGAAACTTCCTATTTCAAACCATGATTTGCTTCCGGCAACTTCTCTTCCGAGCAGCAAAACCAGAATAAGTAACAGGATAACCGAACCATAAATGGGATAGGAGAAAACGGTGTAAAATTTTCCGTCAATCTGTAAAATAATGATAGCAAGAACAACTGAAGTTCCAATCCAGATCAGTTGTTTGCCGTAGTTCTGCGAAATATCAAAGATGCTTTTGTGGTCTTCATTATACACTGCAGCATAAATATTGAACCAGCCCAGCAGAACCATAACAAGATAAATGGAAACCATAATCCAGTCTATGTTTTCAAATATGTATTTCTGTTGTCTCACTCTATTCCTTCTACTTTTTCAGGTTTATCAGTTGGCTTGGGCATCAGGTTGGCTTTCAGAATAAATTCTTCAAAAGCAGGTCGTGTAATGGTATCATTCAGATATTTTTCAATCAGTAAACTGGCTATGGGAGCAGCATACGTTCCGCCCCATCCTGAATTTTCAACAAAAGCTGCAATGGCGATTTTGGGATTATCTTTCGGTGCAAACGCAACAAAAACAGAGTGCGCTTTGCCATGCGGGTTTTGCGCTGTCCCTGTTTTTCCGCAAATAGCAATGTCTTTCAGCTTAGATGTAGATGCCGTTCCTGCCGCCACAACCTGTTCCATGCCGTCAATAATCACCTTGAAATAAGCTGTGTCAATGGTGGTATAATTCCGTTGCGTGAATTTATCTTCTATGGGCTTGTCACCAATTTTTTTCACCAAGTGAGGCGGGTAATAATATCCCCTGTTGGCGATGGCAGCCATCAGGTTAGCCAACTGAAGCGGAGTAGTACCCAGTTCGCCCTGCCCGATACTGAGAGAAATAACGGTAAGAGATTTCCATCGGTTTTTTCCATAAATTTTGTCATAATAATCTCCGGAAGGAATTAATCCTTTCAGTTCACTTGGTAAATCGGTATCAAACTTCTTCCCGAAACCGAAACTCATTACGTGTTTGCGCCAGATATCATAACCTTCACGCACCGTTTTTTTGTTGTCAAGTATGGCGCGGAAAACGTTGCAGTAATAAGCGTTGCAGGAATGTTGAACAGATTGCAATAAGTTGAGTGGCGATGGATGCGGATGGCAACCCACATGAATGGGTCCCATAAAAAAGCCCCGCTTGCAGCCATAGGTGGTTTGCGGAAACAATGTTTTCTCCTGCTGACCTATCAATGCATTCACCAGCTTAAATGTAGAACCCGGGGGATACTGGGCCATCAGCGCACGGTTAAACAAAGGCTTGAATTCATCTTTTGCCAGCATGGAATAATTTTCTGAACGAACTCTGCCTACTAAAAGATTAGGATCATAAGAAGGGCTGGTGGCAAGTACCAGTATTTCTCCGGTGGAAGGTTCAATAGCTACCACACTGCCTATTTTGTTTTGCAGCAACAGCTCTGCATACGCCTGTAATTCCCCGTCAATGGTTGATGTCAAATCTTTTCCTGAAACCGGTTGTACATCGTATTCTCCGTTCCTAAAACTGCCCTTAGGACGGTTATAAACATCTACCATCATTACCTTTTCTCCCTTCAGTCCGCGCAAAAATTCTTCATAATATTTTTCAATTCCGCTCACCCCGATGTAATCGCCAGATTTATAATAACTATTGTGTTTGGTAAGTTGGTCGTCCACTTCGCCCACATATCCAAGCAGGTGAGCCGCTGCCCGGCTTGGGTATTTCCGCAACGTACGGGTTTGCGTGAAAAAACCTTTGTAGTGATGAAGTTTTTCCTGCAGCATGGCATAAAATTCTGACGACAATTGCTTTTCAAATACAGAAGGTTTAAAAACAGAATAGTCTTTTATTTTCTTCATTCTTTGACTAAAATCTTCAATGGTAATGCCAAGCGTTTTGCAGAAATCAGCTGTATCTATATCTTCCACCTGTTTCGGAATCACCATCAGGTCATAATAGGCTTCATTGTAAACAAGCAGCTTGCCTTTGCGGTCATATACCAAGCCTCGGGCAGGATATTCGGTAATATGGCGCAACACATTGTTTTCAGCCGAAAGTTTATAACTGTCATCTATTACCTGGATATAAAAAAGGCGAATGAGAAAAATAATTCCGCTAAGCACCATTAGCGCTCCGATGATGAGTTTACGGTCGGAATAGCGCAGATCCATTAGTTCTTTTTAACCGGGTTGAAGAGATATTCTGTTACAATAACCAGGCACAATGTAAAAGCAGAACTCAGAATTACTCTTAACAAGGTGGAGAAAAAAGCTGAGAACCGGAAAATCTCCAAATAGAACAATACAGTGTGATGCAGTAAGATCAAGATGCCTGCATAAGTTATAAACCAGTTTATTCCGAATTTCCGGATAGAGATTTTGCTTCCTCTTTCAAAACCTTCACGTGGCGAAATCATCTTTAATAAATAAGGTCTGCAGAAAGCCATTATGGTGCATGCCGCAATGTGCATTCCGACTGTATTTGAAAACATGTCAATGCAAAGTCCCATGATAAAAGAAAGAACCAGCAGCAGCCATCCCGGTGTTTCAAGAGGAAGCATCAGGATAAAGAAAACATAGAGATAGGGGTTGAAGAAAGCCCCTAACTGTACGTTGTTTAAAATCAATACCTGGAATATAATGAGCAAGAAAAAACGTAAAATGTTTTTAAGGATTAGTTCAATCATTTATTGTTTCCTCTTCTAAATTAATTTGTTCATTTTTTAAAAGATTTCCTATCACATATACGTTTGATACATTTCGGAAATCTACTCCGGGCTTAATTCTGATGTTGTAAAAATTATTTCCCGCTTCAAGATTGAATTCATCTATTGTGCCTACAACAATTCCTTCAGGAAAGATGGCTGAATAAGAAGTTGTGACAACTGTATCTCCTTTATGCAGTTTTACATGAGAAGGAATATCAGTTAAATCAACATAAGAATCATCGTTGCCATTCCATACAACAGAACCGAAATAATTATTTCCTTTTATCTGTGCACTGATTTTTGAATTTACATGAAGCATGGAAATAACTGTTGAAAAATTTTCGGAAACATCTTTTACAATGCCAGCCACACCATCAGGAGTTATTACCGCCATGTCTTTTTCAATGCCTTGCAATTTTCCTCTATTCAGAGTAAGGTAATTATTGCGTTTGTTCACTGATTTATTTACCACCTTGGCAGTACGGTAGGTATATTGTTGTCTGAATACAGTGTCGCTGATATTAAAAACCTTCAAATCGTATTTGAAAAAAGAATTTACGCTGTATTTTTTCAGTGCTGCGTTTTCTGCCGCAAGTTTTTCATTCGTCTGCTTCAGAAAAAAATATTCTGTTATCGAGTTGTAAATGTTCAGGATATTTCCACTTACTATATTAGCCGAATTAATGAAACCGGCACGTTGATGATTATTGTTTTGTATCAGCATGGAAAGCGCCAGGCTTTCCAAAAGCAGGAAGAGAAAAACAAAATGATTACGCCAGATAAAAACAAAAATATTTCTCATTTCGTGTCAGGCGCAGAACATCTGTTATCTCATCAGGAAAGGGAACTTATCAATATTTTTCAGTGCAATTCCTGTTCCGCGGGCTACTGCGCGCAAAGGGTCTTCGGCAATGTGTACCGGCAATCCTGTTTTACGTGAAATACGAACATCAAGTCCTCTTAACAACGCTCCGCCACCTGCAAGATAAAGCCCGGTACGGTAAATATCTGCTGAAAGTTCGGGGGGGGTCATTTCGAGCGCATTCATGACGGCTGTCTCCACTTTGATAATGGATTTATCCAAAGCCTGTGCTATTTCCTGGTAGCTTACAATAATTTCTTTTGGTTTCCCGGTCATTAAATCTCTACCATGAACAGCAAGATCCTGGGGCGGATTTTCAAGTTCAGTCATTGCCGAGCCTACTTCAATTTTTATTTTTTCTGCCGTGCGTTCTCCCACCAAAACATTATGTTGTCTGCGAATGTAATCTTCAATATCTGCTGTAAATCCGTCACCGGCTGTGCGGATAGAACGGTCGCAAACTATACCGCCCAGGGCTATCACCGCTATTTCGCTGGTTCCTCCACCAATATCAATGATCATGTTTCCCATCGGTTCTTCCACATCAATGCCGATACCTATTGCTGCTGCCATCGGCTCCTGAATCAGGTAAACTTCCTTCCCTCCTGCATGTTCAGCCGAGTCACGGACAGCCCTTTTTTCAACTTCCGTAATTCCTGAGGGGATACAGATCACCATTTTTAGTGAAGGCTGGAAAAGAGAACTTTTGCCCGGATTAACCATTTTAATCATCTCACGGATCATGGCTTCTGCCGCCTGGAAATCTGCAATCACTCCGTCACGTAAAGGGCGAATGGTTTTTATTCCTTCATGTGCTTTGCCATGCATCATCATAGCCCTTTTTCCTACAGCCATTACTTTCTCTGTTCGCCTGTCCACTGCCACAATGGATGGTTCGTCCACCACCACTTTATCATTATGGATGATTAGGGTGTTTGCGGTGCCTAAGTCAATGGCTATTTCCTGAGATAAAAAATTAAAAAGACCCATAGATTGGTTTATGTTGATATAATGTTATTAATGTTTAAAATGTCTTGTTCCGGTCATCACCATCGCCATCCCGTTGCTGTTGCAATAGTCAACAGACTCCTGGTCTTTTACTGAACCACCGGGTTGAATTACTGCTGTAACTCCCGCCTTATGCGCTATTTCAACACAGTCAGGGAAAGGAAAAAATGCATCAGAAGCCATAACTGAACCGCTGATGTCAAAACCAAAACCGGTTGCTTTGGCAATTGCCTGCCTCAAGGCATCAACACGTGAAGTCTGTCCCACACCGCTTGCAAGAAGTTGTTTGTTTTTTGCCAAGACTATGGTGTTACTTTTTGTGTGTTTCACTATTTTGTTGGCAAATTCAAGATCACTCAGTTCCATTTTTGTTGGAGACTTTACAGTAACTGTTTTCATGTCAGCAACCGTTTCTGTTTTCAGATCTTTTTCCTGTTCTATAATCCCATTCAGCAAAGTACGAAATTGTTTTTTTGAGAACTCAACAGGTTTTTGCACCAATATAATTCTGTTCTTTTTTTGTTTAAGTATTTCAAGAGAAGCAGCGGAATATGCCGGTGCAATTATCACTTCGAAAAATAAATTATTTATTTCGCCTGCGGTAGCTTCATCCACTTTGCGGTTTGTAATTAAAATTCCGCCAAATGCTGATACAGGATCGGCAGCCAGTGCTGCTTTCCAGGCGTCAACGAGATTGTTTCTGCTTGCAATTCCGCAAGCGTTGTTGTGTTTAAGAATTGCAAATGTAGGTTCGGAAAAGTCTGAAATCAGCGCCACAGCGGCATCAATGTCCAACAGGTTGTTGTAAGAGAGTTCTTTGCCGTGAAGTTTGTCAAAGAGTTCATCTAATTTTCCATAGAAAACACCTTTCTGATGAGGGTTTTCACCATACCGTAGTGTTTGCGATTCAGCTATACTTTGCTTAAAAATGTTTTTCTTTCCCTGGTTGAAATAATTAAAAATAGCGCTGTCGTAATGAGATGAAACATGGAAGGCATTTAGTGCATGTTGCTTTCTTTCCTCTAATGTTGAAGAGCCGTTTTTCTCATTCAGCAGTTCAAGCAATGCCGGATATTCATCACGTGAAGAAACAATTAAAACATCTTTGAAATTTTTTGCTGCTGCACGTATCAGTGAAATTCCTCCGATGTCAATCTTTTCAATAATATCCTGTTCTGAAGCGCCTGAAGCCACTGTTTCCTCAAAGGGATAGAGATCAACAATCACCAGGTCAATTTCGGGAATGTCATATTCTTCCAGTTGGAGCAGGTCTTCCTGCAACTCACGCCTGCCAAGGATTCCACCAAATACTTTTGGATGCAAGGTTTTCACCCTGCCCCCGAGAATAGACGGATAGGAAGTAAGTTGTTCTACCGGGATCACGGAGCCGCCAAGGCTTTCTATAAATTTCTGTGTTCCTCCGGTAGAATAAATATTCACATCAAGTTCACGTAATTTTAAAATTACAGGCTCCAGATTATCCTTGTAATAAACGGATATCAGTGCATTTTTTATTTTTTTCAGGTCGCTCATTTATTGATTGTCAAAAAAGAAAATCCCGAAAAAGCATGTTTTTCAGGCGTATCAAAAGTAGGTATAATTCTACATTTAAAACCTACATTTGTAAACGATTTTAAGAAAAATAATTATAGTTTAATATTTC
>Ga0172375_10011515_pt1 | contig 11247 bp, 9 predicted proteins | sample LakKiv1m_FD_114537 | JGI IMG/M metagenome (GOLD analysis project Ga0172375, IMG submission 114537) | Freshwater microbial communities from Kabuno Bay, South-Kivu, Congo - kab_092012_11.1m | ecosystem: Environmental > Aquatic > Freshwater > Lake | place: Democratic Republic of the Congo... | reverse complement strand
GTCGGCAAAGTTGAAGCGGGCATCCCTGAAGATGACCCCAGAAACCCGGGCGTCATAGCCGACAACGTGGGTGACAACGTGGGCGACATCGCAGGCATGGGCGCAGACATTTTTGAATCCTATGTGGGCTCGATCATTGCCACGATCGCGATCGCAGCCACAATGGTCATGACTCCGGAAATGATGAAGCTCTGGCCCGCAGGAACCAAGGAATGGACCGTTCGGTATGCTTACATGGCCATGCCTGTGCTGGTCGTGATGGGTGGACTTGTCTCTTCCCTAATTGGTGTCTTTTCCATCAAGATTCTTCAAGGCATGGGACCTCAAAGCGCCCTGAGGTATTCCACCTTCATCGGCGGCGCAATTCTGATCATCGTCACCTATATCATCTGCAGCTCTCTGGGCCTGCCCCTGGGGGTTTTCTGGGCTGTGGTGAGCGGTCTTATCGTGGGCATGATCATCGGGCTTCTGGCGGAGTACTACACTTCGTCCAAGCCGGTCATCGAGATCGCCGAGTCCTCCAAGACCGGGCCCGCCACTGTCCTCATCTCCGGCCTTGCCGTAGGCATGAAAAGCACAGCCTTTCCTGTGGTGGGGATTTGTGCAGCCATGTGGGTCGCCTATGTGTCTGCAGGGATGTACGGCATTGGAATCGCCGCAGTGGGCATGCTGGCTACGGTCGGCGTGACCATGACCGTGGATGCTTACGGACCGACGGCCGACAATGCGGGCGGTATCTCGGAAATGTCTCACCTCGGGCCTGAGACGCGCAAAATCACGGACTCCCTGGATGCTCTCGGCAACACGACGGCAGCCATCGGCAAAGGCTTCGCGATCGGTTCTGCGGCGCTGACGGCTCTCTCCCTGTTCGTCGCATACTCTCAGGCTGCCAAGGTGGAGCGGATCGATGTCACGGACGCCTACACGGTCATCGGTGTTTTCCTGGGCGGTATTGTTCCGTTCCTCATTGCTGCAATGACCATGACCGCAGTGGGCAAGGCCGCCTTCAGCATTGTGGAGGAGATCCGAAGACAGTTCAGGGAAATCCCCGGCCTCATGGAAGGCAAGGGAGAACCTGAGCCGGCCAAGTGCGTAGACATCGCTACCAGGGCCGCTCTCAGATACATGATTGCTCCGGGGCTTGTCGGGGTTCTTTCTCCGGTGGCGGTCGGCTGTATCATCGGGAAAGAAGCCCTTGGGGGATTCCTTGTAGGATCCAACGTGGTCGGTGTGCTCATGGCGCTCTTCATGGCCAATGCAGGAGGCGCCTGGGACAATGCGAAGAAATACATTGAGCAGGGCAACATGGGCGGAAAGGGTTCAAACAACCACAAAGCCGCGGTCATCGGCGACACCGTAGGTGACCCGTTCAAGGACACCTCAGGACCCACGATGAATATTGTCATGAAGCTCATGTCCGTCATTTCACTCGTCATGGCCCCGCTGTTGATAAGAATCTGGGGTTAAGCGAATTACGACAAACAAAGAAAGGCCGGCTCCCCAAGAGGGGCCGGCCTTTCAAAAAACCTCCTCGTGCAGGTCGCGTTCCACCGCACGGCCTGAGATCACTACACTGTCGACGACCTTCACCCCTTCCTTCACACTGACCCCGTCCCAGAGAACCGATCTTTGCAGTTCGGCGTTTTTTCCGAGACGGCTGTTTTCTCCGATCACTCCCCAGTCCACGAGCTTGACCGAGGAGTCCAGGGAGCAGCTAGGTCCGATCACAAAGCTGTTGTCTGCAAGCTCACGGTTCGCTTCCAGGTAACTCTGGATGCTCCCAATGTCCCTCCAGTAGTGTCCTTTGGCCAGACAGGCTCGAACCGGTTTTGCCACGCGAATGAGTTGACGATAGCACTCGATGATATCCGAGAAAATGCCTTGAGGGATGTGTGAAAGCACCTCGGGATCGATCACATGGATGCCTGTGAAGGCAAGCCTACCCGGCAGGTTGGCCCTGGCAATACCCGTGATGTTGAATTGGTCATCGACCGCCACTTGGTTGTAGGGCTCACAGTCGTGGAGCACTAGGGTCACAAGAGATCCCGAGGATTGGTGAACCTGGTAAACTGAACCAAGATCGATGTCGGTCAGGATGTCGCTGTTGATGACGAAGAAGGGCTCTTTGTCCCAGAAATCTTCAGTGTTTTTTATGCCACCTCCTGTGCCTAGGATTTCCTGTTCTACCCTCAGTTCAATGGGAATGCCAAAGGACGCCCCGGCTTTGAGATACGCGACGACCTGCTCCGAGTGGTGGTGAGCATTGACTATGATTTCCGTGATTCCATAACTGATCAGATATTCGATGTTCCTGGCGAGGATCGGTTTGTTGGCCACAGGCACGAGGGCCTTAGGCTTCATCTCCGTCAAAGGACGAAGCCTTGTTCCGAACCCTGCTGCTAGGATCATGGCTTTCATAATAAAGTCAGTGACGAGTAACGAGTGACGAGTGACGAGTTTGAAAAACTATGTCGCATGCGGTCCACTTTCTGCTTGCCCAATCTTCCCGGTACGCCTTTCTCCTTAGGTTCTTGCTTGTTACTCGTTACTCGTTACTCGTCACTGCAGTTGCAACGGACCCCTGACTACGTGCGACCTGCGACAACCAACCAGCAACTTGCTAGAGCACGCTTTGAGGGTATCAGAGTCTTTTGATAAAAAGAAGAGGAGAATAGGGAGAGGAGTACAGTTGCTTGCCGGCCAACTTGCCCCCCGTGTATTTCGAGGCTGAAAAACGCATCAGGGACGGCGAGCAAATGCACGGGGCATAGAGCAGAGAGCACTCAATCATTGACACCACCCTGCGGCATTCCTATATTCCTACGATAAAAGTCAAGTAGAGACGGTCTTTCACCCTATTTTTATAAAAAGGATAACGTCATGCCAGGGAAAATGGCCAAAGTCATTGGAGTTATTGCGGTTGCCTTGTGGGCGATTTCCAGTTCAGCCCTTCAGGAGTGCCCTGTTCCTGCTGTTTCTGAAGTTAGTGCTGCGGAACAAAGCGCGGGCCCTGTTGTGCTCAAAGCCGGACAAAAGTATTGGATCGGTGACCAGTACTACTTTATTTATAACTTCGATAAAAGGCCTCAGATGGGCACGGTCATCATGAAGATCCAGGTCTTCTCCAAGGACGGAAAGCAGGATACGTCCCTTGAGATCACAGGCGATGTGGACATGCCCAGCATGAAGGGCGCCCACAGCTCTGGGAATCAGATCTTCAAGATCAACAAAAAGGGAGACTACCTTCTTCCGGTCAATGTCGTGATGCCCGGCGAGTGGGAAGTTGTCTTGAACTTCCTGAAAGACAAGAAACCCATTTTCACAGGAAGTGTGAGATTCAATGTTTAGGATCGTTGTTTCGGTCATCCTTGTGTTACTGGTCTGGGGGAGCCCTGCTTTCGGAAAAAGCTATCTGCCTTACTTAGAGGCTCAGGGGGTTGGAGGTTATGACACAGCAGAAGGCGGGCCCGTCTACTACTCCATGGATCCTTTGGAAGTGATGCAGAAGCCGAGCGTCGGGTTTGACTACTTGCAGAAATTTTCGAGCGAAACGGGTGACTGGGGTTCCTTTGCCCTCCAGATGCGGCTTGCCTACAATGAAGCCTATAAGATGACCGGCGAGAATGAGTTTCAGGTCGAGATTTATAACGCTTTCTTCAAGTACAAAGCCGGATTTGCAGATCTTTGGATAGGGCATAGCCGCATCCCTTTTGGTCTGGGATCTTATCTGGATAGCCACGCACTCCTGCTTCAGCCTTTGGACATGTATGGCTATAGCTATGACCGGGACTGGGGCGCGGGAGTGTCGAGAGATCTTGACTGGGGGAATGTATCGCTGTCTTACAGCACGGGATCCGGCATGCCTCTCGAATTTGACGGCAACTATCTCCTCAGTGGACGGGTGGGTTATGGGGTGCTCACCCGGGACAATTACAACATCGGGTTTTCTTCCCAATACGGGAAGCCTCTCGAAACCATAGGGTATGAGGTGATGATGCCCGACCCTGTGAAGACCTTTCTCGTGGGAACGGATTTCACTTATTTCTGGAACAACATCGAGAACCGCTTCGAGGCTGTGGCGGGCGAGAAGGAGGACGAAAACACCTACGCCTTCCTGTGGAGGATCGGAGTCAATCTTCTTGATGAGGATCGCCTGAAACTGGAGTTTCAGCCGGTTTACCGGATTCTGGGTGGCGACTGGAACTATGAACTCAACGGTGGAGCCACCTACAAGCTGACCTCTGACATTACGCTCAGAGGGGTGTATACCTATGACGCGGAGATGAACGACAACAGGGTCGTGTTTCAGATTTACTGGTACTACAAACTGTTGTGATGTTGGGTGCGACCATGATGAAAAAGATCAGTCTAATGGTTTTGATGGTTACGATTATCTTGATTCCTGCGCAGGTGCTCTTTGCTGCGGTGGGGTGTGACCTCAATGATCCTGACAGGGATGTGGCGCGACTCTTTCCCGGCTCTACGGGGTACAAGACAAATTACGTGAGCATCGATCAGAAGGGAGGTCCGGCCCTCCTTGCTCAGGTCGAAGAGCGGCTGGGCGACAAGTTTCACGGGCTTTATGAGACCATAGACGTTCCGTACACCCTATACGAGGTTTTCAAAGGAAAAGACAAGGTCGGGTACATCCATGGGGTGAATGAGAAGGGCCAATACGGAGGGGTTCAAGTGTTTCTGGTCTTGGACCTGGACGGCGTTATCAAGAACTTCTATTTCCAGAAACTGACTTCCCGGTACGGCAAGGAACTGCGAGACCCGAAGTTCGGCGAACAGTTCGTGGGGCTGACGTTGAAGGACTTCTACAACTACGACGTTCGGACGGGTAAAGCGAGCGACGCAAGCAGGGTGGAGAAAATCAAGAATCCCGTGCCCGAGGCAGAACCCGACTATAAGGCGGCGCTCAGGGGAACCAAGAAGAATCTCATCCTGGTGGATGAATTCATCCTGGGCAACAAGTACCTCCAGTATCACAAAGCGGCCGGAGAACAGAAAAAATGATTAAAATTTTGAATGTGGCCTACAAAAACCTGCTGCGGAAAAAGGCTCGAAGCGGTCTGACGATCATCGGTATTGCCCTGGCGGCGTGGGTGCTTGTCAGCCTTCTCGGGTTCAACAAGGGCTATGAGTCGTCGCTCAACAGGGACATCGACAATCTGGGCTTCCAGATGATCGTGACCGCAAAGGGTTGTCCCTATGAAGCGGCGACGCTCATGCTCAAAGGAGGCACGGGTCTTCGCTACATGCCTCAGAACATCACGGATCAGATCACCAAGGAGCCTGAGGTGGAGGAGGTGACGGCGATGCTCATGCAGGCTGTCTTTGATCCCAACAAAGGGGAAAGCGGAGGCTACAGCGCCTACCTCGGCGTTGACCCGGCCACTTTTCCGCAAATGAAAAGCTTCCTGGAGTTCAAGCAAGGAAAATGGTTCACCGATCCGGAGGCAATGGAGGCGGTGCTGGGCTATGAAGCGGCGGAGCTGGAGCAGCGCGAGGTGGGAGATAAACTTCTCATTGCAGAGAAAAACGCCGAGGTGAAGGTGGTCGGCATCCTGAAGCGCACCGGAACGCAGGATGACGGTACGATTTTTCTCCCCTTGAAGGCGGTCCAGAAGATCTTTGGAATCAAAGATGAGTTGACCGGCATCGGCATCAAGGTGAAAAAGGAAGCCAATATCGCTCAATTTGAAGAAAAAATGTACAAGCTCCCGGATGTCCAGGTGGTCAGCCTTTCGCAGGTCAAACAGACGATCATGACCCTGGTTTCCACGGCCAAGGTGATGGTGTTCTCGATCGCGCTCATTGCCATCCTGATCTCCGTGGTCGGTGTGATCAACACCATTCTCATGTCGGTCATGGAGCGGCTCCAGGAGATCGGGATCCTGAAGTCCATGGGCGCCACCGCCTGGGATATCTTTAAACTGATCTGGCTCGAAACCCTGATTCTGTGCGTCAGCGGAGGCATCATCGGCACTGCCCTCGCCATGGCAACCGCTAAATTGACGGAAGTCCTGATCCGCCAGCTCCTGCCCTATGCGCCGAGCGGCGGGCTGGTTCAGATCAACTTGCCGCTCGTCATCTTGACCTTCGGAGTGGTGATCCTGATCGGGTTGCTGAGCGGTGTGTATCCTTCGTGGAAAGCGGGAAGAGTGCGTCCCCTTGAAGCGATAAGAAGTCAGGTGGAATGATGAACGAAAACGGGAAAAAAGTTCTTGAAGCCGATCATCTGGTGAAAATCTATCGCAGAGGCAGCGAGGAGATCGCTGCGGTCAATGATGTCTCTCTCTCCGTCAAGACCGGGGAGTTTGTTTCCTTCGTGGGTCCCTCGGGATCGGGGAAGACGACCCTGATCAACATTCTTGGGTGCCTGGACAACCCCTCCTCCGGAAGGCTGGCTCTGGCAGGGCGCACGGTGGTGGACCATGGTGAGGCCTTGTCGGAGGGCTCTCTCACCAAGATACGGAGGGAAGTCTTCGGCTACATCTTTCAGAAGTTCTATCTCATTCCCACGCTGACGGTGATCGAAAACGTCATGCTTCCCTTCACCTTCTACAAAAAGCCTGGGGCGGAGAGCGAGGTGGAAAGAATCCTGAAGCTCATGGAGATCGATCATCGCAAGGACCATCTCCCGGGGCAGATCTCGGGCGGGGAAATGCAGCGCGTGGCCATTGCTAGAGCGCTGGTCAACAAGCCTAGCATTATTCTCGCCGATGAACCTACAGGAAATCTGGACACGAGAAGGAGCCAGGAGATCGGGGACCTCCTCAAAGGGCTGAACCAAAAGGAGGGGCTCACCATCGTTCTTGTGACCCACAACCCGGCTTTGGCGAAAAGGGCCGACCGGATCATCGAACTGCGGGACGGGAAGATTTACAATCATGACCAAGGATGAAAGACTGTTCTCTTTTGTAACAGTTTAGCTCTTTGAAACAAACACAGAAAAAGGCCATGGGAGTCCCTCTAAAAACAGAACAACGAAGACGCCACACCTCAATGGCAAGCTCCAGGCGATGGGTGAGGCGGGCGGAGGGCTACCGGGGAACTCGTCACGTCATCCCCAGCTGGCAGGTGCCGGTGAACCCTCGCCGCCCGCCTTCGCTGCCCCTTATCTGCGGAGTCTTTCCCGCACGCTCTTCGTTTTCTGTTTTTAGAGGGACCCCCATGGCCTGAGCCATCCATTTCAAAGAGCTAAACTGTTACTCTCTTTTTAACTTTCCAGCCGGAGACGGATCGGCGATAATACGCCCATGGCTGGATACAAACCTCTCCGGAAGGTGCTGTTCATGCCGATCCACTGGGCTTACCTGGTCGTGCTTGTATTGATTTTGGTCGTTTCCTTCTATCTGTTCTATCCCCGGGTCGAGAGCTTTTTCATCTACTTTCCTCAATCCCGTTTTGACTTCACTCCAGAGGAGTTTCGTCTTCAATACAAGGAAGCCTTCTTCGACACCGAGGACGGCAACCGCCTGCACGGGTGGTTTTTCCCGGCCGAAGAAGGAGGTCCGGTCCTTCTGCACTTCCACGGAAACGCAGGGAACATCTCCCATCGACTCGATCTCGTGCAGCCCTTTCTGGGAAAAGGATTTTCTGTCTTCCTTGTTGACTACAGGGGATTCGGCAAGAGCTCAGGCAGGCCCTCTGAACCCGGACTGTACAAGGATGGTCTTGCTGCCTGGTCATACCTTGTGGAGAAGGAGAGGATAGCACCCGAGAGGATCGTGCTCCACGGCCACTCCATAGGAGGGGCCGTGGCCATTGAAGTGGCCCTGCAAAAAAAAGTGAGAGGGCTCGTCATCGAGAGCGCCTTCACCTCTACAAAGGACATGGCCAGGACCATGCCGTTGTTCGCGCTTTTCGCTTCGATTTTTCCCGCGCACTACAACAACCTCGAAAAAATCCCTCGTGTCTCTGCTCCGAAGCTCGTCATCCATGGGGAGCGAGACGAAATTGTGCCTTTTGCCATGGGCCAGAAGCTTTTCGAAGCCGCCACAGATCCCAAGTTCTTCTATCCGGTCAAGGACGCCGGGCACAACGATGTGTTCATCGTGGGCGGAGAAAAGTACTTCGAGATTTTTGCGGATTTCGCCAGAAGCGCGAAAATAGCAAAAGAGTGACTCCCGGCCAAAAAGATTTCAAGAAAATCAGGAAAAGCTGGATTCCCGCCTGTGCCTCCCTCCTGGGTCCTACCCGAAGCCTGTCTTCAGAAAAATCTTGACACAAAAATCAAAAAATCATAATGGTTAGACCATTAAAGCAAAAGGGAGTTCTATGTTCCAGGAAGTCCGACAGAACAGGGTGTTCCAGGATGTGGTCGCCCAGGTGGAGGAGGCCATTCTCCAGGGTCAGCTCAAGGCAGGAAGCCGCCTGCCCGCCGAAAGAGAGCTGGTGGAAATCTTCAAGGCGAGCCGGGGAACTCTCCGCGAAGCCCTTAGGGTGCTGGAGCAGAAAGGCCTGATCGACATCAAAACCGGAGTCAAGGGAGGCGCTGTGGTCAAAGACCTGACCACGCGGCAGGTCAGCGAGAGTCTCGCTTTGTTGATCCGATCTCAGAAAGCCTCGCTACGGGACCTGGCGGAGTTTCGCGAAGGCGTCGAAGGCATGGTGGCCGCCCTTGCAGTGGAAAGGGCGACGAAACAGGACGTGAACCGGCTCAAGACCCTGCTGAAAGAGGCAAAAGCCCATCTCGACGCCGGCACCGAACGCTGGGACGCTTTCATACGAGTGGACAACCAGATTCACATGGCGCTGGCGCAAATGGCCAGGAATCCCGTCTACGAATCGGTCATGCAGACTGTCTATGACAACATCCACCGCTATTTTGACCGTTTTCTTCCGAGGCAGGAAGATATTCTGAAAGAGAACTACCAGGATCTTTGCGAAGTCATCAAGGCGGTAGAGCAAAAAGAGGCGTCAAAAGCCAGTCTCCTGGTTCAAGGCCATGTGTACAAGTTTAATCGCTTAATGGAGAAGAGGGCCCAAAAGGAGCGAGGGAGATCGAAAAAAGGGGAAGGAGTTCCATGAGTAAGAACAGAATAACCAAGCACCCCATCCTTGAGATTCCCAAGAGAAAGGAAGTGGAATTCACATGGAACGGGGAAACCCTTCAGGGTTATGAAGGCGAGATGATCTCTTCAGCCCTGATTGCCAACGACATCCACGTCTTCGGACACCACCACAAGGACAACAGCCCCCAGGGAATGTTCTGCGCCAACGGTCAATGCTCCCAGTGTATGGTCATTGCCAATGGTCTTCCGGTGAAATCTTGCATGACCCCGCTTCGGGTCGGGACGGTCGTACAAAGCCTCGAAGGGCTGCCTGCTCTTCCCGAGGACGACGAGGTGCCGGCCCTAAAAGAACCGCCGCGCAGGGATGTGGAAGTGCTGATTCTGGGAGGAGGACCTGCAGGCCTATCTGCAGCCGTAGAACTGGGGAAACTGGGAGTGGACACTCTTATCGTGGATGACAAGAGCAAACTGGGGGGAAAGCTCCTGCTTCAGACCCACAAGTTCTTCGGATCCGTGGAGGATTCCCATGCGGGGACCCGAGGATTCGAGATCGCCCGGATCCTCGAAGCGGAGGTCCGAAAGCTCGATTCCGTGGAGGTGTGGCTGAATGCAACTGCTGTGGGTGTGTTCTCGGACCGCATTGTCGGGGTGGTCAAGGGGAACCTGTACAGAAAGATCAAACCGCAGCGGCTTCTCGTGGCCACAGGCGCAAGAGAAAAGATGCTCTCCTTTCCCGGGAACACCCTGCCCGGTGTCTATGGAGCCGGCGCGTTCCAGACGCTGGTGAATCGTGACCTCGTCAAATCATCGAACAGGATCCTCATCGTCGGCGGCGGGAACGTCGGTCTCATTGCAGGCTATCATGCGATTCAAGCCGGGATCCAAGTGGCGGCCCTCGTGGAGGCCCTTCCGCAGGTGGGCGGGTACAAAGTCCACGCCGACAAGCTCATGAGGTTAGGAGTTCCCATCTTCACGAGCCACACGGTGGTCTCGGCCACGGGCGAAGACAGGGTGGAAAGGGTGACCATTGCAGCCCTGGACAAACAGTGGAAAGTCGTTCCCGGGACACACAGAACCTTCGATGTGGACACCGTGCTGATTGCCGTGGGTCTTGCCGAAGTCAATGAGTTTGCCTTCAAGGCCAAGGAATGGGGCATGGAGGTCTTCTCTGCCGGAGACGCCGGAGAAATCGCAGAAGCCTCGGCCGCCATGTTCACAGGGAAAATCCAGGGGCTCAAAATTGCGAAATCCCTCGGACTCTACAACGGAGACATCCCGAAGGAATGGGAAGAGAAGGAGAAGATCCTCAAATCCAAGCCGGGCCCTGTTCTCCAGCGGGAAAAGCCGAAAGCGGAGAAGGGGGTGATGCCCGTTTTTCACTGTGTCCAGGAAGTGCCTTGCAATCCCTGCACCTCGGTGTGCCCTGAAAACGCCATCCGGACGGAAAGGGACGAGATCACGGGCCTCCCCTACCTGGTGGATGTCTCTCTGTGCAAGGGCTGCATGAGCTGTGTCTTCATTTGTCCCGGGCTTGCAGCGACTCTGGTCGATTACCGCAAGGATGAGGAACACCCCACGGTCTCTCTCCCCTATGAGGTGTGGCGGGAGAAGGTAGAGGTTGGGCAAAAGGTGCCGGTCACGGACGTGGACGGCGGAATCCTGGGGTATTATACAGTGGAAAAGGTGGTTGCCAACCAGAAGAAGTACCCCGGCACTCTCCTCGTGCAGGTCAAGCTCGAAAAGGATGTGGCCAAGAAAGCCGTGGGCATCTGGGTCCAGGAAAAGCAGGTGGAGCCGTCCCTGATTTACGAACGAGAGCTTCCTCCCGATGAAGCGATCATGTGCCGTTGTGAAAGAGTCACTGCGGGCGAAATCAGAGCCGCCATCCGGGAAGGGGTCCGCGACATGAACCAGCTCAAAGCATTGAACAGGGCCGGAATGGGGGCCTGCGGCTCTAAAACGTGCAGGCCCATGATCCGGCGCATCTTCCAGGAGGAAGGTATAGACCTGGGCGAAGTAACGGACAGAACCGATCGGCCGCTTTTTGTCGAAGTCCCGCTCGGCGTATTGGCGGGTATCAGGAGCGGGAAAACAGGATAACGGATAAAGGTCCAAGGAGAAAGGAGCAAGGACAAACGAAAAAGGAGAACGGCTAAGAGAGCGAGGCGGGTGAGGTTGCTTTGCCCTTTTTCCTTTAACCTTTATCCTTGCTCGTGGAGGTTCG
>Ga0172375_10011514_pt1 | contig 11248 bp, 12 predicted proteins | sample LakKiv1m_FD_114537 | JGI IMG/M metagenome (GOLD analysis project Ga0172375, IMG submission 114537) | Freshwater microbial communities from Kabuno Bay, South-Kivu, Congo - kab_092012_11.1m | ecosystem: Environmental > Aquatic > Freshwater > Lake | place: Democratic Republic of the Congo... | reverse complement strand
CTAAATTGCCACCTGAAGTAAGAAAAAGAACCGATGCCTTGGATGCTTTAGGCAATACCACTGCCGCAACCGGTAAAGGTTTTGCCATTGGTTCGGCTGCTTTAACCGCATTGGCGTTGATTGCCGCGTATAAAGATCAAGTAATGCTTTTTGGTAAGGATATTAATTCTAGCATGATGAATCCTAGTGTTTTGGTAGGTTTATTTCTTGGCGGGATGCTGCCGTTTTTATTCTGTTCTATGACCATGCGCGCGGTCGGAAGGGCAGCCGGAAAAATCGTAGTTGAGGTACGCCGGCAATTTAAGGAAATTACAGGGCTTATGGAGGGTAATGCCAAGCCGGATTATGCGCGTTGCGTAACTATTGCCACTGCGGCGGCGCAGAAAGAAATGATTGCTCCGTCACTTTTGGCAATTGTTGCTCCTATCGGAGTAGGTTTATTGGTAGGGATAGACGCAGTTGCCGGCCTACTGATGGGTGCAACCGTAACCGGTTTTGTATTAGCAGTAATGATGGCTAACTCCGGCGGAGCCTGGGATAATGCCAAGAAATTCGTAGAAGAAGGAAATCATGGCGGAAAAGGATCCTTGCCGCATAAAGCCACGGTAGTGGGGGACACAGTAGGTGATCCGTTTAAAGATACTTCCGGGCCAAGCTTAAACATATTAATTAAGCTGATGTCCATGGTTTCTATAGTATTTGCTTCATTTATTATTAAAAATACTTTATTTAAATAGCTATAACCTTAAGAACGGCGGCTATCTCCTTAAGGTAGCTTAAAAGGAGATAGCCGTCTTTTTTTACTCATTTTTACTGTTTTACCGGTTATTTTAGTGGTATAATACTGCTAATGGATGACCTGGGGTTTGTTCAATCCTGCTTAAAGGGGAACAAGCAATCCTGGAATGAATTCCTTTCGCGTTATTCCCGCCTAATCTATAACTATATTTACAGCGTTTTATCGATAAAAGGCCGTACTCTGTCTAGCGACCAAGTAGAAGACATTTTTCAAGAGTTTTTTCATGCCTTAATTAAGGATAACTATAAGAAATTGTCATCTTACAGGGGTAAAAACGGATGTTCTTTAGCCAGTTGGCTTAGGCAAGTGACGATTAATTTTACTATTGACTACTTGCGCCGGATCAAACCCGTTATTTCACTGGAGGCGGAAACCGAAGAAGGAACGAGCCTTAAAGATACACTGCCTGATTTTAGTCCCGAAGTGCTTGATTTTTTAAATGACCGTGACCGGCGTATCACGCTTTATGATTGTATTGATGCGCTTGATTCCGAAGAGCAGTATTTTATGGAGTTATTTTTAGACCAGGAACTTAATCTGGAGCAGATTAAGGAGCATCTTAGCCTTAGCCGCGGCGCGGTAGATATGCGTAAATGCAGGATATTCCAGAAGCTGCAGGAGTGTTTCAAGCGAAAAGGTTTTGGGTTAGATTTTCTTAAGTAGAACGTCTATTGTGAGAGGGAGGGGCATGGCTGATAATTTCGAGAAGGTAGCCCAGGCGGTTTACCGTAAATGGAAAAAGGCAGGGCATTTTATGGGCCAGGAGCATCCGGATGAAGAACAGATGGCTTGTTTTCTGGAGAATAAGCTTAACCAAGCGGAGCGAAGTCGGATTCAAGAGCATTTGTTAGGTTGCAGTCTTTGTGCGGAATATTTAACCACGCAGATAAGAATAGAAAAGCATGTTAGCCAGGATGTGCCTCCTGCCTTGCTGGAAAAAGTTAAGAGAATGCTGGAGAGTAATTCTAGTGAAAATATTTTAGAGGTATTTCTTAAGCTCAAAGATAAGTTTCTGGAGCTTGTGCAAACCAACGGGGATGTGCTTTTAGGCCAGGAATTAATCCCCGCGCCAATCCTGCGCAGCCGGCAGATCAATGAGTTTAAGGAAGAGGTAAGTATTTTAAAGGATATGCAGTTAATCCGGGTTTTGGCCCGTATGGAATATAAGAACACCAAAACCTTTAAACTGATCATCACGGTAAAGGATAAACAAAGCCAAAAGCTCTGTCAGGATTTAAGGGTTATCTTGATTAAAGACGGATTGGAGTTAGAGTCCTATATTTCGGAATCCGGCAGTAGTGTTTTTGATGATGTCCCAGCCGGTAGTTATACGGTTGAACTTACTCAAGAAGCAGAGATAATTGCTATAATTGATCTTAAAGTCAAAGCCTAAATTTTATGCCCTCTCCCGAAGCTTTAATCTTGTAAGTTTTTAAACAAGATAATTCTCTTAAGATGGGCCTGTTTAAGCAGGGCCAGGATGTTCCTACCTTACGGCATTATAACCAGATTCCGGTTTCCTTTTCTGAGTTAGTAAGCTTAAGTACGGAAATGGTCGGCATTTTAAACCGTTGTGTTCCTGTGAAGAAACAAGCGTTTTTATTAGAGCAGTTGCAATCTTTAAAAAAAATCGGCCAATTGTTTTGGGATTATTTGTTCAGCCGGGCAATTAAAGAAAAACTTAAAAATACCCCGCCTTGCGTATTGACCCTTTCTTTAGATGAGGAGTTAATTTTTATACCTTGGGAGTTAATTTTTGACGGGGAAAACTTTCTTGCTCTAAAATTTAGCTTAGGCAGATTAGTGCGTAGTAGTGGAGATTCTACCCTGGTACAGTATCGCAATTTGTCTGAAAAGTTGAAAATGCTGGTTTTGGCTAACCCTAACGCCGATTTAAAGTCCGCTTATGCTGAAGGGTTAAATATCAAAAACCAATTTAGTCATAAAAATAAAATGGCCCATATTGATTTCAAATCTACCAGTATTGACAAACAGTATGTTAAAAAGAATATTTGTGATTACGATATTGTGCATTTTGCCGGCCACTGTGAGTTTAATCGCAAAGACACCCAGAAAAGCGGTTGGGTCTTAAGTGATGGAGTCTTTAAGGTGGAAGATGTATTAAAGATGGGGCAAAGCTCTAGCCTTCCGGCTCTGGTGTTTTCTAATGCTTGCCATTCTGCCCAGGTTAATTTTGGGATGATTGATTCGGAATACCAGAGAGTAAGTTACGGCATGGCCAGCGCTTTTCTTTTTGCCGGAGTACGGCATTATATCGGTTCCATCCGTAAGATTGAGGATAATACCAGCTTGGTTTTTGCCCGGGAATTTTATGCGCGGCTTCTTTCCGGATTAAGCGTAGGCGAGTCTTTGCGCCTATCCAGAGTAAAATCAATTAAGGAGCATGGCTTAGCCAGCCTGCATTGGGTAAATTATCTGCTTTATGGCGATCCGGGATTTGTTTTTTTTCAGGTTCATCCGCGCAAAGAAAAAAACTCAAGCTAGGGGCTATTTATAAAAAAATCAGGCTTAAAACTGGCATCGTAATGATTCTAGTCAGCCTTTTATTTATTATTGTTTTCTTATTACCAAAAATTAATCCGGGGAAAATCTATCTCTTCCTAAATTCGGAAGCGCAATACCGCCGTGGCAATAATCAGTCTGCTATCGTTTTGGGCCAGAAGGTTATATCCCGGGATCAGAATTTCTTGAGCGCTTATCCTATCATTGCCAATAGCTATCAACGCTTAGGGAATAAGGATGAAGCCTTAAAATATTTTTTTGCGTACGTATTGCGCAGCGAGCAGCTGAATAACAAGCACCATTTAACCGAGGCGTATATTAAACTGGGTTGGTTTTACCATTTGAACGGGCAATATGATAAAGCGGAAGAGTTCTACAATAAGGCGGTTAATTTAAGCCGCCAATTAAAAAATAAACTCACGGAAGCCGTAGCTTTAAGAAAACTGGCAGTATGGAATATTGATAAGAAGAATTATGAACAGGCATTGGACTTGCTAACCAAAAGCGTAGCGATTAACCTGGAGCATACCGGTAATTTTGAATACACCAAGAACTTAGCCTGTGATTATTTTGATATCGGCCTGGTTTTTGCCAATAAGAATGACTATGCCGCGGCAAAAGAATTTTATGAAAAGAGCAAGAAGATTTTCGAGCGCCTGAATCTGGAAAATGAGCTAAGCGATTGTTATTTTAATTTAGGCGAAATCTATCTCTTTGAAAAAGAGTACCATAAGGCTTTGGATTATTATACCCGCGGCCTAAAAATAGATGAGGGGCAGAATAATAAGGCAAATTTAGCCTGTGATTATAATATGATCGGAGAATTGTATTCTGAGATGGATAACTTAAAAGAAGCGGAAAATTATTTTAAGCGCTCCGTGACTTTATCCCAAGGAATTGGCAGCCAACCGGAGTTGGCCAACGCCAGTTATAACCTTGGACTCTTATATAAAAAGCAAAGGAGGAAGAATCTTGCTAGAGAATATTGGCGCCAGGCGCAGGAGATCTTTCGTTTAACCGAGCCGGATAAATACCAAGAGATCCGTAAGCAGCTGCAGGAGCTCGATACGATTTAAACCCGCCAGATTTTACCCAAAAAATATTTTAAAAAATACTTGACAATTATTAATTATCAGTTATACTCTACTATGTTTATAGGAATAGTAGACATAAGTCTGTCTACAGTATTTTCTAAAGCAAGCTGGGATAAGGAGGGTAGATGAAGATAACCTATAAAGGGGATTACGCATTAAAGGCTTTGCTGGATTTAGCAGTACATTATGAACAAGGCTGGACTCGAATTCATGATATTTCTAAGCGGATTGATGCTCCGATAAAGTTTCTTGAACAGGTTCTTCTTGATCTGAAGAAAGGCGGGTTCGTAGAGAGTAGGCGTGGTAATGTAGGAGGTTATCAGTTGGCTAGGGATCCGGTAAAGATAACCTTAGGCGAGGTAATTCGGCATATCGAAGGCCCAATTGAACCGATTGCTTGTCTAGAACATGGTTATTCTGATTGTTCGGATTTAACCCAATGTGTTTTTAAACGCGTCTGGTCAAGGGTAGCCCAGGCAACCTCGAATATTATTGATCATGTTACATTTGATGACTTAAGGCAGCAAGTTAGCGTTTCTTCGAAAGTGCTTACCTATGCCATTTAATATAATATAAAGGTAGGCTATGGCGGAAATAGAACACTGGATTACTAAACATAAACAAACTGTAAAATAGGAGGAAAGGTAGATGAGTATTTTGGATAACAAGGAAGATTTAAAGGAGTTGGTAGAAAATCTAAATTTTAAAGAGAAGGTAGAGCGCTCAAAGCAGTTGATTAAGGAGACCTACTCGCGCTACGGCGATTCTTTGGTAGTTGCCAATAGTTTAGGCAAGGATTCGGTTGCTGTTTGGGATCTGGCTAAAAGAGTTAATCCTAAAATCCGTGGTTTTATTGTGACTACCCGTTTTAAACCGGCTGAGACAGTGGCTTTTATGGATCAGGAGATAAATAAGTATCCCGAACTTAAGGTCTACAAAAATGACGCGGAAATTGAGCCGGAGCTTTATGCGACTAAACCGGATCTCTGCTGCGATATTTTGAAGGTTGAGCCGGTAAAAAGGGCTATTGAAGAAATGCATGTGAAATGCTGGGTAACAGGATTACGCTGTACGGAAGGGCGCACGCGCACAGATTTTAGGGAAGTAGAGGAAAGGGATAAAGGGCTAGTTAAACTTAATCCGATACTTATTTGGAAGGAAAGAGAGGTTTGGCAGTATTTGGCGATTTACTCCGTGCCGGTTAACCAGCTGTATGCTGAAGGGTATCGTTCATTGGGTTGCGCGCCTTGTACAAAAATTACCAGTGATGATAATGAAAGAGCCGGCCGTTGGATAGGAACTAGTAAATGTGGCGGAGAATGCGGCATACATACCCGACCGCTTAAGAAGGTGGAGAGTTAAAATGCAAGCTAAAAAACTAAATATTAATAATGAAGAAGACGAAGGTAAGATAGTTGAGGAAATCATTAAGACCCTGAAGGGCATACGTTACGGGCATGTCCAGATTACCGTTCAGGACGCCAAGGTAGTTCAGATTGATAAGGTTGAGAAATTCAGGCTTAATTACGCCTTGGGTTTTTACACCTAAGGTTGTTTTTGTTCTTTAAAAAACAGGCCAGCAGTAAACTGCAGCCAATATAATTACAGACTGTAAGCTGACCGGTCAACCGGAAGCCAAAGTATCAGAAGGAGGCAGAAATGAGAATTTTTCTCGTTTCCGGTTGGCTTATTGCCAGTTTATTTTTTGCAGGTGCTCTGTCATGGGCAGCAGAAACAGATGTGGATAGATTGCTTGAGTTTTTGATTAAGGAAAAAATACTGACTCAAGAGAAGGCAACGGAATTTAGGGCGGATTTAGCAATAAAGAAGCAGGATGAGAAACAACCCGCGGCGGTTCCTGACTGGGCAGCGAACACAAAATTAAAAGGAGATTTTCGGCTGCGTTATGAGTGGGATCAGAATAAAAGCCAGGCTGATTATAACAGGGCGAGAATCATGGCAAGACTGGGTGTAGAAAGCAAAATTAATAATAAAGTAAAGCTTGGCATCGGGATAGCTACAGGTTCATCGAATGATCCCCGCACATCGTATGTCACCTTGGGCTCTGATCCTAAGCAGACTAATACTCCGGATTCGGCCAAAAGCGTGGTCTTGAATTATGCTTATGGGGAGTATACGCCCTTTAAAGGGCTAAGGCTGATCGGAGGAAAGTTTCAAGATACGATTTGGCGTCCGACAGATGTATTTTGGGATACGGATATAAATCCCGAAGGCGTAGGATTTAACTTTGATTATAGACTTAATTCCAAGATAGGTTTATTTTGGAATGAGTTATTCAATGTAGTAAGAAACGATGCACGTACCGACAAGCAGGTGTTAATGTTGGTAACCCAGCCGGGTGTTAACATTGCGCTTAATGATAAGATCGATCTTAAGTCGGCGTTGGCAGTCAACACTTTTACGAATATTAAAGGAGCGGCAAGATTTTCATCTTCCAGCTCAACCAATAGCGTAACTGCAGTAAGCCAATATAAGTACAATTATAATTCTTTTCAACCTTCTGTGGAATTAAGTATTAAGGAGCCGTTTGGCGGGGTGGTTCCATATGCCGCGTTATTCGGTGACTATGTCTATAATTTTAGTTTGCCTAGTAGCGCCACCGGTAAAGGCGGATATGATTTTGGCCTGAAATTCGGAGATGAAAAAGTTGAAGATTGGAAGAAGTGGCAGGCAAAAATTATCTATTCAAAAGTAGGCCGTGACGCCTGGCTGGATATCTTTCCGGATTCTTCCCGATATTCAGGGAAAACTAACGATCAGGTTATTGAAACACAGCTTGATTTTGGCCTCGGTAAGAATACCTCGTTGACTTTAGATTACTATTATGGTCGGAGTCTTACTAAGTCAAGCGGAGGGGATCGTGCGGCTGCGCAAGTCCTGCAGATTGATTGGAATTTAAAGTTTTGATGAACGAACGTAATTAAGGAGAGAAAAAATGAAGAATATAATTATTAGTTTGTTAATAGCAAGTTTTTTGAGCATCTCAGGTGGTAGTGCCTTGGCCCAAAATCAAGAATTTAAAGGAACGATAACCTTATCCGGGGCCTGGGCAATTTATCCGACTGCCGTAGCCTGGGCAGATGCATTCCAGAAAAAATATCCCAAAGTGAGGATTGATGTCTCTGCGGGAGGAGCGGGAAAGGGAGCGGCTGACGCCATTACCGGGCTGGTTGATATCGGGATGGTTTCGCGTGAGCCTGATCCTTCGGAGATAAGTAAAGGAATAACTTCAGTTTATATCCTGCATGACGCAGTATTCCCGGTAATCAACGATAAAAACCCGGCGCTTGAACAGTTGATGAAAAAAGGAATATCTAGGCAGGAGTTTATCGATTTCTGGATCCTTGGATTAATTACTACTTGGGATCAGATTGCTGGTGTCAAGGTAAGTAAACCACTGCATCTTTACACGCGCTCTGATTCCTGCGGAGCTGCCTCGAGCTGGGCTGGTTATCTAGGGAAAAAACAGGAAGATTTAAAAGGGATAGGGGTTTATGGCGACCCGGGCCTGCTTGAGACAGTAAAAAAAGACTCTCTTGGCATAGGTTATAATAACTTCAGCTATGTTTTTACCCGCGAAGGCCAGCTTGTTTCGGGAGTGAGGCTTTTGCCAATAGATTCCAATGAAAACGGCAAGGTTGATCCAGATGAAATATATGCTAGCCGCGAGGAAGCAATAAAGGCAATAAGGTCACACAGGTATCCGGCAACCAGGAAGAATTATTTTTTTGTTAAAGGCAAGCCTGAGGGCTTAATCAAAGAGTTTATTAGGTTTGCTTTATCAGAAGAAGGTACTAAGATAGTTGATGAAGTCGGCGCTAGCCTCTCTGTCCCGGAGCCTGACAGAGAAGAAATACTGAAAGGGTTTTATTAGGAACGGGTATTTGAATATGCATATTTCCGGTAAGAGAATAAGAAAAGACGCCTTCGCCCGAAGGGTAATGTTGGTTCTAACCTGTGCAATCAGCTCATTGATATTGTTGATTGCTCTGGGCCTATTCCTGAAGTCGAGGTTTATCTTAAGCGGAGTGTCTCCGATAGAACTTTTCTTGTCGGATAAGTGGCATCCGACAGAAGGGCATTTTGGATTCATGCCGTTCATCATCGGTACGATTTGGGTCACATCCGTTGCCATGATTCTGGCTGCGCCGGCCGCGCTTTTTAGCGCAATATATCTTGCAGAATACGCGCCCGGGAAGCTGCGTGATAATGTAAAGCCGATACTTGATGTGCTGGCCGGGATATCGCCGGTGATCTTCGGCGTATTCGGCGTGCTCATCATCGTGCCCTGGGTTAAGGATTATATCAAGCCGTTTGCGCAAGGGTATCTGGGGTTTATTCCGTTCTTACGCTCGGATAACTTTACTGGCTATAGCGTAATCGCTGCAGGTATAGTATTGGCGCTGATGGTATTTCCTGTTATCACGCAGGTAAGCGAAGAGGTTATCCGGAGCCAGCCTCAGGAGCTGCGTGATTCCTCACTTGCCTTAGGGGCGACCAAATGGGAGACGATTAAATATGTGGTCTTGCGCAGGGCGCGTCCAGGGATTATTGCCGCCATGATACTGGGTTTATCCAGGGCATTCGGCGAGACCATAGCAGTGCTAATGGTTATCGGTTGCGTGGCGCATATTCCCCATTCTATATTTGATGCCGCCTATACACTTCCCGCGCTCATTGCCAATAATTACGGGGAAATGATGTCTATACCGCTTTATGATTCCGCGCTATTGTTGGCAGCGTTGATTCTTCTTGTTGTTACTGTTCTTTTCAATATCGTTGCTTGGCTAATACTTTTAAAGGTGGAAAGAGAGTATGTCTAGGATAAGCTCAAGGTTAATTGAAGAAAAGGTTTTTAAGACGATAATGCTGGCGGTATTTATTTCAGTAACGCTTTTATTTGTCGTCATGCTCCTATCAATTATTATGCGCGGCCTGCCAGGCTTGAATTTAAAAATGTTTTCAGCTCCAAAAGGCGGCTATTGCACTGATGCGGGAGGCGGGATACTCAATGCTATCCTGGGTTCATTATACCTTTCCTTAGGCGCGACCTTATTGGCCGGAGCAGTCAGTATTCCGACAGTGCTTTTTCTTAATGTGTATCTTAAGAAGGGTTCAAGGTTGGCTACGCTGGTGAGATTCTCTTTTGATGTACTCTGGGGTGTTCCCTCTATTGTCTATGGCGCGTTCGGTTTTGCGGTAATGATCCTGTTGCATGCTCGCGCCTCGCTGTTTGCGGGTATTATTACTATTGCGTTGCTGGAACTGCCTATCATAGCGCGCGTCAGCGACGGAATACTTAAGCTCGTGCCGCAGGAATTGGGAGAAGTTTCTTTGAGCCTGGGCGCGACCAGATGGGAGACCGCCTGGCAGGTAATTTTAAAGCAAGCCTTTCCAGGCCTCCTTACGGCACTGCTCATTGGCTTGGGCCGCGGGATAGGCGATGCAGCGGCAGTGCTTTTTACGGCAGGCTACACTGATTCCCTGCCGGGTTCGTTATTGAGGCCGGTGGCAACATTACCGCTGGCGATATTTTTTCAATTGGGGACGCCCTTTCCCGCAGTGCAGCAGAAGGGCTATACCGCAGCCCTAGTTTTGATATTTACAATTTTTATTATCAGTATTTTCAGCCGTAGCCTGACTAGGAGTTTTCAGAAGCATGTCTTGAGGTAAAATATGCAGAAGGGATACATTCGTACAAATTTGCTGAATGTTGCTTACGGAGCTCAGCGCGTCTTAAGGGACGTTTCCGTAGAGATTCCCAGCCGCAGGATCACTGCTATTATCGGTCCTTCCGGATGCGGGAAGTCAACTCTTTTAAAGGTCTTTAACCGGCTTATTGATTTAAACGATGACGCCAGGGTAAGCGGAGAGGTCTTCTTGGATGGGGCCAGTATCTATGACCATTCAGTGGATGTTTACGGCCTGCGGAGGAAAATGGGGCTCTTAGCTCAGAAGCCCACTGTCCTGCCGATGTCTATTTATGATAATATTGCCTACGGGTTGAAGCTGCATAATTCTTTGAACAAGGACGAGCTGGAATCTAAGGTAGAGCATTACCTTAAGGCCTCCAGCCTTTGGAACGAGGTCAAGGACAGGTTACATGGTTCAGCAATTAAGCTTTCCATTGGCCAGCAGCAGCGCCTGTGTTTGGCGCGTGGTCTGGCGATAGAGCCAGAGATAATCCTTTGTGATGAACCGACCTCTGCGCTTGACCCATATTCTGCCGAGCGTATTGAAAAGAAGCTCCTGGAATTAAAAGAGAATTATACTATTGTGATTGTTACTCATAATATTCAACAGGCCATAAGGCTTGCTGACCATGCAGTTTTCCTTTATCAAGGAAAGATGGTTGAGTCAGGTTCAGCTCAGGACATATTTAAAGAGCCTAAGGAGATTTTAATCGGAGCGTATATCAGGGGAGAATTCCTGGACGAGATCTGGCTGGATAAAGAGGCGCGGATAGGCAAAAAGGTTGAAGAAGGGGAGGGGATTTAATGCAGGTAACCCGGGGGTCAAGGTATTATCCAGTGGCTGTTAATCTAAACGGTAAAAGAGCGCTTGTTGTCGGAGGAGGTAGAGTTGCAGAAAGGAAAGTAGGCAGGCTTCTGGCAGCGGGTGCGTTTGTTGTGGTGGTATCTCCCGCGCTTACTTCCGGCCTAAGCAAGCTTAAAAATGGCAACAAAATTACTTGGGAAAGGCGTAAGGTATCAAAAAAAGATGTGGCAGGCAAGGGCATTATTATTGCCGCAAGCAACGACCAGAAGGTTAACGCTAAATTAAGCCAATGGGCGCAGCAGAAAAAAATCTG
>Ga0172375_10011513_pt1 | contig 11249 bp, 9 predicted proteins | sample LakKiv1m_FD_114537 | JGI IMG/M metagenome (GOLD analysis project Ga0172375, IMG submission 114537) | Freshwater microbial communities from Kabuno Bay, South-Kivu, Congo - kab_092012_11.1m | ecosystem: Environmental > Aquatic > Freshwater > Lake | place: Democratic Republic of the Congo... | reverse complement strand
ATTATCGAAAATTTAGACCTTGTAATTTCGGTTGACACTTCGGTAGCGCATCTTGCCGGCGCAATGGGTAAACCGGTTTGGAATTTAATCTATTATTATCCTGATTGGCGATGGGGATTAGAGGGTTCAACCACTCCTTGGTATCCTTCGATGAAGCTTTTCCGACAAGCGCAACCATTTCAATGGATGTCTGTACTTGAAAAAGTAAAAAGCGAGTTAGAACTCTTCGCACAAAGAAAACTGAATGACGCTGCCGGTAAAGAAAAATCTTGGACTTTCAGAGAAAGGAAAACGCTTTATACCGGCTTGGCAAAAGGTAATAATTTTGGATGGGGCGTTTGCAGCAATTATTTAAGGGAAGAACTCTCAAAGAAGATTACCATAATTAATCTTGATGAAAACGATAACCTTTTTTCAAGCACAAAAGTAGACGATATTGTGTTGCACGCATTAGTAGATATTGATATGCATAGTCTTTTTGATATTCGCGGCAAGTATAATATTGCTTACACTTTTTTTGAAAACGAACTTACGCCGTTGTCTTTACAAAATTTGAAAAACTACGATGTGGTGTTTGTTGGCTCTACCTGGAATAAAACCAAACTGGAACAAGCCGGTGTTGAAAATGTTGAATTACTCATACAAGGAATTGATCAAAAAATATTTTACCCAACAAATGCGTCGCCGGTAACCAGTAATTATTTCAAAATTTTTTCCGGCGGGAAGTTTGAACTTCGTAAAGGGCAAGATATGGTTTTAAAAGCCATAAAAATTCTTCAACAAAAACACCGCGATATTATTCTAGTAAACGCATGGTATAATTATCTACCCGCGACTATGACCTTGATGAGCAAGTCTAAACATTTAAATTTTGAAAACGTTGGTGAAAAATGGCAAGAGAGTCTGCATCAAGCATTCATCACTAACTCGTTAGACCGTGTCGGCGATTTATGGGTTGAACACATGCGTAATATCTATAAAAGTAATTCTATAGACGCAGGAAGAATTCTTACTTTCCCATTAGTAGCAAATAAAAACTCTCGCGAACTTTATCTAAATACCGATCTTGGGTTATTCCCCAACAGAGCCGAAGGCGGAACAAACCTTGTGTTGATGGAGTATATGGCTTGCGGCAAACCGGTAATCGCTTCGTTTTCAACAGGACATAAGGATATGCTTACCGAAGAAAACTCAATACCACTTAAAAAAATGAGAGAGTATAAGTTATATAACGATAACGGAATACTTACCGCCGATTGGGAAGAAGCTGATATGGATGAAATAATTTCAGCGATTGAGTACGCGTACTTTAATAGAGATACCATTAAAAATATCGGCGCGCAAGCCGCGCAAGATTTAAAACAATATACTTGGTCGGCTACAGCCGAGAAACTCTTAACAGTTTTAGATCGGTTTTAAGATGATTACACTAAGCATGATTGTGAAGAATGAGGAAAAGCATCTCGCGAACTGTCTTGAATCGGTTAAGGATGTAGTAGATGAAATTGTTCTTGTAGATACAGGCTCTATTGATACTACGCTTGCAATCGCGGAAAAATATTCAGCAAAAATATTTCATTTTGAATGGATACACGACTTTGCGGCTGCACGCAATTTTGCTCTTGAAAAATCAACAGGAGATTGGATATTATACCTTGACGCCGATGAATGTCTTTCAAAAAAATCAATCCAAGAATTAAAACAACTAACAAAGCGCAAAAAGCGCGAAGCCTATAATTGCATTGTAAACAATATTGATGTTACAAGTAATCGCCCGTCTGTAATGATTTATCCGCGGCTTTTTGCAAACGATAGGCGGCTTCGCTTTGAAGGAAAAGTGCATGAGCAAATAGAGTTCTCGTTACGAAGAAACAACATCACAATAAAAAATACAAAAATTGAAATTGACCATTACGGGTACAATCTTTCAAAAGATGATTTGAAGGTGAAAGCAAAAAGAAATTTATCAATTTTACTGAAGCAATATGAAACCGAAAAAACCTCTTATTATGCTTTTCATCTTGGGCAGACGTACGCCATCTTAAATGAAAAAGAACAAGCCGAAAAATATTTTACCGAAGCGTTGTGTGATGAAAAATTTGAGAAAACATATAAATCGTCAGCCTATCGCTACCTTGCCATACATAATGCCGAGCGGCAGAATTACCAAACCGCTTTTGAGTTAATCAATAAAAGTTTGCGATGCGACGCGGAGCAGCCCTTAGCTTTGCTGGCGGCATCTAAAATATACTTTAAACTTGGCGATGCCGCAAAAGCCGGTGCATTCAGTAAAAGTGCGTTTGAAGTAAACAGAAAATATTTACGAGGCGAAAAAAGTTCCAGCCAAAATATTATGATTGATGAGTTAACGGTTTGTTATAATGGATTAGAAATCGCGTTACTCTCAAAAAACCAACCACTGTTTAATTTTTTTTATAAAGAGTATAACGCGCTAAATAAATCTGCCGTTGCGCATGAGTTAGAGTTATTTGAACTATTGCTTAATGATAATCCAATTGCAAAAGACAAGATTGCCACTTACGCTAACTTAATTACGGCGTCAAATGTTGAAGTGGTGTTTGCTTTATTTGAAGCGTACCAATGGACTGATAGTAAAATTGAGCTTCTACAATCGAGCAAAGAGAGATTCTCCGAAAATTCGTCATTTTATAATAAATACGGGCTGCTATTGTTGGAAACCCGAAACTATTCCGAAGCAGTTACTGTTTTTGAACAATCTATGCATACTAATGGAGACGATCCCTCAACTATTTTTTATCTTGTATCGGCTTATTATCAGAATGGCGAAACCGGAAAAATATTTCGGTTGGTAGCAGATGCCGAGAAGAAATTCGCGAGTATAGAACAAGTCCATTCCCGTCTTCAACTACTCAAAGAAAAACTCCCCCAAATATTTTTTTAATTTTTTTTATAGTAAGCCCTAAACTATTACTTACCCGCTGCGATAATATTGTTGAGATGAAAAATCTTATTTATTAACAAAATCAGGCAAGGACGCCTGAAAAAAAACAACCAAAATATACATGGAGGTATATTATGTCGTTCTCAATTAATTCAAATCTCGGTGCCGTAGCTGCTTACAATGCTTTGGCAAAAGTTACTTCTTCAACCGGAAGCGCTCAATTACGCTTAGCTTCACAAAAAAGAATCAACTCGGTTTCTGATGACACATCAGGATATCAAGTTGGTAAAGCGTTACAGGGTAAAGTTGCTGTTATGAAAGGCGCTCAAGGAAATATTAACTCTGCTAAGAACTTATTAGCTACTGCCGAAGCAGCTCTTTCAAGCATTAATGATCTGGTTATCCAAATCAAGGGCAAAATTGCAGATGCAAGCGATCCTACAAAAAACAAAACTTCTCTTGCGTTAGATATTACCGCTCTTGGAAATGAAATAACCTCTATCTTCAACAACACCAAATTCAATGAGACCGCTCTGTTAAGCGCATCTTCTACTAGTTTTGAGTTCAAAACCGGTGAAGCTTCAACAGATTCCGTTACTATTGCTTTGGATAACTTCAATGCCGCTACCCTTACCTCTATTGGTGCAGTTGGTGGAACACCCGCAGGATTAGATTCTGTATCTTCCGCTACCGCTCTGTTATCAGAAGTAACAACGCTTGGAGATAACATTCAAACAGCATTGGGTAAAATTGGTAACTATGGTCAAAGATTGGAAGTAAAGGACGAATATTTAACTAATGCTATCGCCAATGCAAATGCAAGTATTAGTAGAATATTTGATACCGATATGGCAATGGAACAATTGAACTCTACGAAGAGCCAAGTTGGTGGACAGGTTGCAACAACGATGCTCTCTCAGATGAATCAAGCTCCTGGTTCAATACTTTCATTGTTCAGATAGTTCTAATCAATTCAGTGATTTCCCTCCCGATCAACTTCGGGAGGGATTTTTAATTTGACGAGAAGGAATTTTTACCATGCAGCATTCAGCATTAGCTAATAATAATTCGCACAGATTAAATCAGTATTTAGTAAAAGAGATCATGGAAGCAACTCCGCAACAGCTTCTTATTAAGTTGTACGATTTTGCAATTGTAAACTGTACTAAACATAACATGGTCAAAACAAATGACGCTATCCAAGAACTCATAAACACACTTAACTTTGATACCGAACCGGTAAGAGAGGTTTCAGTTGGTTTCTTAAGGCTCTATTTGTACTGCCAAGACCAAATGAGATTAAAAAATTACGATATTGTTAACACGATATTAGTTGAATTAAGAACTTCATGGGTAGAGGCTTTCAAGAAATTATAAGGTTTTTTTTATGGCACTCGATATTTCGTCATATTCTAAAATTAATACGCTTATTGAAGCCTATAGCACAAGCGAAAGTGAAAAATTAGTTAAACCAATAACTACTAAGCAAACTCTTACTAAAGATATTTCCACCGGTTATACAGATTTAACAAAAAAACTCGATGCTCTTAAAAATGAGGTGGTAGTTCTAAAACAAACCGGCGCGGATTCTGTTTTTGCAACTCGCGCAGCTACATCTTCCGAATCAAAGTTTGTAACCGCTACCGCTACTACGGCGGCTTCGACAAGCAGTTTTGATTTGAGAGTAGATCAGCTTGCGAAGAGCGATTTAGTAGTTTCTCCCGAAGCGGTTTCTGCTACGGCAAACGCAATTACGGGAACCCATTCTTTTACCATTATAACCGGCGACGGAACTACCGGTGAATATACAAGCAACATTAACGTTGATTTTACAGCGTCAGAAACGAATAAAACCGTTTTAGAAAAAATTCGCGATGCAATAAATTATGATAAAGCAGTTGTAACTTCTAGTGTTAAAACCGCTGCTTCGGCATACGCCGGAGGCGCAACATCTTTCAAGATTAACATAAACGGTTCCGAACAAACGGTTTCTCTTACAGGCGGCGGAACTTATGGAGACCTTATTAACGAAGCTCTCGGACAGATAACCGCCAATGCAAGTTTGGGCGGTGTTGCCGCCGAAAAAGTTGTTGATTCTCCTGCGGTAGGGGATATACAATTAAAAATGACGGTTACCGATTCCTCAAAATATATTTCCATTTCGCATGTAAGCGGGTACGACCTGGTAAGTGATTTAGGAATTGGCGTTACAAAAGAAAAAGCCGCTTCCGCAATTGTAACCGCATCTGTATTTGCGCCCGATTCCGTAAGTTCTCAATTTTCACTTACCGCTAAAACATCCGGTCTTGATAACAGAATTAAATCCATATCTGATAGCGGAACTTCAACAGCGATGGCTGCTATCGGGTTAAATCTTGGGTCAAGCAGACCTGTTTTTAATCAAGCAACTTCGCCTGATACCGCCGGGTATGTGTACGCTGATATCACCCAAGAGGCAAATCTTTTAAATGCTAAAATTCAATTTAACGGATTAAATTTTCAGCGGAATACCAACGCCGTTTCGGATATGGTTACCGGCGTTACTTTTAACCTTAAATCCGTGATGCAGGCAACCGACACTACGGTAAACGTTTCGGTAGCTACCGATAACGCCGCTATAAAATCTAAAGTTGATAGTTTTATTACCAAATTCAATGATCTTTATGTGTTTATGGATGAGAAGAGTAAAAGAAATTTCGGAGACAAAGGAATTTTTACAAATGACTCCAATACTTCTTCAATATTAAATTTTTTTACATCAAATTTAAGTTCAAAAATATCCGGTATTGCGGAGGGTGATTTAAGTTATCTTTCGCAAATTGGAATTACCTTTAACTCCGCGACCGGTTTAGCAATTTCTAACGCCACGTTGTTTGATAATAATGTTACAGATAAAATTGACCAGGTTGCGGCGCTGTTTAATTCCACAAGCGGAATTGCAAATAGTGTTTATAACAAAATAAACCCATACCTTGGCGCCGCCGGTTACCTCGCCACTTCTAAAAAAGCATTGGATGACAATGTTACTTATATGGAAACTAAAATAACGGCGATGAAAAAACGAATTGATAAACGGGCGGAATTGATGCGAAAACAGTACGAAGGACTTCAAATGCAGATGGTTACCCTTACGAACAATGCAATGCTTTTCGGCATTAATGCGAATGTTTTATAGAAAGTAGTTAGTTCATGGAAGAAAAAATAAATATCATTGAAGCGGCGCTTAACAAAGTTTTAAAGTTTCTTGAGATGCTTAGCGATGAAAATTTTGAACTTGTTTTCCCTAAAGCGAAATCAGGTATGGAATTCGCTAACAAGCTAAAAACTGAACTAACGCAACAATTTTCAAGCACAGAACTAACGCAATATGAAGAAAGATTGTTACAACCGGCTAAACTTATTAAAAATAAATACGATGATATAGTAACATTAAAAAAAATAAAACTGGCAGCCCTTGCAGATGAACTTTCTTACCTGCAAAACCAAAAAAAAATAGCTAATTATTATAGGTAACTAAAATGGACATTAAAGCAATCACGAACTCTCTTTACTTCCCAAAAGATATAAAAGGGAAAAAAGCTGAAGGAAATTCGGAAGAAAAAGCCAAAGATAAATTTGTAATTTCCAACGAAGCTAAATTAATGCAAACATCAGCGCTTGATGCGCATAGATTAAACTCAATCCGCGAAAGGCTTGATGCTAAATTCTATGACAAAGCTGATGTGGTTGATCAAGTCGCGGAAGCTATCTACAAAGAATTAAGCGTTTAGTAATTTTACTATGCGGCTGTTTGATGCGCTTTTTTTCAGATTAGTTCCGGAGGTTATCTAACATTTATTTAAAAGTTTAGATTAACTAACCCGTTAAGGTATGCTGTAACGGGTTTTTTTATTTTAAACCGTTCAGATGATTGACCAAAATGCAAAACTTTTTCATAAGTTTGAGAAGCAATTTGATAGTCAATTAATCTTTAGGTAGTTAAATGAAAAAAGCAGTTCTTATTTTGGCGGTTTTTGCTTCAGCCCTTATCATGGCAAACGGCAATAAAACGTTTGTGCAAATGCCCGCAATTTTTTCAAACAATATGGTTCTTCAACAAAAAACTAATGCGCCATTCTGGGGCAAAGCAGCGCCCGGTAATTCGGTTTTAATTAAAGCGAGCTGGGGCAAAACCGCAAAAGCTAAAGTGCAAAATGACAGTCTTTGGTTCACAAAAATTCAAACCCCCAAAGCCGGCGGACCATACGAAGTGAAAATTACGGCAGGCGATTCAAGTTTTACTTTTACAAATGTGATGATTGGCGAAGTCTGGTTGTGTTCGGGGCAATCAAATATGGAAATGCCTATGGAAGGCTGGCCTCCGAGAGATACAATTTTCGGCGCACAAAATGAAATTGCGCAAGGCAGCAGTTTCAATATCAGATTTTTTACTGTTGACCGTGCATTTGCAGATAAACCTGCATTTGATTGTGTTGGCAAATGGCAAGCCGCTTCCCCCGAAGTTGTCGCAAAATTTAGCGCAACCGCTTTCTTCTTCGGTAAAAAATTATCAGAAGAAATTAACGTTCCTATTGGTTTGATAAACACAAGTTGGGGCGGAACGGCAGTTGAATCTTGGATGAATAAAAAATATCTCGGCTTTGTAGATGAATACAAAGAGTTTGTAAAAAAAATCGAAAACAGCAAAACCGAAAGAAAAACTCTCTACGATTGGCTCAGCCATTTTCCGGTGATTGACATGAACGGGAAGGATGATTCGACTAAATGGCAAAACTTGAATTTTAACGACGCCGGCTGCGCTAACAAAAACTTCGATGACAATAATTGGAAGACTATGTACCTGCCCGGTCTTTGGGAAGAAACTGAAGTTGGAAATTTTGACGGAAGTATTTGGTTCAGAAAAAAAATTGAACTACCCAAAAGCTGGATTAACAAAGAATTAGTTATTGAACTTGGACCGATTGATGACATGGACATCACCTTTGTTAATGGTAAATTAATTGGCTCTCATCAAGCAAACGATTCGTGGGATAAAGAAAGAGTTTACACCGTTCCCAAAGAATGTATTACCGATACCATTCTTTCCATTGCTATCCGCGTGGTTGATAATCAAGGCGGCGGCGGGCTTTATGGCGATAAAGAAAAAATCACTATCCGCTTAAAAGATGGGAGCGAAAAAATTCCTCTTGCCGGTGATTGGAGATATTTGATTGTTGCTGAATATAGAAGCGGCAAGTTCTTTCTCTTTGGCTCCGAAGGCGATGCCTATAATTCCCGTCCACCAATTGCTTTTGATCTTTCTTCGGCAACGCCAACGGCTCTGTACAATGGGATGATTGCTCCGCTTATTCCATTTGCGATTAAAGGGGCAATTTGGTATCAAGGAGAATCTAACGCTTGGAAACCGGATTTGTATCAAACGCTTTTTACAAAAATGATTGAAGGATGGAGAGCCGATTGGAAGCAAGGAAATTTTCCGTTTTACTTTGCGCAGATAGCTCCGTTTAACTATGGCGGTAAAACAGAATCACAACGATTGAGAGAACAGCAACTCTTTTCGCTTTCTACGCCAAATACCGGAATGGCGGTTACTTTAGATATTGGCACACCCGAAAATGTTCATCCCGGCAATAAAAAAGATGTCGGAAACCGCCTTGCACTTTGGGCGCTTGCAAAAACTTATAACAAAAAAATTCCCTTCTCCGGTCCAATTTATAAATCTTACAAAATAGTCGCCGATAAAATTATTGTGTCATTCGATAACGCCGTCGGCGGTTTGGTTATAAAAGAACATACTAATGGCGCCGCTAATTTTATGATTGCCGGCGAAGACAGCGTTTTCAAAATTGCTGCAGTTAAAATTGAAGGGCAAACCTTAATGCTTAGCAGCCCGGCTATTCTTAAGCCGGTTGCCGCAAGATATGCGTGGAGTAATACTTCCGCCGGTACTCTTTTCAACAACATGAATTTACCCGCTTCTTCGTTTAGAACCGATAAGTGGAAAAAGTAAAAACGCAGTATGACCGTTCCCCAGCACGTAATGCAAACAGCATTGATTTGTTATGCTCTTCCAAAGTTCCGGAAGTGGTATGTTATAAGTGCGGCAAGCATACTTGCCATTATTCCTGATGCCGGAAGATTATTTCAGAGCAACCCAAATGATTGGACGAAATTTTACCGGTGGGCGCATACCTCTTGGTATTGCTTTCTCATTCCATTTTGGAATTTGCACATTGCGGAGGATTACTTCATTCATCAACCTGCCGGAGGGTGGTATTGGTGGGCTTATTATGCGGAAATTCTTTTGTGGATGTTGGAAAGCATTTTGATTTTTATTTTGGTTAAGCAAAGCAAGCGTAGCGGATAAATTTTTGATACTTCTGAAATATTGCATAGTGTTACTCTGAGAGAAGTGAAGTAGCCTCATTAGTAAACGAATAGCAGCCGGCTGGGAATTATTCTGTTAAATTCGATGCGACCAACCACCCTCTCCGCCTCGGGCAGAGAAATACAAACACACTTTCAAGCGGAATCTATTTTTACCAGTTGAGAGCGGGAAGTTTTGTAGAAACAAAGAAATTTATTTTGATGAAGTGATATTTAAAGTTAATTGGTCAATTTTTTATGCAGCGCCAACGTTCTGGTGAAAAGAAATAAAAAATATTTTAATTATCTCTTGCGTATCTCGTTTTTTTTTTTTGATTATAGTTACAGAAAAAATTCTTTTTCTTGTTGTACGGCTTTCTAATGTGTTTTAGTGTTAAGTTAATTACAAGGTAAGTGTATTTAGGCGGTTCTTAATTATAATCCATATTCTCCTAAAGGAGGGATATGAAATCTGTTTTTAGCGGTGTTAACATTTGTTTCTCTTCCCTTCATCCATACTATGGAAGAAGCAGTATTCCATCTGCCTTCTCCTCTTCTCAATTCATAATTATATTCTTAATCTTAATCCTAATCTTGATCTTGATCTTGATCTTAATCTTAATCTTAATCCTAATCTTAATCCTGTTCTCCTCTTTACCCCAAGCCCTATTTCTTCCCCACAACCCCGGAGCCTCCGTATGACCCGTTTCTTTTTTCTTATTGCGTTACTTAGTGTTGTTGCGTTAAACTTTGGCTGCAAAAAACCGCCAACGCAACCACCTGATGAAAAACCAACTACGTGTACATATCCCCCTGGTAACCGTAATTTTACGTGGAAAATGGATACTGTTGCCTGGTTTCCTTCCACACTTGGTGGCGTTTGGGCGTTCTCGGACTCGGATGCCTATGTGATGGGATATATTGTTGACAATAAACCACCGTATACTTTGAGAGCGGGAAGACATTGGAATGGAAAAATTTGGGAAGACAATATTAATGGTACCTACGGATACGATAATATTACTGAAAAATGGGGAGATATAGCCATTGACCCAAGAAATGATGTAACTGGTGATGACCATTTTATGGTTGCTGTTGGTTGGTGGGGACATAGTACAACTACATACGCCGGCATCGCTGAATTTGATAATAGTATAAAAAAATGGAAAAGTTATCAACTGCAAGCAGTTGGAGAACTGCGCAGTGTCTGGACAGACGGCAAAGGTTATTTTATTGCTGCCGGCGATAACGGAATGGTTTATACAAAAAATGGATATACGGCAGAGTGGGCGTACCAAAAAGCGCCGACGGAGTTTAATTTTTTATATGCAATAGGTATTGATAAAAACGAATGCTATTTATATGCTCATAAATATTTAGTTACTGGTGATGAGTATTCGCAAATATGGAAATTAATTAATTCTAATTGGATAAAACTTAGCGATACACAAGAATCTTCTGGGGAAAAGTTAGATTTAGTAAAAGAAGATTATCCGTATAATTTATCCGTGTATCGATGCAGTATTACAGACTCAATAAAAATTTATGTTACAGGGTGGGAATCGTACCTCTTTGAAGGAATAGGACAAACACTTTTGTTCAGGAAAACGAATCTAACGAATAAAGGGCTTCCATTGCATAACAATGGACGTAGTGCATACGGTATTTCATTACTTTCTCCAAATGATATTTGGATACAAGGATCGAGATACAATAATTATCACTGGAATGGAAAAGATTTTCAACGGATGATAATCCCCGGTTTACCGAATGATGATAATTCTTTTGGCATGCAATTAAAAGTAAGAAAAACTAATAGTGGTAAAGTTTTTTACACAAGTGAAGTATCATCACAAGTGTATGTAGTAATTCAGGGAGTACCATAAAAAAAGATTAAATTAAAACCCCTCATACGGCACCAACTATAAGGACAATTAATGTTGGTTTTTTCAGTTCGGCT
>Ga0172375_10011512_pt1 | contig 11250 bp, 6 predicted proteins | sample LakKiv1m_FD_114537 | JGI IMG/M metagenome (GOLD analysis project Ga0172375, IMG submission 114537) | Freshwater microbial communities from Kabuno Bay, South-Kivu, Congo - kab_092012_11.1m | ecosystem: Environmental > Aquatic > Freshwater > Lake | place: Democratic Republic of the Congo... | reverse complement strand
TGAGAGGCCGTGCTCGTCACTCGGATCGTGGAACGCGTTGACGTCGCCTTCGAAGAGCGAGAGATGGGTGTGCATCCCCGAACCGAACGCGCCCGCGATGGGCTTGGGCATGAACGTCGCGTGCACACCCAGCTCGGCGGCGACCTCCTTCACGACGAGCCGGAACGTCATTACGTTGTCGGCCATCGTGAGAGCGTCGGTGTAGCGCAGGTCGATCTCGTGCTGGCTCGGCCCGTTCTCGTGGAAGGAGTACTCGACGGGGATCCCCATCGCCTCGAGTGTGATGATCGTCTGCTTGCGCAGCTCGGATGCCATGTCCTGCGTCGTGAGATCGAAGAAGCCCGCGTTGTCGAGAGGTTCCGTCGAGGTGGCGGCGCGGAAGTAGAAGTACTCCATCTCGGGGGCGACGAAGAACGTGAAACCCTTCTCGCGGGCGCGATCCATGTTGCGCTTGAGCACGTGGCGCGGGCAGCCGGCGAACGGCTCGCTCGACAGGAGGTGAACGTCGCAGAACATGCGAGCGACGGGGGCGTCTTCGCCGCGCCATGGGAGCAGCTCGAAAGTGTTGAGGTCGGGCACGGCGAGCATGTCGGCTTCTTGGATGCGGCTGTAGCCCTCGATTGCAGAGCCGTCGAACGTCATTCCCTCGTCGAGGGCGGTCTCGAGCTCGGCGGGGGTGATCGAGAACGACTTCAAGATGCCGAGCACATCGGTGAACCAGAGGCGCACGAAGCGCACTCCCCGTTCCTCGACGGTTCGGAGCACGTACTCGAGCTGGCGTTCCATGTAGGGACTCCGCGTCTGCCGGGATTCTGCGTCGGGGGATGCCGATGGGGGGTACCGGCATCTGCCGCAGCGCCGTTGCGGCGGGTGCTGCAAGTGTAGGGCCACCCGGCGCCCCACAGTGCAGACCGGCGGCCCGTTCACAGAGCGTTCACAGTTGTGCAACCGCCGTGCAATCACGGATTGGGATGCTGAATAGAGCGATTCGGGATCCTCGGAGGCTCAGTGCTGCCGGAGAGCTCGGGCGTAGGCTCCGTCGAGCGCGGGCCGAGCAGTGTGTGAGATCGAAAACGACCGGCGGCCCGACCGATGTGGCCGGGAGACCTACAGGTGGAGGTACCGAAGGTGACGCAGCGCACTCCGAGCGAAGTGATCAAGCTCATCAAGGACGAGGGTGTCGAGATGATCGACTTCCGGTTCTGCGACCTTCCCGGCCTGATGCAGCACTTCTCCGTTCCGGCTCACGAGCTAGACGAGGACAGCTTCGCCGATGGCTTCGGCTTCGACGGTTCGTCGATCCGCGGCTTCCGGGAGATCCAGGAGTCGGACATGCTCCTGCTCCCTGATCCGAACACCGCGATGGTCGATCCGTTCATGAGACACAAGACGCTGCTGCTCAGCTGCTATGTGCACGACCCCCTCACGGGTGAGGCGTACTCGCGCGACCCGCGCTACATCGTCAAGAAGGCCGAGGCCTACCTGCAGAGCACCGGTATTGCCGACACCGCTTACTTCGGGCCGGAGGCCGAGTTCTACATATTCGACTCGGTGCGCTTCGACCAGAACCAGTTCTCCGGCTACTACTTCATCGACTCGATCGAGGGCGTGTGGAACTCCGGGCGCGAGCGCGAGCTCGACGGCTCGCCGAACCTCGCGTACAAGCCGCGCTACAAGGAGGGCTACTTCCCCGTGCCGCCGATGGACCAGTTCCAGGATCTCCGATCCGAGATGGTCAAGGTGCTCGAGCAGGTAGGCATCCACATCGAGGTGCAGCACCACGAGGTCGGCACCGCCGGTCAGGCCGAGATCGACATGCGCTTCGACGAGATGGCCCTGATGGCCGACAAGCTCATGCTCTTCAAGTACGTGATCAAGAACGTCGCCCGCCAGGCCGGGATGTCGGCGACCTTCATGCCGAAGCCGATCTTCCAGGACAACGGCTCGGGCATGCACGTGCACCAGTCGCTCTGGAAGGGCGGCGAGCCGCTCTTCTTCGACGAGAAGGGCTACGGCGGTCTCTCCGACATAGCGCGGTGGTACATCGGCGGACTGCTGAAGCACGCGCACGCGCTCTGCGCGATCACGAACCCGACGACCAACTCCTACAAGCGGCTCGTGCCGGGCTACGAGGCACCCGTCAACCTCGTGTACTCACAGCGCAACCGCTCGGCGTCGGTGCGCATCCCGCTGTACTCGAAGAGCCCGAAGGCGAAGAGGATCGAGTTCCGCTGCCCCGACCCCGCGTGCAACCCGTATCTCGCGTTCGCCGCGCTGCTGATGGCGGGCCTCGACGGCGTGCAGAACCGGATCGAGCCGCCGGACCCGGTCGACAAGGACCTCTACGACCTGCCCCCCGAGGAGCTCGCGAAGGTTCCGCAGGTGCCGGGGTCGCTCCCGGCGGCGCTGGCCGCGCTCGAAGCCGACCACGAGTTCTTGCTCAAGGGCGACGTCTTCACCCAAGACGTCATCGAGACGTGGGTCGCCTACAAGAAGGAGCACGAGATCGACCCGGTCCAGCTCCGCCCACACCCGTGGGAGTTCTACCTCTACTACGACATCTAGAGGGCGGGACCCGAAGCACTGATCGTCGGTCGGGGCCGTCGTCGTGCGCGCAGGCGCAGGGCGGCGGCCCTCGGCGGTCCTACCCGGGCGGGCCCGAGAAGGCACAGCGCGCCCCCGGGGAGATGCGCATCTTGTCGTCGATGGCGGCCAGGGGAGCGTCGAGCGATTCGGCGAGGGCGACCAAGATGCGGCCGCGGTCAGCCTCTGCCGCATCCTTCGCCCGCCTCGGCCCCAGCCGGCCGATCAGGCGGAGCGCGCCTGCAACCCCTCGCTCGATCACGGTGCAGGGCTCAGGTAGATCGCGAAGTCCTCGAAGCCGAGGTTGTACTGCGCCCTGGCAAGAGCCTGCAGCGCCGTCCACTGGCGGTCGCTCATTCCGAGCACATCGGCGTCGCTCGCAGAGAATCCCAGCAGACGCACCAGGTGGTCGAAGGCAGCGCACTCGAGCGGTCCGGATGAGAGCACAGGCGTGTCAGCCCGGCCGCGACGGTCGGCGTGTGATTCGAGCAAGGCGGTGGCTTCGGGAGTCATTCTCGGCGCATCCGCTTCCAACGCGCTGCAGAGGTCGGCACGCGCCCTGCTCACCTCCGCCCGCAGGTCGGCGCCGGGGTTCACGCGCGCTATGAGCCGCTGGTCGGGCAGAGCCTCGTAGTACGACGCGTTGTCCACGAGGACGAGCCGTGGCATCGATCGTGTACCCGGGCCGTGGAGCACGGCGAGGTATGTCTCGGCGTATGAAGCGGTGTCCAGGGAGACGCGGATGTCGAAGCCGCGACGCACGAGTCCCCAGAGCACACCGGTGGAGATTCCATTGAAAGGTCTTCTCTTCGGCACAGCCAGGTAAGGTCCGTCGCCGGGTAGGTTCTCGGTTGCAGATCGCACCAGCGCGTTGATGGTCGCGGGTGAGTCCCGGTTCTGGGCCGTCAGCTTCCATCCCGCCGCGCCGAGGATTGCGGAGATGGCCAGTGCGAAGGAGAGGGCGGCCGACGCGCCCTTCCGGATGCGCTCTCGCTGCATGTAGGTGAGCGCGCCTGCCAGTCGGAGGGCGGCAACATGGGCGACGTACCACGCCGCGGCGAAGACAGCGAATGCGCCGGTGATCCAGACGCCGCGCAGCCGGTAGGGAGCCACCCCCAAGAGCACTGGTAGGCGTGTGACCAGCAGGGTGGTCCCGACGAGGCCGCAGAGAGCAGTCCCCAAGAGCGCCCGGTGGGCCTGGCTGCTTCTCCAGGAGGCGACGAGCCCGCCGGCCAGGACCGCCAAGAGCCCCAGCGCCATTGACGTAGTGGCGAACGAAGGACGCTGGAAGAGCTCGACAGCGGCCTGTTCGGAGCGCAGAGGGTGTGACCAGAAGGGCACGCCACCGATCGCCCGAGAGAGGAGGTTGGTCGCTTGCCTGATTCCGACGTGCCCGCCACCTTCGTTCAGCGCGCTCTGCAGCACGCGCTCGACGTTGCCCGGGCGGTGAGTGACCTCCTCGATGATCACGGTGCTCCAACATGCGAGCAGAACTGCGCTGGTTGCGACGAGCGGTCGGCGCAGTCGAGGACGGTCATCGCGAGAGTCGGCCCGCGTCTCACGGCGAGTGATCACGAACCCGGCGGCTCCCCAGGCGAGCAGCGTGGCAGCGAGGGGCGTGTAGAGGATGTTGCACTGAACGACGAAGCTTCCGGCGAGGGCCGCGAATGGCAGGGCGAGCTGATCGCCTGCGGCGCAGGACCAGACGGTCACGAAGAGGAGTGCGAGTGGTAGAAGGGCGATGTCGGGGTTCCAGATGTTCGAGAGGACCAAGCGCCCGAGTGACCAGGTCGCGGCGGTGAGCGGCACCAGGAGCGCGAGCGCACCGAGGTATCCCGATCTTCGCCGGGCGAACAACACGATCCCTACGACCGTCGCCACTTCGAACGCCAGTAGCCCGACCTGGAGTCCCGCCGGATCGTTGGCTGCCAGGCGCTGAGGGACCGCGAGCACCCAGAACATCATCGGGCCCCAATGGTGAGGCACTTCGATGTCCATCGCAGTGTCCGGCGTCAGCCCGATCGAAGATGACATCCCCAGCAGTGGCGAATCGCTCGTGAAGACGTCGCGCGCGAGCCATGCGATAACAGCGTTGTCGCCTTGGGGCTGCCAGCCGTCGTGCAGATGCTGGGCGACGCCGGCTAGCACGGGGAACGACGCTAGGAGCACCAACGCGATCGTGAACAGCGTCGACTTGTGCCCGGTCCTGCCGGTTGGCAGGCCAGGCCCTGCCGCATCGGCTGCCGCGTCATCCGTTCGACCCTCGTCGCCGCACGGACCCATCTGCCGAGCCTACGCGTAGCCCCGTTGCCGAGGCGGGTGCGTGGAGCTGCGGCAGTGCCGTCGCCGCACACCCGTACCGTGGGCACGCGTTGTAGGCCGCGCTGTTCCCCTTGCGGGGAGCGAGGTGGAATTCGAGCGCTCCGACGATGCCGTCCTCAGCAGGAAGGGCACCGAGGGGCCGTCGCGGGGCCGGAGGCCTATCGGCGCGCCCATCTACCGCGGGCGGCGTTCCCGGCCGGAAGGGCTTTCGTTCACTACCGCCGCGGTGGCACCGAGACCGCGCCCCTGCTCGGCTTCTCCATCGGAGCACACGCAGTGACCGCCTACGATGTTCGGGGGCGATGACTCTCGCCTCGGATCGTCGATGCGAAAGCCTTCTGGCCACGCAGCGTTCGCGAACCGAAGACCAGTGACCCGAGCGCGCGCTGGAGTGGATAGGGCCGATCGTCTGCGTGGAGGGGCCGACCCGCGCCGGCCAGTCGGGCGTCTGTAGACGTGCGTCATCGGAGAACTACCCGGACGTGGGTGGAACCTCGGCACGAGGACCGCGAACGCCTGTGCGGCGCCTGCCGTATCACTCCCGGCCGTAGAAGACGCGTTCGACCACAGCGCGTGCGCGGCGCGTTACGCGGCGATACTCGTTGCGCAGCGAGGTCTGCGGTCGGAACGTGTAACCGAGCATCCGCCCCAGGTGCTCCGCCTCGTCGGAGTCACCCGGGAGCGACTCGCCGGGTGTCCCGGTCAGCAAGTAGCGGTAGTTGCGGGCGCGTTCGCAGAGCCGGTACGACTCGACGAGCACCCCGGCGTCTTGGGTGTCGAGCACGCCGGCATGCGCGAGAGCGTTGATCGCGCCGGTTGTCGAGGCATCGCACAGCGCAGGGAGTCTTGCGCAGTGACGGAGCTGCAGGAGCTGCACGGTGAACTCGATGTCCGACAGAGACCCGCGGCCGAGCTTCAGGTGGAACTTCGGGTCATCACCGGCAGGGAGGCGTTCCTTCTCTACGCGCGCCTTGATGCGGCGGATCTCGCGTTCGAACTCGGTGGGGAGCGCATCACGGCACACGTATGGATGGACCAGCTCCATGAATCGCCCGGCAATAGCCGCGTTGCCGGCGATCGGGCGCGCCCGCAGCAGCGATTGGAACTCCCACGGCAGGGCCCAGCGGTCGTAGTACGCGCGGTACGCGTCGAGCGACCGTGCGAGAGGACCCTGCTTGCCTTCGGGGCGCAGGTTCGCGTCGATGCGGAACGTCTGCCCATCGGCGGTTGTAGCGCCGATGGCCGCCATGAGGCGCGTAGCTACGCGTTCCGCCGCGTCGAAGTCGGACGGCGAGTCGCCGTCGTACACGAAGAGCACGTCGATGTCGGACGCGTACGACAGCTCGCGGCCGCCGAGGCGACCCATGCCGATCACCGCGAACGGCACTGAAGGTTCGAGCGACCGGAGGGCGGCCTCGACCGCTGCGTCGGCCAGGTGCGCGAGCTCGCGGCCCGTCGTCTCGATGTCCGCGAGCCCGAGCACGTCGCGCGCCCCTATCCGAAGGAGGTGCCGGCGCTTGAACCGGCGCAGGCCCGCGCGCCGGCCGTCCTCGTCTTCGCGCCAGTCGAGCGTGTCGAGTGCTTCTTCGATCAGGTTGTCGCGCGTGTGCTCGCCGACCAGCGCAGCGTCGTCTGCGAGGACCTCGAAGAAGTCCGGCTGCCGGTGAAGAGCGAGGCCGAGGACGCGACTCGCTCCCAGCACGTGGCACGCTCGCTCCGCGGCGACGGGTGTTTCTCGGAACTGGCGGGCGAGCATCGCCGAGCGCGTCGGACCTTCGATCATCCTGCGGAGCTGGAGCAGGCCGAGATCGGGATCCGGCGACGACGACAGCCAGTCGAGGATCACCGGCAAGAGCTGCTGCATCACGCGTGAGCGACGCGTGAGCCCTGCGCTCAGCTCCCGCAGGGCGTCACGCGTGCGAACGAGCTCATGGAAGCCGAACGCTGCGAGCCGAGCCTCCGCCGCGTCCAGCGATAGGTGACCCGCTCCGGCGAGTGTCTCCAAGAGCGGCGAGAAGAAGAGACGTTCATGGATGAGGCGCACAACGGTCTGGTGTGAACGGTGCTCGGAGTCGAAGCGCTCGAGTGCCGAGGCTTCGGCCGAGTCGCGGAACCCGACGACGCGTGCGAGACGGCTGCGCGAAGCGTCGTCCGCGGGAATCGTGTGCAGCTGGTGCTCGTCCTGCATCTGCAGCCGGTGCTCCACGGTGCGTAGCCACACGTAGGCAGTGTCCAGGCGGTCAGCATCGGCGACCGATACGTAGCCTGCGGTGGCGAGCTGCTCGAGCGCCTCGAGCGTGTTGGTGGTGCGGATCGAGCGGTCGTGGCGGCCGTGAACGAGCTGCAGCAGCTGTATGGCGAACTCGATGTCGCGTATGCCGCCCCACCCGCGCTTCACCTCTCGATCTTGCGTTCCCGTCCGACGAAGCATCTGCTCGGAACGGGCCTTCATCGCGCGGATGTCGCGTACCGCGTCGGGGTCCATCACCTCCGGCCAGACACGTGGCTCGGCGTGCTCCACGAAGCGCGAGCCGAGATCGGCGTCTCCCGCCACCGGCCGTGCCTTGATCAGAGCCTGGAGCTCCCAGGTCTGTGCCCACCGAGCCCAATACGCGTCGAATGCCTCGACGCTGCGCGAAAGAGCGCCTGAGCGGCCCTCGGGCCGCAGGTCCGCATCGGTGCGGAAGACGATGCCATCTGCCGTCGGCGCGCCCATGACTTGCAGCACAGCCCGAGCGGCGCGCTCCGCGTCGCTCGACGAGCCATCGTGGATGAACAGCACATCTACGTCGCTCGCGTAGTTGAGCTCCCGTCCGCCGAGCTTCCCCATCCCGATGATGGCCATCGGTACGGCCGGCGAGACGATCTCGAGGGCCGCACCGAGGCACGCCTGCGCCAGCGACGAGAGCTCCATTCCCACAACGCGCAGGTCTGAGAGACCGAGCAGGTCACGCGCTGCGATCCTCACCATCTCGCGGCGCTTCCACCTTCTCAGTGAGCGCGCTTCGTCGACGTCTGCGCGGAGGGCGAGGCGCACTGACGCTCGATAATCCGCGAGAGTCCGCGGCGCGGCCAGCGCCACTGCGTTCCTCAGTGGGTCGAGCGACGAAGGGTCGGCGACGACGGCCGCCAGGAGCGAGTGCGAAGCGACGGCGATCGCGACGAGCGCGTCCCGCAGAGTCGGCAGCTCGGAGATCTCGTCCCCGATCCCCGGATGCGCGTCGCAGAGGCGGGCGAGACCGCCGCGCGCTGCTGCCGGGTCGGCCGACGCCTCGATGGTCGCCGCGACGTCGGGGCTCTCGGGAATCGTCTCGGCCACCCCGGGAGTGTCGCGCGGCGGCAGGGCCGTATCCTGGTGATGTGCCCCGGATTCGCGTAGCCGCAGCCCAGATCGACACCGTCGTGGGTGACCTCGACGGCAATGCAGCGCGGATCCTGGTGGCATACGAAGCCGCGGAGGCGCACGGCGCGGACCTGGTCGTCTTTCCGGAGCTGACCGTCACGGGCTACCCACCGGAGGATCTTCTGCTGCGCCCGGCGTTCGTGGCAGCGGCCGGTGAGGCGCTCGCGAAGGTAGCCGTCCGCACCGGGCGCGCCGCTGCCGTCGTGGGGTTCCCCGAGGCCGCGCACGATCTCCGGAACGCGGCGGCGGTCCTCGCTCACGGCGAGGTGCAGGGCGTCTATCGCAAACAGCTCCTGCCCAACTACGCAGTCTTCGACGAGCGGCGCTACTTCACGCCGGGCACCGACAACGGCCCGCTCTTCGTGATCGGCGGCGTGAAGGTCGGCGTCTCGATCTGCGAGGACGCATGGAGCCCGACCGGCCCGGTCGTTGCCCAGGCAATGGGTGGGGCGGAGCTTGTCGTCAACCTCAACGCGTCGCCGTACTACGCCGGACGGCTCCGTGAGCGCGAGACGATGCTCGCGACGCGTGCCGCCGACGCGGCGGTGCCGATCGTCTACGCGAATCTCGTCGGTGGTCAGGACGAGCTCGTCTTCGACGGAGCATCACTGGTCTTCGACGAGGGCGGGCACCTGATCTCACGAGCCAAGCAGCTAGCCGAAGACCTGCTGGTCGTCGACATCGAGGTGCGATCCTGGCATCGCGAGCGTCGCCTCGACCCGCTCGGCAGGACGGGAGGAGGGCCTCTGCCGGAGGTGTTCGTCACCGACGCTCATTCGGCCGACGACGCTCGCGATGCCAGGATCGAACCGGTGCTCGGACCGGTGCACGAGGTCTACGAGGCGCTCGTGCTCGGCACGCGCGACTACGTGCGCAAGAACGGCTTCGCCGACGTGCTGATCGGCCTGTCCGGAGGAGTCGACTCCGCGCTGGTGGCAGCGATCGCGGTCGATGCCTTGGGCCCGGAGCATGTAGTCGGCGTTCTCATGCCGTCGCGTTACTCGAGCCCCGGCAGCATCACCGACGCGCAGGCCCTCGCCGAGAACCTCGGCATGAAAGCGATCGTGGTTCCGATCGAACCGGCACACGCCGCGTTCGAGGAGATGCTCGCGCCTGTGTTTGCAGGTACCACGGCCGGCGTTGCCGAGGAGAACATGCAGTCGCGCGTGCGTGGCAACGTGCTGATGTCGATCTCGAACAAGCTCGGCCGGATGGTACTCACCACCGGCAACAAGAGCGAGATGGCGACGGGTTACGCGACTCTCTACGGCGACATGGCCGGCGGGTTCGCAGTGATCAAGGACGTTCCCAAGACCCTCGTCTACGCCCTGTGTCACGACCGCAATGCGCGTGCAGGCCGCGACCTCATCCCGCGAGTCGTGATCGAGAAGCCTCCGAGCGCCGAGCTGCGGCCCGGCCAGGTCGACACTGACTCGCTCCCGCCCTACGAGGTGCTCGACCCCATTCTCGAGGGATATGTAGAAGGTGATCTCTCGGTCGCCGAGCTGGAGGAGGAAGGACACGACCCTGCTCTCGTGCGGCGCGTCGCGACCCTCGTAGACCGCAACGAGTACAAGAGGCGTCAGGCGCCTCCGGGCGTACGCGTCTCACCGAAGGCGTTCGGCAAGGACCGGCGACTTCCGATGACCAATCGCTGGCCCGGCTGACCGGTGGCGATCGACGCCGGGGGCCCCGGCCGGGACGGCATCCCGGCCGGTAGTGACGTAGGTGCGCGCAGCGGACCCGTCCGCGATGCCGAGGTGGCCGCCTGGGCGACCCGCCGCCCGCTCCTTCCCGAGCTCGCTCTCGTCGGGGCGACGATCGCGTTCGGATCGACGTTCAAGATCGTGCAGGACGCCCTGGACGACCTCACCCCGGTCGGGTTCATCCTGCTCCGCTTCGGCGTGGGCACGGTCGTTCTGCTCCCGATCGCGTTGCGGTTCGGGTGGCGCCGCCGAGATGTCGACGTGCCCGGCGAGACAGCACGTTCCTTCGCGGTGGCCGGTCTCCTGCTCGGTGCGGTCGCGTTCGGCGGGTACTGGTTGCAGAACCTCGGCCTGCAGCGGACGACGACGTCGAGCTCGGCGTTCATCACGGGGCTCTTCGTGGTATTCACGCCGATCGTAGAGACCGTTGCAGGGCGCAACGCGCCGACGCGCTCGGTGCTCGCGGCGGTGGCGACAGCCGCGGTCGGGCTCTTCCTGCTCACCGGTGCCCGCTTCTCGCTCGGGCCGGGCGAGCTGTACACGCTCGGGTGCGCCGCATGCTTCGGAGCTTGGATCTATCTGGGCGGGATCTATGTGAACCGCTTCGACGCAGTCGCCCTCACGACCGTGCAGATGGGGGCGATCTTCGTCTTCGCCGTGCCGGCGGTGCTCGCAGGAGGGATCGGTCGAATCGACGGCCAGGCCCTCTTCGCGGTGCTCTTCACCGGAGTTGTCTGCTCGGGGGTCGCGTTCACGTTGCAGCTATGGGGGCAGCGGAGGATCGAGCCCACTCGCGCCGCGGTCATCTTGCTCTTCGAGCCGGTCGTTGCAGGGTTTGTGGGGTTCGCCATTGGAGAGAGGCTCGGCGTGAAGGGATATCTGGGGGCGTCGGTGATCCTGGCGAGCATCCTCGTAGCGGAGTCGCGCTCCTGGGGTGAGTGGGGTTCGCCGGGTGGTTCGTAGATCGTGTGCTCGTTGGCCGACCCGGTAGGTGGTCGCGCTCGTGGGGTGAGTGGGGTTGGCCGGGTGGCTCGTAGATCGTGTGCTCGTAGGCCGACCCGGTAGGTGGTCGGGCTCGTGGGGTAAATGCGGTTCGCCGGTGGCTCGTAGAACGTGGGCTCGTAGGCCGACCCGGTAGGTGGTCGGGCTCGTGGGGTGAGTGGGGTTCGCCGGGTGGGGCTCCGGCTCGTTGGCCGACCGGTAGGTGGTCGCGCTCCTGGGGTGAGTGGGGTTCGC
>Ga0172375_10011509_pt1 | contig 11251 bp, 12 predicted proteins | sample LakKiv1m_FD_114537 | JGI IMG/M metagenome (GOLD analysis project Ga0172375, IMG submission 114537) | Freshwater microbial communities from Kabuno Bay, South-Kivu, Congo - kab_092012_11.1m | ecosystem: Environmental > Aquatic > Freshwater > Lake | place: Democratic Republic of the Congo... | reverse complement strand
AGTTTGTCTAAGAATATTGGCGATGCGAGTCGCGATGATCTGGGTTTTACCAGTACCAGGACCGGCGATGACCATGACAGGTCCCTCGATTGAGGTCACAGCTTCTCTTTGGGCAGGGTTAAGAGAGTCTAAGGCTTTTTGGAAGGCGGGTGTGAGCTTGGGTTGCTTAGTCATAGAGTTTATTTTTACCGCTACGGCGATATGAATCTTTAGCTTGCTGGTATTCTTCCCTTGTTTTTAGAGTCGCAGGATATTTCTTGGCGAGTTTTTCAGTTTTCTGGTAGAAGTTACTGGAGAAATCGAAACCGCTCTTATTGATGAAACGAAGAAGATAAAAGAAAACATCTACTAATTCGAATGCTATTTCCTTCTTTTTATTAGCTCTTGTTTGCCATGCGCCGTCTGATGACCACTGATAGTGTTCCGCGAGTTCGCCTAATTCGATGAAGGCAGAAAGAAGAAGTTGCTTAGGATCATTGTTGACCCAGTTGCGTTCTGTGGAAAAGTGTTCTACCGCGTCCCGAAGATCCTGGAGAGTAGTGTCATTATCTGTCTTGGAAGATTTTTTGGCCATGCTGGGGTCAGTATACACCCAAAGAAAAGGCGAATTCTAGTCGGAAAGGAGTTTTTCTTCTGGGGCTGGGAGGGAAGAAGTTGAGTCTATTTTAGTTTGAAGTTTGTGAAAGTCAGAGCTAATAGCAGTCATGTTGGAATTGGCGTTGGTAATGTGTTTTTGAAGGATAGATAGTTTGTCTGCGAATTCATGAGAGGTTTTTTGGATGTCTCTTAGACTTTTGAGGATTAACTGGGCTTCTTGAGCAATGCGCTGACCTTCAAAAGAAACTAGAATAGTGCGCAAGAACGCGTAGAACGTGGATGGAGATACGGGTAAGACCCTCTTGGCTTGAGAGTAGTCCTGGATTTCGGGAGATGTGGCGGCAATGTCATAGTAAATGGTTTCAGACGGAATATACATGAGGGCAAAGTCCAGCGTTCCCTCTTCGGTACGAATGTATTTAGTGGAAATGGCACGAATGTGTTTTTTGACATCATTGATGAACTGGCGGTGGTATTGATCGCGCTCCTTTGAGGAGTCAGATTGGTTCATTTTGGTAAAGTTCTCCATAGGAAATTTGCTGTCAATGGGTATTATGCCTGATTGAGTCTTGATGGCTGCATCAACTATGTCTCCAGACTGAAAACGATGTTGAAGAGAGAAAGCTTGTTTGGGAAGGATTTGACTGAGAAGATCTTTTAGGACTGTTTCTCCAAGATTGCCACGTAGTTTGGGTGAGTTGAGGAAATCTTGAAGGTCTTGCATTGATCGTCCAATTTCTGAAAACTTACCAGTTTCGTTTTTTAGCTCACTAATCACTTTGGCTGCATTATCAAGACGCTGGTGAAGCTGTTGATAGCTTTGCTGCAGAGTATTAGTTACGTTTTGATTGGAGGTGTTTAGTGTTTGAGTAAGTGATTGTTGAAGTTGGTTAAGATCACCCTGAGTTGTTTTTAGCCATTCTATAAGGGTGTCGTCGTCCCTGCTTTGAAATATTTGTTGAAGTTGGCGGCGAATTAGGAGGTAGAGAGCCACAAAACCAAGGAAGATGAGAGTTAGGGTTAGTGAAAGCTGGTCTGACATGAGATCAATTATCGCACACGGGAGATGGTGGTGGAGAGTTAAAGTAGAATAGTGATGTGAGCAAGCCAGAGAAAAGGGTCGGGAATTATTGGATGACAGCGATCGTAACACTAGCTTGGTGGTTTATTTTAGGCGGAATGATTTTATGGGTAGATCCTGAGGTGGTGGCAGATTATCCGTTACCGGGAAGTTATGGATTGTTTTTTCTTTTTTTATTTTTGGGTGTTTGGTTTTTGGCAAGTTTAGTTTTGTCAAACAGCAGAAGGGGGTTGTTGGTTGCTATTTGGTTTGTGTTGATTGGTTATCTACAAATTTGGGGGTTAGCAAATTTGGTAAACATGGGGTTATTGACAGGAGCTTTGGTTGCGTTAGAGATATATAAGGGCGGCGGTAAATTAAAAAGGGGTTAGCAGAAAGGTAAGAATTGATCTTGTTCTTTGGATTGTTGGGTTGAGCGTGTTATTAACGGTTGACAGTAGGGTCTAGGATAGGATATAAAGTAGCCAGTTTGATTAAGTAAATTTCTGCCCAGAAAGGCGGATTATGCAGGTTTCGAGCAGGCGGTTAAATAGAACAATTGAGAGTCAAATTTATAAGATGCTTTTTGGGTTGATGGCGGATATAAAAGATCCTCGAGAGGTGAAGATTGTGATGGATGACTTGCTGACGAGTTCGGAGTTAACTGCAATGGCTAAACGTTTAGCAATTGCAGTTTATTTAGATAAGGGAAGAAGTTATGAGGATATCAAGAACCATTTGAAGGTGAGTTCGGCGACAATTGCCTCAGTGGCTGAGCAAATGGGAAATCCAGGAATTCAGTCTGCTTTGAATAGGATTAAGGCCGAGCAATGGGCAGATGAAGTGAGCGGAAAAATATCTGACTTGGTAAAAAAAGTTTTACCTAGATAAAGGTTGGTTGGGTTAGATACAATATGAGGAGAATGAAGCGAGGATATTATATTTCAACGACTCTACCTTATGTAAACGCAGAGCCGCATATCGGTTTTGCCTTAGAGATAGTGAGAGCTGATGTTTTAGCCAGATATCATCGTTTATTGGGGGAAAGGGTATTTTTTAATACCGGGACGGATGAACACGGGCAAAAAATTTTCCAGATGGCGCTTGCAAGAAAAATGGATCCTCAGAAATATGTTGATGAGTATGCAGGCAAATTTGAGCTGTTAAGGTCAGCGTTGAATTTGTCTTATGACAAGTTTATCAGAACCACAGATCAGCACCACCGGATGGCGGCTCAGGAGTTTTGGCGAAGGGTGGAAGAAAATGGATATATTTACAAAAAAAATTATCGGGTTAAGTATTGTGTTGGTTGCGAGCTTGAGAAACAAGATTCTGAGTTGGAAAATGGTAGATGTCCAATTCACCCGAATAAAGAGTTAGAAGTAATCGAAGAGGAAAATTATTTTTTTAAGTTTTCAGCTTTTCAGGAACGGTTGTTGAATTTGTATAAGGAGCGTGGCGAGTTTGTGGTACCGGCTAATCGACTTAAGGAAATAAGGAATTTTGTAGAAGGCGGGCTTAGTGATTTTTCTATTTCTAGAGTAAGAGAAAAAATGCCTTGGGGTGTGCCGGTTCCTGGTGATGATAGCCAGGTAATGTATGTATGGTTTGATGCTTTGGTCAATTATGTTTCGACATTAGGCTGGCCTGATGATTTAGAAAAATATCGTCAGTGGTGGCCAGGGTTTCAAATTGCGGGCAAGGATAACTTGAGACAGCAAGCGGCGATGTGGCAGGCTATGTTGATGGCGGCTGGCCTTGATAATAGCAAACAGATTTTAATAAATGGTTTTATAACTTCGCAGGGGCAAAAGATAAGTAAATCGCTTGGCAATGTGGTTAATCCGATTGAGTATACAGATAAGTACGGAACGGATGCGGTTAGATATTTTCTGCTGGCCAAGATAAATCCATTTGACGATAGCGATTTTACACAGGAGCGTTTTGAGGAGAATTATATGAATGATTTGGCGAATGGCTTGGGAAACTTGATTGCACGAACGGTGGCGATGTGTGACGGACTGGAGATTAAAATTGATGAAGATAAGATTCTAAAGTGGGAAGGAAGGAATGATTTGATTACAAAAGCCTTAGATGGTTATGAATTTGATAAGGCGATGAATATAATTTGGGATGAGGTTAGGCAGACAAATGCTTTGATTAATCAAAAGGAGATTTGGAAGTTGAGTGGTAGGGATAAGAATTTTGCATTGGAAGAGATTGTGTTAAGAATAAGGAACATCGGTGTTAGTTTGCAGCCGTTTATGCCAGAAACGGCAGAGAAAATAATGAAGATTTTTGGAAATAAACAGGTTGTTAAAGGTGAGCAGTTGTTTCCGAGACTGAAGAGTTAGGCGTTTTGTTGAGGACGGGGGGCGTGAGCAATGGTTTTAACAATCCAAAAGAAGAGTGGTCTTGGAAGAAGTCGGTGGAGATAATAGAGTAACTGGGCGTCAAGACCGATTGGAACATTGGCAGGATAGTTTTGGGTGGAGATAAGTTGATTAATTACTTTGGCAACTTGGAGGGGGTGAGATCGTGTATGTTGACGTCTCGGGTTGGCGAAAGATGCTTTTAAGTTTGAATTAAACCGCTGGTGAGGAGAAGGTGTTCTCTTTGAGTTTAAGCGGGGTAGCTGACTGTTTTTCCAGAAATTTGTACAAAATGATCCCGGGTTGAGAGAAATAGTCTTGATACCAAATGGTGTTTCTTCGTGACGTAAGGTCTGGGTCAAGGCTTCGATTGAAAACTTGGAGATTGAGTATGGACCGTAGCCTGGTAAAGAGAATAAGCCAAGAATGGAGCTGGTGTTTATTATTAATCCGGCTCTACGAGATCTCATTGAGGGAAGGACGGCTTTGATAACCTTGTAGGTTCCATAGAGATTAACTTCGAGTTGTTGCTGGAGATGTTCGATTGAAATGGTGTCAAGGGTACCAAAGAATCCGTAGCCGGCGTTGTTAATTAGAACCTCAGGTGGTGTTGGTAGTAAGGAGATGATTTTTGAAATCCTGGATTGGCTCCAACGCAGATCGAGTAAGAAAGGTTGGGGTTGGTGTTGGGAGGGAAGGTGGGTAAAAAGATTAAGATCTGAGTTGCGGCGAACTGAAGCATAAACTTGATGGCCTTGTTGGGCAAGATAAATGGCTGTGTGGTAACCAAGACCTGAGGAACATCCGGTTATAATAATGGTTTTGGGCGCCATAAAAGGATTATACTGTCTGAAGATGATAGATACGCACGCTCATCTGAGCGATCAAGCATTCGGGAGAAGGTTGGATGAGGTGGTTAGGTCGGCGGAGGATATGGGGGTGGAGAGAATAATCGTACCTAGTGTTGACTTACAAGATGCGATCAAGGTAAAGAGTATTGCTAAACAATACAAAGGTGTTTACGCACTGGTTGGTGTTCATCCGGAGAAAGTAATTAATGAACCAGAATTCAAGCTCGAGATTGATAAGCTGGTGAAATTGATAAAAGGTGAGGAAAGGGTAGTAGGAATTGGTGAGATCGGGATGGATTTTTATTGGGACAAGCAGAAAAAGACAAAGAAGGCGCAGATCGAGTTGTTCAAAAAACAGTTGGAGTTGGCTGTTGTGATGGGTTTGCCGGTGGTAATACACATGAGAGAAGCCGAGAAGGAGATGGTGGAGGTAATCAAATCCATGGATCGCGTACCTAGGGGCCAGTTTCATTGTTGGTCGGGCGGGAGGGATTTTCTAAAATTGGTGTTGAGCAAAGGTTTTTATGTTAGCTTTGGGGGAAATGTAACTTACAAGAAAAATGAGGCTTTGGTTGCTTTGGTTAGACAAACACCTCTTGAGAGGCTGGTTTTGGAAACAGACTCGCCTTATTTGGCTCCTGGAGAGTCGCGAGGAAGGATGAACGAGCCGAAAAATGTTAGAATAGTGGCGAGTTTCTTGGCAGATTTGTATGAAAAGTCAGATGAAGAAATTAACGAAATAACAAGTAAAAATGCTCTAGAATTGTTTAATAAAATGAATTAGATGAACAGAGTATTGATTCCTTTTCGATTGTTTTTGATTAGATATCCGAGGTTGTCGCAAAGGCTACTTGAAATACTGCCTGGATTTGTATCGTGGAGCTTGATTTTGTTCCCGGTGTGGGGCTCGTTTTTTATTCCCGTGGTGGTGGCATATTACATTATTGCGTTTGACGTGTATTGGTTTTATAGATCAGTGTCTATGGCAGTATTGTCGTTGTTGGCTTATTACCGGATCAGGGCATCAGAAAAATACGATTGGATGGGGGATGTGAGAGGTTTTAAAGATTGGAAAAGGGTGAGACATGTGGTGGTGATTCCTAACTATAAAGAACCACTGCATACATTAGAGAGGAATTTGGAGGCTTTGGCTAAACAGACCTTTCCGGCAAAGCAAATAATTCCAGTGTTAGCTTTTGAGGAACGTGCGGGTAAGGAGATTAATGAGCCAAGAATGAAAGCCCTTAAGAAGCGGTTTGAGGGGGTGTTTGATGATTTGATATTTGCAGTTCATCCTCCTGGTATTGCTGGTGAGGTAGTAGGTAAGTCGTCTAACGCGGCATGGGGAGCTAAGGAGTTTGTAAGGGTGTGGAAGAAAAGTCATAAAGACGACTGGGATATTGATTACATGACAATATCTTCAGCAGACGCCGATGTTCAGCTTCACCCCAATCATATGGCAGCTTTGACCTATAAATTTTTGGATTCTCCTCATCGCTATCGGCGCGTATGGCAAGGGGCGATTCTTTATTACAATAATATTGAACAAATTCCTTGGTTGATGAGAGTGTTTAATCGAGCCTCTTCAATTGTCCAGATGGGAATGTTGATGAGACCTGAAAGATTAATAAATTTTTCGACATACACTTTGTCACTGAAGTTAATGGATGAGGTGGGTTATTGGGATACAGATGTTATCCCGGAGGATTATCGAATGTTTTTTAAGGCGTATTTTGCCACTGGAGGAGAGGTGGAGGTCGAGCCAATCTTCTTACCCATATATGCCGACGCGGCTGAGTCAACTTCGTTTATAAAAACATTTGACAATACTTATCAGCAAGTTAAACGATGGGCGTGGGGAGCAAGTGATGATGCATATTTTTTAAAGGGGTATATCATGGATCAGCGAGCAGATTTTTGGGACAAGACTTTAAGGGTATTAAAAGTATTAGAGGATCATTTCTTGTGGCCAGTAAACTGGTTTGCAATTACACTTGGCGCCACATTACCACCCCTGCTTAATGAAGATTTTGCGAGAACGATAATGGGAAAGACATTGCCACAGGTGGCGAGTGCAATTCTGACAGCATCGTTGATTGGTTTGCTATTGATAGTGTTTGTTGACATGAAAGCAAGGCCAGGAGTAAAAGACTTACCCTTATGGAGAAAGGTTTTGTCGCCGTTTGAGTTTGTGTTACTACCAGTAGTTGGTCTTTTGTTTACGGCATTACCCGGTCTGGAGGCTCATACAAGACTAATGATGGGAAGATATTTAGAGTATAGAGTGACTGAGAAGGTATAAGGGTCTGCATGAGTTTGTTTGGCTATTCAGTTGACTGAAAAGTGAGAGGGTTTTGGAGCTTTTGGGTTGGTGTAAGATTTAGTAGACTAGATGAAGATATGGGAAAGCAAAGATTGTTATTTCGGGATTGGTGGTTAAAACTTAAGACTGGAATAGAGAAACATGAAGGGCTGATTCTTATTTTGTTATTGGTGGCAGTTTTGAGGATTCCAGGATTATTTGAGCCTAATCGATATGCTGACGAGGACATTTACTTAACCTTAGGTCAGGGCTTGCGCAAGGGATTAGTTTTTTACCGAGATATTCATGATAATAAGCCGCCTTTGTTGTATTTAGTGGCGGCAATGGCAGGGAGTGTGATGTGGTTTAGATTGATTTTGATGGCTTGGAACTTGGTGAATGTGGTGTTGGTATGGAAGCTGGCAGAAAAGTTAATTAAGAGTAGGTGGTTGATGGTGTTGGTAACGGGTGTATTTGGAGTTTTTACATCAATACCGTTAACTGAGGGTAATATCGCCAATGGTGAGGTGTTTATGATTATGCCAGTGACTGCGGGAGTGTTGTTGATGTGGGTTGAGAGTAATAAAAGAGTTATAGTTTGGAAAAAGTGGATAATGGCTGGGGTTTTGTTTTCTTTAGGATTTTTGTTTAAGGTGCCGGTTTTGTTTGATTTGTTCGGAGTATTGTTTTGGTTAAGTGTTTATCAAGTGAGTGATTGGCGTGGGTGGTTTAAGTGGATTGTCGATAGAAGGCTTTGGCTTGTGTTAACAGGGTTTCTGGTTCCGGTGTTGTTAAGTATTGTTTATTACGTAGCGGAAGGAGCTGGTGAGAGGTATTTGCGCTCTGCTTTGGGGCAAAATATTGGTTATTTATCTTCTTGGGAGGGGGGAAGTGGGGCGTTTTATGAAAACGGGCTGTTTCAGAGAGGGGTCGTACTGGTGGTTTGGTTGGTAGCTATTTGGTGTTTGAGAAAGAGGTTGGGCAGGGAGTTTGGGTTGGCCGGTTTATGGTTGGTGGGGGGTCTGTTTGGAGCTAATTTATCTGGTCGACCATACCCGCATTATCTAATTGAGATTGTGGCACCAGCTAGCCTATTGATTGGACTAGTAATTGATAGATTTAAATTGATAAAGGCGGGGGTGGCTTGCGTATTGGCACTGACTGTGGGAGTAGCTATATGGAGATACGAGTACTGGTATTACAAGAGTGTTGATTATTATGTCAACTTTGCCATGTATGTGACTGGTCAAAAAACCAGAGAAGATTTTTACGAGTTCTTTGGGGATGGAGTGATGCGAAACATAAGGGTAGCTGAGTATGTTAGACAAAGAACCAATCACGACGATAAGATTTTTGTGTGGGGGACCGAACCGGCGATATATGTTTTAAGCGATAGATTGCCAGTTGGTAGATATACGGTGAATTATCACATTAGAGATTTTGATGGTATGAGCGAAACAATGGCTGCCCTGACTAAAGAGAGGCCAAAATACGTTGTGACCATAGAGGGTGAGTCGGTTGATAGAGAGCTTGATGCATATCTATCGGCATACTATCTGCAGGTAATGGAAGATGGTGGGGCGGTGGTGTGGCGACGGTGGGAAACAGGTGATTGAGGTAGAATGTGTTTATGAATAAAGGTGGTTGGCTAAGTGAGAAAGGGGTGATGGCGGGAATGTTGACGGGTTTGGGTTGTTGGTTGGTGGCGGTGATCTTGTTGGTAGTCAATTGGCAGAGGTTACCACCGGAAATGCCTTGGTTTTTCTCGATGCCCTGGGGAGAACAACAACTAATTGAAAAAACTTGGTTAGGGGTGATGGTGTTTACTTTTGGAGGAGTGATGATTGTGAACGGATTGTTGGTGAGGTTGATTGGGAGTGGTGAGGAGTTGTTGAAACGGGTTTTGATTTGGGGTGGAGTAACGTGTGAGTTGTTAATGGTTTTAAGCCTGATTAGAGTAATAATGGTGGTGTTGTAAATGAGTAGCTGGAATTTAACTATTTTCCCTTTTTTGATAGCTGCAGCTATAGCTGGAGTGATAACGCCAGTGGTGATTAGGGTGTATAAGAAATTTGGATGGGTGGTTGATCCTAATCGGACAAAGCATCCAGCACACACCCACAAGGAGCCAGTACCAAAAGGTGGAGGGATTGCGGTGGTGTTGGGGACGTTGTTGACAGTGGTTGTCTTACTGCCGATTGATAAACATTTACTGGCCATAATGTTGGCAGGAGCTCTTGTAATGATAGTGGGTGTTTTGGATGATATTTATGACTTGAGTCCATATTTGAGGCTGGTCACTAATTTGTTGGCAGCCTTGATGGTGGTGGGTGCTGGAATTGGAATTTCCTATATAACTAATCCTCTAGGTGGTGGTGTGGTTATGCTAGATAAAGGAGTTTCGTGGGGAGGAGAGAGGCAAGTGCTGGTTTTGGCAGACTTGCTAGCATTGCTTTGGATACCGTTTGTGATGAATGCAGTCAACTGGAGCAAGGGTCTTGACGGACAGTTGCCGGGAATTGTGGTGGTTGCCGGAGTGGTAATTGGGGTGTTGAGCTTTAGATATAGTGCTGATGTGGCTCAATGGCCAGTGGCCGTGTTGGCTTTTGCCCTGGCGGGTTCTTATGCAGGCTATCTGCCGTTTAATTTCTACCCGCAAAAAAGTATGCCAGGGTATGGAGGAGGTAGTTTTGCAGGATTTATGCTAGCTACATTGGCAATACTATCAACAACAAAGATTGGAACCGCTCTGGTAGTGTTAGGGATACCGTTAATAGACGCTGTCTATATTGGAATTAGAAGGATATTTCAAGGTAAATCTCCAGTGTGGGGGGATCGGGGTCACTTGCACCATAAGCTGATGGATTTGGGTTGGGGAAAGAGAAAGGTGGCTGTGTTTTATTGGTTGGTGACAGCGGTGTTAGGGTTTATGGCTTTAAGATTAGACAGTAGGCAAAAATTTTATACAATGGTGTTAGTAAGTTTATTATTAGGAGCCTTTTTGTTATGGGTATCTTATGGGCGTTATTTAGGACGGCGAGGCCGAGACAGTGGATAAAGAATGCGGCATTGTTGGCGCCAGTGGTTTTTAGTGGTCTGCTGTTGGTGCCAGGCAGGTTGGAAAAGGTGGTGGAGGCAATAGTGGTGTTTACTTTGATAAGCGCGAGTGTTTATATTTTCAATGATTTGTTGGATATAGAGGCTGATCGTAAACACCCATTTAAAAGGAAACGTCCTTTAGCGTCTGGTGAGTTACCGGTGTCTTTAGCAGTGTTTGCGATGTTGGCCGGTGTGATAATCGGTTTGGCCTGGGCGTATGCCATGAATATGTTTTTCTTTGGTATATGTTTGACTTATTTAGTCGTTTCAGGCTTGTTGTACACTTATTGGCTGAAAAATATCCCGATTCTGGATGTGATTACGATTGCAACAGGATATATTTTGAGGGTGTATGCGGGAGCGGTGGTTATTGACGCCCATATGAATGTGTGGTTTTTGTTGACTGTGATTTCACTTTCATTGTTTTTGGCTGTGGGCAAACGGAAAAGCGAGATGACTTTACTTCGTGGAAGCGGAAATACTGCAGCTGTGAGGGAAACTTTGAAACGATACACTGAGGAGTTGTTGAATATTTATACGGCGATGTTTGCTACGGCTTCATGGTTGTCGTACGCCCTGTTTACTTTCAATCAACCAAGAATTGAGTTTGAAGGTAAGGTTTTAACCTTTCTGTCACTGTTACCAAAAACTTTTTTATCTGAAAAATGGCTTATGGCAACAATCCCGTTGGTAGTATATGGTGTGATGCGATACATGCAGTTGATTTACGAGAAGAATGAGGGTGAAAGCCCGGAGAGAATACTGTTGTCTGATAAGCCGCTGATAATAACAGTGGTGTCGTGGGGGGTGATGGTGTTAGGACTTCTTTATGTAGCTTAAGTTAAACGGTCGTATCAAGTAGTGTGGTGGTAAAGGCGGGGATAGAAGATTAGTTTACGAGAGTGGAGTATTGAGAAGAGACCCAGCCTATTTGAGTAGGAGAGTATTGAATCTTGTAATAGCCGTTGGT
>Ga0172375_10011507_pt1 | contig 11252 bp, 9 predicted proteins | sample LakKiv1m_FD_114537 | JGI IMG/M metagenome (GOLD analysis project Ga0172375, IMG submission 114537) | Freshwater microbial communities from Kabuno Bay, South-Kivu, Congo - kab_092012_11.1m | ecosystem: Environmental > Aquatic > Freshwater > Lake | place: Democratic Republic of the Congo... | reverse complement strand
CTTTTTTTCTTTTAACTTTAGATAGTCTTTCAAATATTGGACTAGAATTTATTTTTACTGGACTTTACGTCGTGATTCTTTTGCTAACCGTCGTCATACTAACATTAAGATATGTTATCGTAGTATTTGGAGTTGTTCTAGCCCCGTTAGGAATATTTTTTTATTTTATCCCCCCGCTAAATTCTTATGGAAAATTAATTTTAAATTTTTTAGGGATTTGTATTTTTCTTGTTTTTATCGATGCATTAATCTTTTTGATTTGTTCCCAACTTTTAACAATTTCTATTTTTCAAAATTGCAAGATTTTGGTTATGATTTCTGCATTTGTCCTCGCAGATTTTACTATGTTGTATCTAATATTATTTTCTGCAATTAAATCTTCTCTTAAACTTGTTAACGAAGTTTCGTCTTTGATAATTCCTTTGACAAAAGTTCTTGCTTAAAATGGCGTATCAAATTCCTCAACAATTAACTTACAAAGAAAAAATAATGTTTGGTTTAAATTTTAAGCAACTGGTTTATCTTTTTATATTCGGAAGTTTTTTGTTGATAACATTTAAACAAATTGAAAACCTGATTTTGAAAATTTATTTTATTTGCATGATTTCTGTTTTTGGTTTGGGGTTTATTTTTTTCAACCTCGAGGACAAAATAAAAGATTATTACTTTTTTTCTAAACAGACAAAATTAAAAAATAAAAATATGGAGAATTTTTTCGGTATAAAAGAAATAAAAAATGATTTTGTTGTAGATGATAAAAATAAAAAAATTGCAATTTTGAAAGTTAATCCGATAAATTTTAGCATAAAATCTTCAAAAGAAAAAGAAGTGATTACAAAATCTTTTCAAAAATTTCTCAATTCTCTTGATTTCCCGACGCAGATTCTGATGAACACCGAAAGTATTGAACTTGAAAACTATCTTGAATTATTAAAATCAAGAATTAAAAATAATCAATTTGAAAATTTATTTGAAAAATATAAATCTCATTTGCACCATGTGATAAAAACAAACAAGATTATGAATCGCGCGTTTTATTTGATTATTCCAGAACAAGTCGACATTCAAATTCAAGTGAGCATTTGTTTAGAAAGACTTGCAAATTTAAATTTAAAATCTAAGCAATTAAAAACCCCTGAAATAAAAAAACTTTTTTCAACTTTTTTTAGAAAAAATAAATTTAATTTTTTTCCAGAGAAAATTTCCAACCATGTTGATTATCTTGAAGTCGACGACCAGTATCAAAGAATTGTTTATGCGTCCGGATATCCGCGCTATGTCGAGGCCGGATTTTTAGATAGAATAATTAGTTCTCTCGGAGATTTTGATTTGTCGATTCATTTGAAACCTTATCCAATTGAAGGAATGCTCGTCGGATTAAATCGAGAATTACAAAAACAAAGAGCAGATCTTTATTCAATGCAAATTAAAGGAATAACCAACCCTTCTTTAGAAATACAATACGCAGACACCAGAGGCACGCTCGAAGATTTACAAAAAGGAAAAGAAAGATTATTCAACGTCAGTCTTTATGTAAACTGCAAGGCAGATTCTTTGAAAGAATTAAATTTGTTAACAAAAAAAGTTGAGTCCGAATTAAATTCGTTAATGATACTTCCGAAGATTCCAAATTTCAAAATGCTCAAGGGATTAAAATCAATTATCCCTCTTGGAAAAGATGAATTAAATTTTAACAGAAATATTACAACCGAAGCTTTGTCTGCATTTTTTCCATTCACGAGTCAGTTTTTGGAAGTTGATGATAAGGGAATTTGGCTCGGGCTAAATAGAAATAATATTCCGATAATAAAAGACATTTTTAGTTTATCAAATCCCAACGGGCTTGTCTTGTCTCAATCTGGAGGAGGAAAATCTTATTTTTGCAAATTGCTGATAACTCGATATTTACTTAATGGAACCAAAGTTATGATTATTGATCCGCAAGGAGAATACAAGGGCATTGTTTCGCATTTTAACGGGCAGACAATCGATCTTTCTAAAGATTCGAGCACAATTATTAATCCGCTTGATTTAATGGGACACGATTATATTGAAAAAAGACTTTCTCTAATTGATCTGATGAAAATAATGTTGGGGGATTTGTCTGACATTCAACGAGCGTTTATTGATAAAGCTTTGACAAAAACTTATGAACTAAAAGGAATTACAAAAAATCCAGACACTTGGGAAAACGAACCGCCAATTTTGGGAGATTTATTAAATGTTTTGAGAACAATGGAAAAAAAAGTTTCCAAACTTGAGAAGACAACAATAAATAGTTTAGCAAATCGGTTGGAGATGTATGTCGACGGAGTTTTTAGTTTTTTCAACAAAAAGACAAATATTAATTTCAACAATAATCTTGTTTGTTTTGATATTGGAAAAATGCCGTCGCAAATTAAACCCGCGATTATGTTTTTAGTTTTAGATTATATTTATATGAAAATGAAGGCCAACCTCGACAGAAAAATTTTGCTCATCGACGAATCTTGGTCCTTACTTTCTCGAGCAGAAGAAGCAGGGTATATTTTTGAAATTGTTAAAACTTGCAGGAAATTTAATTTAGGATTGTTGTTAATTAATCAAGAAGTCGAGGGATTGTTGGATTCAAAAGCAGGGAAATCTGTGCTTGCAAATTCTGCATACACTTTATTGATGCGACAAAAACCCGCGGTGATTGACAACATTTGCAAAACATTTAATTTAAGCAGTAATGAAAGAAATTATTTATTAACTGCAGGAATTGGCGAGGGAATTTTAATAATGGAAGACGATCATTCTGAAATAAAAATTATCTCTTCGCCTGAAGAACATAAATTAATTACCACAAATCCCGACGAGATAAATAAAATTGAGAAGCAGAAAAAATCCAGAAACATTAAAATATCCGTCGACGAAGATAAAAGATTTTTTAGAAAGAGTGAACTGAAAAAAGAAGAAATAAAATTCTTGATGGAAAAGGGATACAAACTTGAAAAAAGAAAAAGTATTGTTACCAACAAAAAAGAAGATTTTTTACTTTTGCCGAGACACAACGAATCCTCGACGCATCTTTTTGTTATTTATGATTTGAAAGAATATTTAGAAAAAAATAAAATTGAAGTTGAAATTTATGCAACTAAAAAACCAGATATTGTTTTTGAATTCAACGGAGAAAAAATTGCAATAGAAGTTGAAACAGGTTCTACACTCAGCAAGATTTCTCGAATGAAAGAAAAATTAGAAGTGTTAAAAAAATATGACAAATGGTTTTTTGTTGTCACAGACCGAAATCGCATTAAAGATTACAAAAAATTCGGCGAGTCAGTAGACGTCAGATATTTGAAACAGCGAATTAACTTTCTCCGTCGACAAATCACCAATAGTCAGTCGGCATAATAGAGATTTATAGGGGGAAGGAATTTTACGCGATATTATTTTGTTTAAAAAATTTTTTAATTTCTCTATCCAATTGATTTTTTTTGAGTTTGCTAAAATTAGGTGCGATATGACCCTTTTTAATACAATAATTTTTAATCTTATTCATAAAGAGTATTCTTCTTTTTAAGAACTTACTTTTTTCAATTTCGTTTAATTTTGGTGGACGGTTTAATCCTAAAAATTTAAACGTATTGTGTATCGCACTCCAATGTTCCATTCTTACATCATACTTTTTTCCGTTGGCATACCTTATTTCCATATTATGTTGCCTAACAATTTTTCTAAAGTTTCTTATTCTTTTATCAGTCCATCCCCCTTCTTCATGAATATAATAATCTTCTTTTGTTTGACCTTCCTTAAATTTATGGGGGTTGTAGTTATCTTTTATTGCAAAAAGAGGTCTATATCTACAATCACTTATTTGAACCCCCCATCTTTTACAATATTTTAATTTTTTTAACATGATCTCATAAGGGAGATTAAAATTATAAATCATAAAAACATAGATCTCCTTAGAAGAGTAACCTGCTTTATTTAAATGGTCTATTTGTTTTTTTATCGATTTATATTCTTCCAATGAGTTATCCCATGCGATTCGAATATCAGTAAATCTTGCTTTTTTTAGCAAAATTGCTAATTCAGGATCTTTCTCTAACAATCTCCCATCATATCCACTTTGAGATTCGAATGTAACATTTTTCCCGTTTATTTTTAGTTTTTCTAATGATTTTAAAATATCTTTAATATGGGGATTAGCAAAAAAATTGTTATCAAAAAAAATAACTTTATTTTTCCCTGCTTTTTGTAATTCTTTTAATAATTGTTGCGAAGATTTATATCTTAATTGAGGTTCGATTCTCCAAGTACCACAAAACTTACATCTTCGAATACATCCACGCATAGCATGAGTAATGTGATAATCTATCTTTCCTTGTAGTAATGAATAATCTGGCAAAAATTTTTCAGCTTCTTTATGAATACCTGAATATACAATTATCCTAAATTTTTTTGCTTTTTTTATAAATTCGGGAGTATTATGGTGAAGAGTAGCATAAATACCTCCAAGTTTTATTTTAGATTTAGGAAATAAATTTCTATAATATTCTATAGTACTCCAAACATATTTTGACCAATATGTAAAAAGAGAAGTTATTAAAATTTCATCCGGAATAAAATTTCTTAAATTTTCAGAAGAAATATTTCCTCTAACTAATTTAACTTCATCGCCATTAAACTTATGAAACGCTCCAAGTTTAAGCAAACCTATTGGAGCAAAATTCTTATGATTTTCATTAGCCCTATTTTTGCTTCTATTTGAATATGGAAAATTGGGTTCAACAAGAAGAATTTTTTTTTTCATGAAAAAGATAAATGATCGATCTTTATAAAGATCATAGATCACTAAAAAGTAATAAAATTAAGGAGTAATTTTTAATTCATTACAAAGTTTTTTAATTTGCTTAAATAATTCTCTAATCACATCTATCTTTGCGTTATCTTTTTTTATTTCTTCTAATTTATCAAATTGTATATGTTTTAAATCTTCATCTAGATCACTAATCCTTTTGAGAAGAGGATCGCCCTCCTCCGGGTTTTCTAATATAGATACTTCATAGGCTCTATGAATATCTGCATCCCCATAAAAAAACATATTTGTAGCCCTTTTACTTTTAAGTATTTTACTAATTTTTCTGCTATCTCTAGCAATTCCCATTTTTCCTTCAATTGTTTTTTTCTTGATCACCTCAAAAATATCTGCCTTACCGGATTTATGATATTCTTTTACCTCTTTATCTCTATAAGCCTCATAATACCTATTCCAGTCTCCCGGTTCAGCATGGTGTTTTTCCATCTCTTTATAAACGTCAATATAATCTGTTATCTTGTTCACACCAAAGGTACTAATTTCTTTTATTTTTTGAGGACTCATCCCCCGTTCTATTTTCATTCTTGCAATATAGCAAGCTTGTTCAAACGGATCCCAATCTTTTTTGTGTTTTATATGTACGTTACATAAAATATAATTTATTTCTTCTTCATTTATATCTCCTTGGATAACTCTACAAGGGAGATTTTCCCAAGGCTTTCTTTCAGTATTACTCTTAGCTTTTTTATATAATTCTCTAGCAACCCATAAGCGAGTATTCCCTTCTATAACTTGATTATTATATACCACTAAAGGCTCATTTATTATTCCATCTTTTCGTATTTGTTGAAAAAGTTTTCTAACTGCTTCTTGTTGTTTTTCATCCATTAATTTATGGATAGCATCATCATTCAGCTCTCCCTTAAAATTTATTAAAATAGAACTTATCCTAGGATTAGCAGGATAATAATGTAGATCTTTTAGGGGAACATGGAGGTATTTTGTTTTTATATTTCTCTTTCCCGCATAGATATTTATTTCCTCGGTCATCTTTTGAAATCCCCCAATATAGAGAGTAACTTTTCTTTTGTTAATAAATCTTTTGAAAAAGCAATTTCATTAGTATCTCCCTGGATTAACTTTGCAATCTCATTTTTCTTCATTAATAATTCTTCTATATATTCGTCAATTGTCTCTTTTGCAATAAGGATAATTATATTGCATTGTTTTTTTTGAGAGATCCTATGGATCCTATCTTGAGACTGAAGATAATCTACAAGATTAAAAGTTCTATCTAAATAGATCGCATTGTTTGCTGAAGTAAGAGTAAGACCTTCTTTTGCTGCTGCAGGGTTTGCTACGAGAACTTTATAATCTGGATCTTCTTGAAACCATTTTACTGATTTATTTCTCTCTTCGATGGTCATCTTTCCATAGATAGTTAAGGAATTAAATTGAGAATATCTATTTTTTAAGGTAGTAATATTATCAACAAAACTAGACCAGATAATCACTTTTTCATCTCTCTGAATAATCTTTTCAATGAGATCGTCTAAAATTTTAAATTTAATTGGAATTTCAAAGTATTCTTTGTCTACTAAATGAGGGTTGCTTGCGATCTGAGTTAATCTTAGTAATCTTTTTAAAATGTTTTCGGAATCATCTTGAATAGTTTTCCCTGACATATTTTTTACTTCTAAATATAATTCTTCTCTTAAAGAATCATACATTTCCTTTTGTTTTCCTGAAAGATTAACAAATATTTTTTGAAATTTTTTATTTGGAAGTTCCGGAGCTGCAACTTCTTTAGTTCTCCTTATTGAAAGATCTTTTATTCTTTCTTGCAATAATTTAAGTTTATCTTCAGGAATATCATTTTTTCCCATACTTATATCTACTCCAAATTGTTTTTCAAAACTATCAAAATCTCTTCCTAATAAACTGCCCCCATCCAAAAAGTAAAATTGAGCCCATAAATCCTCCGGTTTATTTGCTACAGGAGTACCCGTTACTATCAAGTTTTTTTTGCTATATTTTTTAAGTCTAAACATTGTTTGAGTTATTTTAGATTCCGGATTTTTTATTTTATGCGATTCATCTAATACTATTGCAAATTTTTTTAATTGGAGTAACTCTGAGATTATTTCTTCTTCTTGAATTAATGATTCATAATTTATTAAATAAAAATGAGAGAAGGTAGTAAAATATCTTCTTCTTTCTTTTATACCTCCCGTTAAATTAACACATCTTAGATAGCCATGAGTTTCGATCTCATTCTCCCAAGTCCTCAAAAGAGTTTTTTTACAAATAACTAGAACGCAATCAATAAGTTTATTTTTTATATCTTCTGTTAAACCTGCAATAATCATCTTTGTTTTTCCAAGCCCTTGCTCATCGAATAATGCAACTGGATGATCTCCAGAAATTTTAGTAATTGCATTAATCTGATGCGAAAATGCAGAAGTTTTACTTTCAAAATTATACTCCCTAGTCAATTTCTTCCCCCTTAGGTATTAACCTATCTGGAATTACTAATAGAATGATTCTTTCGTTCAAACATAAATCATTTTTATTTAGTATCTCTAAAAATTTTTCTTGTTCAGAAAAAGGAATTCCAAAAACAACCAAGATATCTTTAGTTGAATCGTTTGCAATATTTGAAAAGTCTCTTATTTGTGTTTGACTTCTTTCAGAATTAAGATCATTATAATATTTTGCTTCCCCTATACAAACAGAATTGTTATCCGAATAGCCAATTGAATCTGGCCGATGATTTTTAATTGTTGGAGGAATGTCTAATTTTATATTTGTATATTTGCTATCTGAAGCAACGATTTTATAACCCATTTGTTTCATCTTCATTTGAACCGCTTCAAGGATAAAATCATGACCCTTAGATGACATCTTTTATATCTAATAATCTCTTTAGTTTAGAGTATAATAAAAGGGTCACTTCTCTCTTTTTAGATTTTTTTGTACGAATCTCTTCAGTGTCGATAAATTCTATTTTATCTATCTTTTTATTTAATTCAGCCATCAACATAAAAATTTTTTCAGATTTTTCGGGTATTACTTCTTTAAGCACACTAATTGCCCTATCCAAATCTTTTTTTATAAAGGCTTCCCTAGAAGAAGGTTCATTAAGAAGATTGTTTAATTTTCTAACATCCATCGCACGAGTTAATTTTAATTTTCCGACCCAATCACAAAAATCTTCTTCGGTTAGATTTAAAGATTCCATCGTATATTTTAGTTTTTTATCTTTTACAAATTCCTTAAAATAAGAAAATTTGTGAACATCCAACTCATATTTTTTGGTAAATTGAATTGTCATTATTTTGTAAGCAGCTATATCTTGAGAAATATCTGTTTCAGAGAGTTTAGTTATTCTTGCTAACTCTTCAAGAGGGTATTTTTCTTCACTATATAAATTATTTAAATATTTTGCCCTTTCATAAACATCCCAGGGGGTTTGACCCCTTAGATGACAAATTAAACGAAGATAATCCTTACTCTCATCATCAATTTTCTTAGGTAAGACAACACAATTTATCTGCCCATACTTTTCTTTTGCATTTTCTTCATCGATACTATTCTTAAGTTGTTTGTGAATTGCTAACCTAGTATTTCCTTCAATTACTTTATATTTTCCATCTTCAATAGGATAAACCCAAATCGGAATAGTGGCACCGCCTGAATGTTTTATAGCATTTTTTAGTTCATTGTATGAACGTTGTGCTTTTAGAAAGTATTCAACTGTTTTTTGACTGAGACATTGTGATCCAATACCTTCTATTTCAGAATCTCTGGCTAAAGAAATCCTTGGATTAAGTTCATCCAATTCAATTAAATCCACATTTATTCGTTGTATACTTCCAATTAAAGTCGTTCCTTTGAAGGGAATTGTTATTGTTTTTTCAGCCATTTTTATTGTATTAGATTTTTACTCATTTGAGTCTAAATCTTTTTGTAACTCGGTTTTCATTAGTCCAACAAAACAAAGAATCTTTTTATATTTATCTCCAACTATCTTTCTACTACTCTTAAAAACATTATCAATTATCTCTAAAATATCTCCATCTTCTTTCCAATTATCAATAATTAATTCTGAATAATCTGCCTCATCTTTGATACATTTTAAAACATATGCACATACAAAGATATCATCAATATACCCTGTAGCTTTATATTCTTGTTCTGGGATTATATCATTTGGAACAACAAAATAAGCTAAAGCAGAATTAATTATTAGTTTAGTATGCCATTCTGTTCTTTCGTCAGAAAGTAAATTACAGAGTAATCTAAAAAAACTAGGAATATATTTTATAGTTTCCCAGTAAATATTTTCTTCTTCTCCATGTAAGATCTTCACTAGAAGTTCATAAAAACCAGTAAAATCGGTTTTTTCCATTAATCCTTACCTCCTAAAGACAATAAAGGACTGCAAACATATTCCACTCTATTAAAAACAGATATTGGTATTCCAAAAATTTTTTTTAAATTTATTTCATTCAAATCGTCAGATTTTAACAATTTGAGATAATCTTGTTTACATTTTTCGGAACAAAATCTTTTAGCATATTCGTTTGAGATAAAATTTTGTTTGCAAATAGAACAAGTTTTAAAATATTTTTTTCTTCTATTAAGATTTTCCCAGGAATTTCTTGCGGGTTCATTTAATGGAACATTTGCATGCACTTTCAGATTATATCTTAGTTTAAATATTGGTCCCAATTTTGAAAGGGGCATGGTTAATGGTTCCCCTCTTTCAACTCTTAAAAGATTTTCCTCTATAATCTGTTCTGTAATATTAACTGGCCCATTATTCTTAAATTCAATTTTTTCTTCAGTTTGTTTATTAGTCCTCCCTATGAAAATCGAATTTCCTTGAATATCTTTTCTTTTTTGTTCTTCTTTTTGAATATGATTTTTAATTTTCACAATCTTATCAATTATTTTCCGATATTCAAAGTTATAAAACCTTAATTGTTTATCCAGAAATTCATTTCTATCCCAATTCTTTATTTTTTTGTAAACATCATATTCAAAATTTGTGCCCTCTTTTAGTTTCACTTTCTGAGCTTTTATTTTTTTAATTTTCTTGGATATTAATTCCTCTTTTTTTTTGTAAGATTTCAATGTCCATTTTAAAACTTTTTCTCTCATTCTCCTCTCACACTCCCCCTTTTATTTACCGATAATCTAAATCGATCATTGATCTCGTTTACCATCTTTAATGCGTCTTCAAAGTTGGAAAATATTTCCCCATATTCAATATTCTCCTCTTGTTCACGAATATTAAATGCTTCTTTATGGAAAACAAAAGTATCTCCTCGTGTTAATATTTCTTCTTTTGTAGAAACCTTATCATTATCTTCGACCATAAATGTAACCTCTTGTTCACTTCCAATTGGAAGGAATATCTCTTTATGAGCTAATTTATTTCTGTTTTCTATACATTGCTTAAATAATTTATTAAACTCTTTAGTTTCTTCTTTAGTTAATAAACATAAATTTTTTATTATTTTACTTAAAATTTTTATTTTTGTATTGAACGTAAAAAATTCTTGATCTAATAATTCATTTTTAAAAAGAGATGAAACAGATCTTTTACAAAAAAAATCATTTATAATTCTAGATACTTTTTGTTCTATTTCTATAGATTTATCCAAAACCATACCGCGAATATATCTTTTATTTTTCTCCCAGATTTCTTTTTTCATTCCTCCTCTCCCTCTTTTCTTTTACTTAAACTTAATCTAAAGTCCTTAACAATATCAATCAATTTTTTAATTTCGTCGTCGACATTTCCTTTAATTATTCCGCTGTTAAATTTCATATAATTCAAAGTTGCGAAGTCGTCCCAAATATTTTTGTCTTTCATTAATTCAATTAATTTTTCTTTGTCTTCGGGAAGAACGACTTTGTCGTATTCTTTAACAGCACATTTCATATTACTTCCGTAAACAACATCGACGCCAAATTGCTTTGCATAAGCAATTAATTTTTCTTTGAAATCGTCTTCTGCTTTTTCTAATTCAAGTCTTTTTGTTTTAATCTCGGAATATTCATCAACTAATTTAACTCCTTCATCTTTTTTGAACTCTTCAACAGATTCAATCTTATCTAATTCTGCTTCGTGTTTAAAACTCGGGCACATTTCTTTGTAAACACAATAGTCGCAAAGTGCAGTTTGTCGTCGTGGAAAGTCATTCGCGTTTTCAATTTCTTTAATTGTTTCACAAATATTATTTTGTAATTTTTCAAGTTGCTCGTCTGTTCTTTCTGAAATTGCATCTTTATTAAAAGCCAACATATGCCAAATTAATTTTACAGATTTCGCGTCTTTGAATTTATCTTTGACCCAAATTGAATACATCGCGAGTTGCCTGTCCTCGTCTGCTTCTTCTTGGTCTTTCATTTTTGAATTTGTTTTATAGTCGCAAATAAAATAATTTCCGTCGCT
>Ga0172375_10011506_pt1 | contig 11252 bp, 13 predicted proteins | sample LakKiv1m_FD_114537 | JGI IMG/M metagenome (GOLD analysis project Ga0172375, IMG submission 114537) | Freshwater microbial communities from Kabuno Bay, South-Kivu, Congo - kab_092012_11.1m | ecosystem: Environmental > Aquatic > Freshwater > Lake | place: Democratic Republic of the Congo... | reverse complement strand
TCAGGCGAGGAGCAGGTAGAATGGTACGGCATCCGCAAAACCATCCGGCTGATTCCAATGTCCCAGTGGGTGTTGTAAGACTCCTGTATTTGATCTTGTTTTCCACCTGCAAATGCGCCGAAAACCTCCGAGGGACATGCCTTGCCGGATGCATCTCGTTTTAGCAGCAACGCACGGCGAAACGCCGTCTGTCCCGTTCCTGCTGGCTGGCGGCTGGACTGATCCACGCTCTGGACTTTCGCGGGTTAGCTGGCTACATTGCATCTCGTGGTCGGTCAGAGCGGAATGTGGGCTCTGAAGAAAGATAGCCATTCGGGTTTATTCTGCTAAATTTATTTCAATATATGTGGAGGATAATATGATCAAGGAATTTAATGTTGTAATAGAAAAGGATGAGGACGGATATTTTGTCGCGTCCGTGCCGTCTTTGCGGGGATGCCATACTCAAGCTAAATCGCTCGATGTTTTGATGAAGAGAACAAAAGAAGCCATTGAATTGTGTTTGGAAGTTGAAAAACCAGTGTCCAACCAGTTTGTCGGCGTGCAACGCGTAGCTATCATGGCATGAGTACTTTTCCGGCAATCAGTGGTATCCAACTTATCAAAGCACTTAGGCAGTTCGGGTTTGATCTTATCAGAATCAAAGGAATATTATGAGCTATACCGACCGAACAGAATATCTGCAGTCACTGCTTGATGCTGGAAACGGAATCGTCACGTTCCCGGATGGGGACTTCCTGATCTCACGCCCCCTGGAAATAACCGATTGCACTCGCCTGATATGTTCGCCCCGTACGCATCTGAAACTGGCGGACGGCGCAAACTGCCCGATCATTGTGAATCGCCACAAGGGTAAGGAAATGACCCGGCATGTGACCATCGAGGGCGGTGTCTGGGATGGCAACAACACCAGGCAGCAACGTGATGCGCCGAAGGACAAGATTTATTCCTGGGGGCAGTTCATGGGGTTCACGTACATCGAGGACTTCGCCATGCGCGGGTTGACCATAAAAGATCCCGAGAGTTTCGCCGTGCAGCTTACAGCCGCCGTCCGCTTTACGGTCGAGGATATCACGTTTGACTTCAATATGCAGCGTTGCAACATGGACGGAATCCATGTGAACGGTTTTGCCCGGGATGGCCACATCACTAACCTCAAGGGGATCACCAATGATGACATGGTTGCGCTGAACAGTGACGAGGGTTCCTTCGCCTGCGATAACTGCGACATGGAGAACATAACAATTGACGGAATCTACGGAGGCCGAGACGGCTGGACTGCGGTGCGCCTCCTGTCGCGGACCGCAAAGGTCAAGAACATCACGGTCAGGAACGTGTATGGTGCGTACAAGTTCAACGCGGTGTCGTTCACCCATTGGCAGGAGAAGGCAGGAGACTATGGCTGGTTCGACGGCATTACCCTCGACGGCATTTTCGCCTCGAGTGTACGGAGAAGCGGCAAAGGGCATGGCGGACTCATATGGTTCCAGCCCGGCGTCCACCATGTTGGAACGGTCATCATACGGAATGTGATGCGCATCGATGGTGACGATTGCCTTAATGACGTGAACACGATCGAGGTGTCGGATGATGTCTCGATTGACCATCTTGTGATACGGGGACTCCGTCAGCATATCCCTGACGGCAAAAAGGCTGTATTAATTGCGGATGGTGCGCGTATCGGCGAACTTGATATGGAGTTGTAATCAGGGAATCCACAACTGAATACTGAAAGACCTTGCATGGGCGGTGATCTCGATGTATCTTCATTGTAGATACATGAGGAGGATTATGCAAACGACGATTCAGAAGTGGGGAAACAGCCTGGCTGTGCGTATTCCCAAGGCATTCGTGAAGGAGGCGCACGTTGCGTACGGTACACAGGTTGATCTATCTGTTGCTGACGGAAAGATTGTGATCGTTCCGCAGGCGGAGCCTGAATACAGGCTCGAAGACCTGCTCAAAGGCGTCACCAAGAGCAATATTCATAAGGAAGTTGAGGCTGGCGAGGCAGTCGGCCGAGAGGTGTGGTGATGACCCCATACTGTCCCAAAAGGGGTGACGTGGTCTGGATATCGTGCAATCCCCAGGCTGGCAATGAGCAGGCCGGCCATCGGCCTGCGCTCGTTCTCTCGCCGGAATCGTACAACCGCAAGGTCGGGTTGGCGCTTCTTTCTCCAATCACAAATCAGATCAAAGGCTACCCGTTCGAGGTTGGCGTACCGGCCGGTCTCAAGGCGTCCGGCGTCGTTCTGTCCGACCAGGCGAAGAGCATGGATTGGAGGGCGCGCGGTGCTGTGTTCATCTGCCGTCTTCCGGAATCCACAGTGCACCAGGTTCTGAACAAGGTCGGCACATTGCTGGATGCGTGAACTTTTAGAGCCAAACGCTCAACGCTCAACTTTCAAGACCCGCTTGATCCAACAATCTGGAGGTGTATTTATTAGTGATCTTCCGATTGCTATGAATTGAACCTTGTCCTGGAGGACGGCAGGCGCATTATTGTAGTTGCCCATGGCGACGATGAGAACCTTCGGAAGGATGCAGGAACGCTTTCCGCTTTCCTGGGCACTCCGGTTTGGGATGCTGCCAAACGGTCCCCCGTTGTTGCGAAAAATGAGTGCATACTGCGGGTTTTTCCATTATAAACCGGAGCAATGATACCGTTCGATTGTGAAGTGCGTGTGCCCTACGCCCATGTGGACAAAATGGGCGTGGTGTATTACGCTCATTACCTGGTCTATTTCGAGATGGCCCGCGCAGCGCTTCTGCGCGCGGCCGGGCTGCCTTATACCGAGATGGAAAACAGGGGAGTGATGCTGCCGGTGGTCGAAGCTTCCTGCCAGTATAAAAAACCGGCAAAATTCGACGATTTGCTCCGTGTTCGTATCAGCCGGACTGAAATCAGGGGGGTCCGCATCCATATCGAGTATGAAGTCAGTCGTAATGATGAATTGCTTGTAACCGGTTCAAGCGATCATGTGTGCATGTCGCCGGCCGGCAAGGTGCTGAAGCCGGCGCCGGAATTGTGCCGGGCTCTGGAGTAATGACTGGACCAGTTGGCGCGGCAGAGGCTTTTGTTGTGCGATAAAGGGTTGTCTTCAAGAATAGATGGTTGAGTATCTTGCCAAAGCCATTCGGGGCGTTTGCAAGATCGAATCCAGGAGCCGGAATGCTGAATACTGACTCCTGGCTTCTGAATACTGCACTTGCATAACCGACGAAGAAGGTTTTGCAAGCGCTTGTGGTAAATACATCATGCGCGCAAAACGAAAAATGATCCGGAATGACTGTTCGCAGTTGCCTGCGATAGTGAACCGGTTGATTGACCGGGGCGTGAAAATGCCGGACCCGGGTTCGGTATTTTTCGCAGATGACGTGGCGGTTGAGCGGATTGCGCCGGGTGTTACGCTTCATCCGGGCTGCCGCATTTCCGGCGCAAAGACGTCGGTCGGTCCCGGTTGTGTGCTGGGCGAAGAGGCTCCTGTCACGCTGTCGGATTCCCAGTTGGGCAGGGGCGTCCGGCTCAAGGGCGGCTTTTTTTCCGGAATGACCGCGCTCGAGGATGTGTCGTTCGGTTCCTGCGGTCATGTTCGGCCGTCGACGCTGCTTGAGGAAAGCGCATCCTGCGCCCATGCCGTCGGGCTTAAACAGACGTTGCTGCTGCCGGGTGTTACACTTGGCAGTCTAATCAATTTCTGCGACTGCCTGATGGCCGGCGGCACTGGCGGAAAGAATCACAGTGAAGTCGGGTCATCATACGTTCATTTCAATTATACGCCGCACGGTGACAAGGCTACTCCGTCATTGTTTGGCGATGTTCCGCGCGGTGTCATGCTTGATCAGGAGCCGATTTTCCTTGGCGGGCAGGGCGGCGCTGCCGGTCCGATCCGAATGGAATACGGCGTTGTTACGGCAGCGGGCGTGATATGCAGGATGGACCTGCTGGCTCCGGGCCGGCTTCTTTACGAATCGCCATCACGCGGGCGTTCCCAGCGCAAGTTCCACCGGGGGCTTTACGGCGATATCGGGCGCGCGGTCGGGAACAATATGATTTACCTGGGAAATCTGATCGCGATGAAGGAGTGGTACCGTCACGTGCGTGTCTGGTTCATGAAGAACGAGCCTTTTTCATGCGCCTGCTATGACGGCGCATTGAGGGCGCTGGACGGCATGATTCAGGAAAGAATGAAGCGGATGGATGAACTGGCTGAAAACATGGATAAATCCATTTGCATTGCCGGCACCGTCTGCTGTGGCAACAGCGCGAAGGAACCGTACCGTAGCCAGCGCCGGTTTGCCGGCAAATGGCCGTCGGCCGGCGAACAGATAGCCAGGAAGATATACGGAAGCGATGAATTTCCCGCCTTGCGCGGAAAGTTTTTGCGGAATATCGAGCATGCAAAACACGGATCTTCCTACGTTGAACGCATCGGCAGTCTTACCCCGGCAGCCAGGGCTGCAGGATCGGCATGGTTGCAGGCCGAGGTGGATGCGGTTGCGTCATTGATGCCGGAACTGTAAGAATCAACCGGCGAACAGGTGGAAATGACCAGATTGTGAGAAAAAGAGGAGTTGTTACATGGGAAAATTATTCGGAACAGACGGAATCCGGGGCGTGGCCAATACCGAGCCGATGACCGCGGAGACTGCCCTGGCAGTCGGACGTGCAATCGCCTATATTTGCAAGAATCACAATCGCCGGCACAGGATTGTGATAGGAAAAGATACCAGACTCAGCGGGTATATGCTGGAAAACGCCCTTTCGGCAGGCATCTGTTCCATGGGAGTGGATGTTCTCCTGGTCGGGCCTTTGCCTACACCCGGCATTGCTTTTACAACTCAGAGCATGCGCGCGGATGCGGGTGTTGTGATTTCCGCATCGCACAATCTCTACGAAGACAACGGAATCAAGATTTTCTCCGGGGACGGATTCAAAATACCCGACGCGCTGGAGGGGAAGATCGAAGAGCTTGTTTCCACCGGGCAGATCAACCACATACGTCCCACCGCCGGAGAGATCGGCAAGGCGTTTCGCATAGACGACGCGATCGGCCGTTACATCGTTTTCTGCAAGAACACGTTCCCTTCGGAACTGACCCTGGACGGCATGCGGATTGTGCTGGATTGCGCGAACGGGGCCACGTACAAGGTTGCGCCGATCATATTCTCCGAGCTGGGCGCTGAAGTGGCCGCTATTCATGCGGCCCCGGACGGCAGAAATATCAACCTGAATTGCGGTTCGCAGCATACTGAAGACCTGGGACGCAAGGTGTGCGAACTCAAGGCGGATATCGGATTGGCGTTCGACGGGGACGGTGACCGGATGATTGCTGTTGACGAGACCGGTACGGAACTCAGCGGCGATCATGTGATGCTGAGTTGCGCCGGGCACCTTATGCAGCAAGGGCGGCTAACAAATAACCGGGTGATAATAACGCCGATGAGCAATTTCGGGCTGCGTCGGGTGTTCGACCGGATGGGCATTGCATACGAAGACGCCGAGGTGGGCGATCGCAATGTGCTGGAGCTGATGAAACAGAGGGGAGCCGTACTGGGCGGCGAACAGTCGGGCCACGTCATTTTCCGGGACCACCACACAACTGGCGACGGAATAATTACCGCGCTGCAATTCCTGGCAGCCATGATTGAAACCGGCCGAAAGGTTTCGGAGTTCGGCCGGAGCATGACGATTGTACCGCAGAAACTGATCAATGTTCCGGTGAAATCCCGGCCGGAAATTTCCGGACTTCCGGCGGTAACGGCCGCTATTAAAGCGGCGGAGGCCGAACTGGCTCAGAACGGACGCGTCCTGGTCCGGTATTCCGGCACGCAGATGCTTTGCAGGGTCATGGTAGAAGGGCCGACCGACGAAATGACATCGCGTTTGGCCAGGCACATCGCGGATGCAGTCAAGGCTGCGATCGGATAGGTCCGCCGATTTCGTCACTGCTTGAACAGGGCCGAGATCGCGTCCTTCAGTTTGCGCAGTTCGCTAAGCTGCAGCAACCGGACCATTTCTCTTTTGTCAATTGAAAGACCCCTGGAATACTGCGGAGTCCATCGGCGGAACATAACCGGCGCCGCTCTTTCGCCGTACAAATCCACCATGCGATCCAGATGGCACAGCATGAATTCCACGTGTTGCGCCCTTGTGGGAGGGGGCGCCGGCGGATATTCGCCAAGAGCTGCGGCGGCTTCGCGTATGATCCACGGATATTTCAGGGCGCCGCGGCCTATCATCACACCGGCGCACCCGGTTTGCTCCTTCATCAGCTTTGCATCCATGGGCGTATTCACATCGCCGTTACCGATCACAGGTATTTTGACCGAAGGCACAACTTCGCGTATCACCTGCCAGTCCGCAGATCCGGAGAATTTCTGTGCGCAGGTGCGGGCATGAAGCGTAATTGCGGCTATTCCGGCCGATTCCAGCGCGCGCGCAAACTCCGCGGTTGCCGCGCCGCTGTCGGTTCCCAGCAGCCGTATTTTTACGGTAACAGGGAGGCTGACGGCCTTGACCACGGCTTCGGCGATGGCGAGTGCAGCGTTTTTGTTTTTCAGCGCACCTGCGCCGGCCCCCTTGCGCACGATCTTTTTCTGCGGACAACCCATGTTGATGTCGATCATCGCGGCCCCGCGGTCGGCAAGCCATTTGGCGCCCTCGGCAAGAATGCCCGGCTCATGGCCGTATATCTGGTGCGAGAGCGGAGTGTCGTCCGGCGACGTTGCAAGCAACTGGGGGACTTTTTTGCGATTGCCTTCAAGGAAACTCCGCGGATTGAGCATTTCAGTAAACGCCAGACCCAGTCCGCCCAGCTCGCGTACGGATGTCCTGAAAGCGAAATCGCTGTAGCCGGCAATCGGCGCAAGAAGCACAGAGGTCGCAAACCCATGCCTGCCGATGGTCAGAAAATGTTTCATGCCGGCGGATCCTAGCTGTATCGGAAGCTCTTGGCAAGGTTTCGCCCCGAACGACGTTCTTGTCATGAATGCGCTTGACCGGACAGATGCGGATGCGCAGGATAGCGGCTTGTTGTGTTTCAGGTGGAGAAATTAAGCGGGAATAGGAGATATCATGCCTGCTAGGGGAGATTTGGCTGTCGTCAGGGAATTGGCCGCGCAGGTGGCGGAAATTGCAGCGCTGCCGGTGCAAAAGGAAAAACAGGCGCTGTGGCGCAAGTTAAACGCCCGTAAGCCGGGACGCCCAATGGTCATGATTGACCAGGTGTGCTGGAACGAGATGAATGTTGACGGTGAGTTGACGCTCAAGTGCCAGGATCCGGAATGCAGGGGATACGAGGACAGGCTGCGCAAGACACTTTTCCAGTGGCGCCATTTCCGGGTAGACATGGTTGTTGAGCCGTTCATGCGGGTACCCAAGGCGATTGGTAATACCGGCCACGGTGTTACAACGTGCGATGAAGTCGCGGTTAGCGATCCCTCCAACAGTGTTGTCGGGCACAAATTTACAAACCAGTTTGAAAACGACGCGGATATCGAGAAGCTAAAAACGCCGGTTATTACGCATGACACAGCGGAGACAGCACGGAGGATGGAGTTTGCCCATCAATTGTTTGACGGCATTATGGATGTTGTCGAGGATGGATGCGATCCGGAATACATGACGGTATGGGATCCCATCAGTTTCTGGATGGGTGTTGAAGGCGCGTTGTATGCCCTGGTTGACCGTCCTGAATTCATGCATGCGCTTGTGCGCAGGGTTGTGGCAAACAACATGGCGTTTCTTGATCAGTTGGAGAAGCAGGGCCTGCTGTGCGAGCCCCAGCCGCTGGTTCATTGCACGGGCGCATGGACGGATGACTTGCCCGCGCCGGGCTTTGATCCCAGACGTCCCCGCACAAGGGATTTGTGGATGATGAGCATGGCCCAGATGTTTTCCACCGTTTCGCCCGCGATGCACGACGAGTTCGAAATCGAGCCCTGCATGCCGTTGTTCAAGCGCTTCGGGCTCGTGTACTACGGATGCTGCGAGCCGTTGGACCGCAAGATGGCCCAGGTTCGCAAAATACCCAATTTGCGCAAGGTCTCCATGAGTCCCTGGGTGGACGAGGAGATCGGAGCCGCTGCGATTGGCGGAGATTTTGTGTACTCACGCAAGCCGAATCCGGCGCTGCTGGCTGCTCCATCTTTCGACGAGCGCGCGATTCGTGCTCACATCAAGGCATCGGTGGATATCTGTGCGAAGCACGGTTGTCCGCTAGAATTGATCATGAAGGATATCAGCACGGTAAAATACGAGCCCCAACGCCTTTTTAAATGGGCGCGCATTGCTATGGAAGAGGCAGGCGGGTGAGCGTTCGACGTGTGTTTGAGTTTGGCGCCAAAGCATGGATAATGCTGGGTATCAGCCTGGTATTGTTTCTCATGCTGGAGATCCTTGCGCGCGCATTCTATCGGCCTGACGCGAAAGTGATTGGAATCGGCGAGACCGATCCTCGTGCCCTGTCCGAGGCGTACAAGGGCGCCGACTGGTCAAAAGATTATTACCGGGAACTGGCTGAATCCGACCATGCCCGATGGGAATCCTATGTCTACTGGCGGAAGCATCCGTTTAGCGGGAAGTATATCAATGTCGACACAAACGGTTACCGCAAAACCGTCAATATGTTCGATTCAACCGGCGATGTTGTGCGTATTTACTTTTTGGGCGGTTCATTCATGTGGGGAACAGGAACAAGGGACGAATACACTGTGCCGTCCCTGTTTGCAAAGAAACTGGCAGAACGCGGATACCGCAAGTTCCATGTCATCAACATGGCTGAAACCGGTTATGTCTCCACCCAGGAGTACATAAAACTTTTTCTGGAACTGCGTGCCGGGCGGGTTCCATCCATTGTTATATTTGCCGATGGTGTTAACGATCTGTATTCTGCCGCGCAAAACAGGGAGGTCGGGATTCCGGAAAACGAGGCAAACCGGAGGAGCGAATTCAACCGTAAGAGGGGTCGTGGACATCAAAGTGCGGGGCAATGCTTAATGTCCAACCTGCGCCTTGCCCGTTTGGTGCGCGATATCAAATCAGGGACAGTCGGTGCAAAGAAAATCCTCCATTCTCGCGGCATTGCCCGTCCCATTTTGCCTCACGGGCAGGAACTGTCGTATGCCGATGATGTAATACGGATTTATGCACATAATTGCGCAGCCGTCGAAGATCTGGCAAAAAAATGGGACTTTGAATGTTTCTTTTTCTGGCAACCCTCGGTTTTCTTAAAGAAAACCCGTTCTGCCGAAGAGGTGCAAAGCAGCGCGATCAATGGCGATCTGGAAAGCTACTTCAAGACCGCATATGGGCAACTGGCAAGCGGTTCCTGTACCAACCTGCCGGCAAACTTCGTCAACATGCAACAATTGTTTGACGACCATCCTGAAACTATATTTGTGGATTTCTGCCATACCGGAGAACAGGGGAGCGAGATGTTCGCCGACAAAGTGCTTCAGGTCGTAACCGAGCGCAGTCGGATTCTTAAATAGTATCCAGCCGCGAAAATGGGGATAACAGAATGGCCGGCCGGATCGCAGACCGCATTGCGCTTTATCGCGCCGGCCGGCCCTATCGCCGGTAAACATGAGAATGTTCGACAACATAACTACAAGTGTGCGGCTTTTGCGCGCTGCGTTTGCGATACTGCTGGCGCTCATGATTGCGCCGATGGTCATGATACTTGTCGGCATCCCGGAAAACATATGCCGTAGTCTTGCTCCATTCGCCTTGACTGCGGCCATGGTCTTCCTTGTTCTTCACGGAAAGCGCTCCGTCGGGCTTAAACGCGCAGGGTGCGTTATGTTTATCGGCGGGTTCACCGGATTCTGGGCGGAATTCGTCAGCCTGCGGCATCATACGCTTTTCGGCGGCAGTTATTCTTATCCGCCGGACATGTGGCCCGGCGGTTTTGTGGCGGATGTTCCAATCCTTGTGGTACTGTTCTGGTCGGTGTTTTTCTATCTCGGGTATTCGGTGTCTAATGCATTTGTCGCATGGGCCGGCGGCAGTCTTCCAAACCGCGCGACCGGCAGGTGGCCGTGGCTTACAGTTCTTGCGGCTATGGACGGATTGCTTGTGGTGTCGCTCGACCTTGTACTGGATCCGGTCTTGACCGTACGCGGCAACTGGGTGTGGACGGAAAGGGGCAGTTTCTTCGGTGTGCCGCCGGGTAATTTTGCCGGGTGGTTTTGCGTGGTGATCATATCCTCCCTTCTCGCCAGGGGCATTGAATATCTTCGCCGGCCCGTCGCCCTGGCGCGCGGCACTCCGGCAGTCATGCCGGTTGTGGTCTATGCGACACTTGCCGCCGGTCTGGTATTTGAAGCGTTGTGGATCGGCATATAGGAAGTATCCGGGAAAAGACGGCGACCTTTATTTGTTTTTTTTCTTTCGACTTTTCAGAAGCTTTATCCGATATTGCACCAATGTTTCCGGGGGGGCAGGGGTGGATTGTAGTATGCTTGGACTAGAGTGGGAGGCCTATAGTCCGCACAAGAGGGCTGGAAACGCTCAAACATGGAAGCGACACAAGGTCAGCCTAACGAAGAAAAAAAGGTAAACGCCGCTCTGGAACGGATGATTGCCCGACTGGCGGGCATGACCAATCTGCCCACGCTTCCGATAGTGGTGGACAGGCTGGCCGAGGCCATGCGCGATCCGGATGCTGATGCCCGCACGATCGCCGTGATTGTCGAAGACGACCAGGTGCTCATGGCGCGCATCCTGCGCCTCGTAAATTCAGTCATGTTCGCAGGCGCGGAAAAAGTCACGTCGCTTCCGCATGCCGTTGCGCGCATAGGAATGAATGCCGTCTCCAACGTGGTCACGTCATCCGCAGTGTTTTCCACCCTTGATTCCATCGGATCGGCGTCGTTCAACCGAGAGGCGTTCTGGCGGCACTCTATCATTACCGGGATAGCCGGTTCGGTTGTCAACGAGCGGGCTAAAAAAAGGCTTGGATTCATTTACGGCAACGATCTTCTCACCTTGCCGGGCTGGTGCACGACATCGGGAAGGTTATCTTTGAACATTACTACCACGAGGATTTCAACAAGTCCGTTGCCTTTGCCAAGGAAAACCAGGTGCCGCTGATTACGGCCGAGAATCATGTGATGGGTGTTGATCACACGGAGATCGGCTTGTGGCTGGCGAAGAAATGGAAAATGGGCAGGGAAATACAGGAAGTCATCAGGTGGCATCACGAGCCTGCGGATTCTGATACGAACCTGTTGCACCTTGTGGCCAT
>Ga0172375_10011505_pt1 | contig 11253 bp, 16 predicted proteins | sample LakKiv1m_FD_114537 | JGI IMG/M metagenome (GOLD analysis project Ga0172375, IMG submission 114537) | Freshwater microbial communities from Kabuno Bay, South-Kivu, Congo - kab_092012_11.1m | ecosystem: Environmental > Aquatic > Freshwater > Lake | place: Democratic Republic of the Congo... | reverse complement strand
AGAAAAAAGAAAGATTTAGGATGAAGATTGAGTGATTTTTTCAGAGTTAATCTGCAGGGTTTTATTGTATTCGTCAATTTTGCCGATTATTTCATAATTTTTGCTGAGGTTTAGCTTTAGAGGTATTTGGGAATTTGCGGTTGCGGTAATTTTTCCAGAAGAATCAGAAATTGTTAGAAGCTGAAAACTTTGGTTCTCAAAATTTTTTAGGGAAATTATTTTTCCGGCAATTTTAACCTGTTGGTTGAGCATTGATTTAGTTATATTATTAATCAGGATTTTTTGCGGCTCTGCGTGCCGGGATATGAAGAGCATTAAAAATATTCCGAGAAGAGAGAGGACTAAGAGAATTTTGATATTCTTTTGCATATGTTTTTAAGAAGAGGGTTTTTTTAAGCATTTCTGCACTCGAAGTGTATAGCAAGGTTTATTAAACTGGAAAACGAGACTGAAACAGGAAAAGATGGCAAAGAAAAAAGAAAACAGCAAGGCTATGAGCTGGGAAGAAAAGCTGGCGCTGATAAAGAGAAATTGTGTAGAAATTATTAAAGAAGAAGAAATTATTAAATTATTACAAGAGAAAAAAGAGCCAATAGTTTATTGTGGATATGAGCCTAACGGGCCTATGCACCTTGGGCATTTTGTTACTATAACTAAATTGATGGATTTTGAGAGAGCAGGTTTTAAGGTAAAAGTTTTGCTTGCAGATGTTCACGCATTTTTAAACAGAAAAGGAAACGAAGAAGAGATAAAAAAAGAGGTTGAAAATTGGAGAAAAACGATTAAGGCTATTGGGTTAAAAGCAGAAGTTGTGCTTGGCAGCAGTTTTCAATTTGATAAAGAATACGAATTAGATGTTATGAGAACGGCTCAAGATTCTACTATTAATCGAGGATTAAGGAGCATGCAAGAAGTTGCCCGAGATGTTGAAAATGCTATGGTTTCTCAATTATGGTATCCTTTGATGCAGATTGCAGATATCAAATATCTTGGTGCAGATGTTGCTCAGGGCGGGCTGGAGCAAAGAAAAATTCATATGATGGGAAGAGAGATGTCTAAAATATTGAAACATAATTTTATCGCAGTTCACACACCTTTAATCACTTCTTTAAAAGGGCCCGGACAAAAGATGTCTAAAAGCATCCCTGGAAGTGGAATAAGCGTTATAGATTCTTATGAGGAAATAAAGAAAACTATTAACGGCGCTTATTGTTTAGAAGGAGATATAGCTGATAATCCTGTTCTTCAAATTGCAAAATTAATTATTTTCCCAAGGATAAATGAGATTAACATCAATCGGCCTGAAAAGTTTGGCGGAAATGTTTCTTATGATTCTTACGAGAAACTTGAAAAAGATTTTGCAAGCAAAAAGTTGCACCCTATGGATTTGAAGAATGCTGTTGTAAATTATTTAGAGACAATAATTAAGCCCATAAGGGCTAACTGGAAATAATAAGTCTTATGTTAGAATTCTGTCCTGTTTGCAAGAAAATTCTGGAAATTGGCGGGTGGAGGGGAAAGCAAGTTGGAAAATGCTCTTGCGGGTTTATAAGAACGTCAGGATTGAATATTCAGGGAGAAGAAAGAATCGGGTCTTCTAATCTTACTATCGGTTTAGCCGAAGAATCTTTTGCAAATGAATTTAATTTTAATTGCCCTTTTTGCGGATTTGAAAAATGCAAAGTTTTAGAAGCTGGAGAAATTCTAAACAATGAAAAAAGCGTAACATTTTTTAAATGCCTGAGTTGCGGAAAATCTTCTAGAAAATAATTTTAGGCTCTTGGCAGATAACATTAAGGATACTTTATCTTGTATTAAATTCTACTATATCCTTATCTAAGACAACCAAGGTTTTCTTCGATGCATTTTTCCTGTTAAATTAGGCTCTTGGCAGATAACATTAAGGATACTTTATCTTGTATTAAATTCTACTATATCCTTATCTTTTAAAATGTGCTTCATGCCTACTTCCTGCCCGCCGAACTTGCTGCTTGGGCCCCATATTTTAACTTTCTTAATCATATCCTTTCGACTATGAAATATGATTCTTGCAGCATTTTCTATATTAGAATTTGGAGGCATTATTATCGGGGCGTTATCGTGCTCTTTTTGATTTGGCGATTTAGTATAAACTCTGATTTTGCTGAAAGATTTGAATATTTTTTCTTTTAAGTCATCCAAACCTTCTCCAGTTTTGCAGGAGATTAACTCAAAATTATATCTTTTTGATTTTAATGTTGCCTGAATTTTTCTTTTAGTGTTATTATCATAAATGTCTATTTTATTGAAAACAATTATTTTTTTGCCTTTAGCTTTTTCAAGAACTTTTTCCACTTCAGGAATTTCATGAATCTTTTCAACAACAAGAAGCAGAGTGTCTGCAGTGTTAATCAGCCCAGTTTCAAAAGAATCTGCGCCGATTGCTGGAAGATCTACAATTTGTATTGGGCAAGTTTCGTAGTATAAAATTCCTACCTCTGGTTCTTGGGTTGTGAATCCATAGCTCGCAATTTTAGGCTCAGCATTTGTAAGGCATTTTAGGATAGAAGATTTTCCAGAGTTTGTCAGTCCAACAAGAACTGCCTGCATTTCTGATTTTTTTATAGATATCTTATTAGCCCCGCCCTTTCCCTTTTTCCTTTTTTCGGAAATTTCCTCTTTTAATTTTCGGTATCTTGTCCTTAAATTTGCGCGGATATTTTCAGAGCCCTTGTGCTTAGGGACTGTTTTCATCATTTCTTCGAGGGCTAAGAGCTTTTCAGAATCTGTCTGGGCTTCGAAGAAACTCTTTTCTGCATTTGCAAATTCATAGTCTGCATTTACGGGCATGGTTTAGTCAATCCTTTTGAATTTAAAAATTATGCCCTTTCTTGATAGAATCGTTATTTATAGCCTAAATATTTTTTTCTTACTTTTCTATTGTTAAGCATCCAAGACATTATGAGAAATAAAATTATTAGAATAATTAATAGAATTCCCTGAGCCCTTATCAAAATTGGCACTATAACATATTCTGAAAGAATCCAATAGCCGATAAAAAAGTAGCCTATAAATAGAAAGGTGGCAAGAAGATTAAACAAGTATTTTACAATAATTGTCCTTTTTTTAGACATCTTTTCTTTAGCTTTTTCAAGAACTTTCTTTTTCAGCCAATCGATGCCCTTGAAAGTAATTCTCTCTGTAAAAAAGTCATCAAATACGACTAATATCATTACGCTGATAATCTGACCTATAAGGTCTATTTGATTCATTAGAAAGGATGGATTCAGCGCGCCCATTTTATTTTTTATAGTAATTACAATTTATAAAGGTTTATTTCTAAATATTGTTATGAGAATTGGAGTTTTATTTTCAGGAGGGAAGGATAGCACTTATGCGGCGTATCTGGCTCGGAAAGAAGGGCATGATATAGAATGCTTGATAACTTTAGTTTCAAAAAATCCAGACAGTTTTATGTTTCATACTCCGGCTATCGAACTTGCGGAGAAACAAGCAGAGCTCATGGGAATTCCTGTAATTTTGAGGGAAACTGAAGGAGAAAAAGAAAAAGAGCTCAAAGATTTATCAAGAGCAATCGAGAAAGCAAAGGTAAAGTATAATCTTCAGGGAATTGTTACGGGCGCTTTAGCTAGTGATTATCAAGCTTCAAGAATACTTGAAATCTGCAAAAAGCTTGGGTTGAAATGCATAAACCCTCTATGGCATAAAAATCAGATAGAGCTTCTTCAAGAGCTTGTAAAAAATAAATTTGAAATAATTATCTCGGGAATTGCGGCTTATCCTCTGGATAAAAAATGGATAGGCAGACCAATAGACTTAAAATTTATTGAAGATGTGAAGAATTTGCAGGAAAAATATGGGATTAATCCTGCAGGAGAAGGTGGAGAGTTTGAAAGCTTAGTTCTTTATTGCCCTATGTTTAAAAAAAAGCTTTCGGTAAATCTTATTGATATTTCTGGAGACGGAAATTCCTGGCGCGGAATTTTTGAAATAAAAAAATAAAAATCTGATTATTTCTTATTCATAATCAGCTTAACAAGGCAGTAGATACCTGAGATACCTACAAGCGCATATATTATTGTTGCAAGAACTGGCAAGCTTATCAAATTTGCAAGCCATTCAACTAAGTTGAAATTCATAGCAGTAAGGCCCCAGTTAATGGCTCCAATATTTGCTAAAACTACTGCAACTTTTGTGAGTGTGTTCATTTTTACCTCCTTTTTGTTTTAATTGAATAAAAAATCGCGGCAGATTCTAAAAAAATAAAAAAATAAAATTGGGTTTTTATTTGCTGAAATTTCTTATCAGCTTTGTTATACCGATAACAAGCCAAGCAAGCGCAACAATTGAAGCCATATATGGAACTGTGTATAAGTTCAAGGCATCCAATGTAAGCACAAGGCCGATTATTGTTACAAGCACTGCAGTTACTTTTGCCATTTTAAACCTCCTTTTATCTCATTTTGAGAGGCAGAAGCTATTTAAATATATTTGGTTTTCAGGAATTATGGAAAAAAAGCGAAAATACGAGTTTTTCAGAAAAGTTTTGAAAAATGGCCTGACTGTTGTTTTTGAAAAAAGAGAAAATTCCGGAGTAGTGAGCATGGCATTTGCTGTGAGACATGGTGGAATTCATGAGGATAGCAAAGAAAAAGGAATATCTCATTTTATTGAGCATATGCTTTACAAGGGCACGAAAAACCGAAATTCTAAACAAATTTCATGGGAAATAGAAAAAAATGGCGGAATTTTAAATGGGTTTACTGAGGAGGAATTTACTGCTTATTGGTGCAAAATGCCCGGCGATAAAATCAATATTGCTCTTGATGTTTTAAGCGACATGATACTTAACCCGCTTTTTGACGATAAAGAAATGGAAAAAGAAAGAAAGGTTATATTGGAAGAAATAAAAATGCGAAAAGACGTCCCTCCTATTTATGTTGCAGACAAAATACAAAACCTTCTTTATTCAGGCAATTTAAGCGAGGACATAATCGGCACTGAAAAATCTTTATTATCAATAAACCGCAAAAAAATAAGCGATAAATTTCAGAATGTTTACGGCTCTGAAAATTTGATACTATGTGTTGTCGGCGAGGGAGATTTTGAAAGCCTCTGCGATTTTTGCGAAAATAAATTTAAGAAATCAGGATTTAAGATAATTGAGCCTGCTGTAGGGCTGAAAAACTCTGAGAAAACTGAACAGCGTGAAGGAATTGACCAGGCTAATCTTGCATTTGCTTTTCATTCTCCAAAAACTTGCGATAAACTTGTTTATGCTTCGCAGGTTTTGGAATGCTTAATGGTTGGCGGGATGAGCTCGAGATTATTTCAGGAGATAAGAGAAAAAAGAAACCTCGCTTATTCAATCAAAGGAGGGTATTCTGGGGGAAAAAGATTTGGCTATAGCACTATTTTTGCAGGGACTTCTCCTGAAAATGTTGAAAAAATAAAGAAAATTATTATTGAAGAGTTTGAGAAAGCAAAATCTGCTGACGAAAAAGAAATTGCGCAGGTTAAAGAGCAGATTATAGGGAACAGCAGAATTTCAAAAGAAGATTCTCAGGGGCAAATGCTGGACTTGCTTTATCATGAGGTTTGGGGCAATGCTGAAAATTCTTATAAATATGAAGAAGAAATAAAAAAAGCTTCTGTTCAGGATGTGAGAAATCTCGCGGCTGTTAAAAATTATTCTTTTATGGCGCTTATTCCGAAAAATGGCTGAAGAAAAGATAAGATGCTTTATTGCGCTTGAAATTTCAAGAGATGCAATTGAGCATATAGAAGAGCTGCAAAATCAGATAAAAAAGAGAAATCTTTTTTATGGAAAGTTTACAGAGCCTGAGAATCTGCACCTTACTCTTAAATTTCTTGGGGAAATATCTGAATCTCAGATTGAAGAAGTGAAGAAAAAACTTTTTGAGGTAAAATTCGAAGCGTTTGAAACTTATCTTGGAGAAGCAGGAACTTTTATCAATAAATATAATGCGATTTTGTGGATAAAGCTTAATGGAAAGCAGATTTGGGAGCTCCAAAAGATAATTGATGAAAAACTTGGAAAAATATTTCCTAAGGAAGAGAGATTTATGAGCCACATAACTATTGCAAGAATAAAGCATATTCCTGATAAATCTGCGCTTTTAAAATATATAAAAAATATCAAGACAAAAAAAGTCAAATTTAAAGTTTCTGAATTTATTTTGAAAAAATCTGAGCTTAAAAAAGAAGGGCCTGTTTATACCGATTTAGAAAAATTCAAACCCGAATAATTTTTCTAACTCGTCAAATCTTACGATTTACCGATATAGAAAAATTCAAACTCGAATAATTTTTCTAACTCGTCAAATCTTACGATTTACCGATATAGAAAAATTCAAACTCGGTTAAAAATTTTAGTTTGGATTAACATCTCTTAAATTAATGATAGAATCTGCTTTTTTGCCTAAAACATCTTTCAACTCGCTGTCTCCGGCATTAATTATATTTCTGATAGTGCTGAATTTTTCCAGCAGAGTTTCCGCATTTACAGGGCCTATTCCTGGAAAGCTTTCAAGAATATATTTTATCTGCTTTTCTTTTGAATCTGGCTTTTTAGAGTGCAGGCTAGATTCGGATTTTTGCTTCATTTGCTGTTTTGCGAGAAGAATTAAAAATTTTGCAGTTTCATATTCATCTTTTGTTTGGATTACCGGCGTTTTAAAATCAAGAGCTGTTGAGAGAATCATGCCCCTTATAGCATTTTCATTAATTCTCGCGTTTTTAATTTCGCCCTCTAAAATAAGAATTCTTTTTTCATATTGAATCATATTGTTAAGCTGTTCGAGCAGTCTTCTATTTATCATGCTTGAAGCGAAATCATTTATAGTCTTTCTCTCTACCGCGATATTCCCTATAATATAATCTCCAATTTCGAGAGATTTTATTTCTATTTCAGCCCCGAGAGATGATAATTCTGCAATAACTAAAGAATTTTTTTCATGAACATCACAGAGTATCTCAGGTTTAGGCTCTTTTTCGCCAGAGTTTTCCTTTTTTGTTTTTGAAAATATGTCAAACAGCATCTTATTGAAGGAGTATCATTGCAGCTTCGTATTTTGGCCTTATGAAATCTTTTGATTTTTCAGAAAGTTTTTCCCAAGAGTTAAGCAATTTTTGCTTGACGGAAGCTTTTGCCTGAATTTGATTAAGCCCTTCATTGAAAATTGCGGCTTTAAACAGCCCTGAAATATTATCAAACGCAGAGATTGTGTCTGCATCCGCGATAATCTGCGCTTCGATTGTTTTTCTTTTAAGATTCTGCGAGCCTCGATGAGATAGAATACATTCTTTTATTTTTTCTATTTTCTCTGGAGGATAGCCCCATTCTTTTAATTTTTCTTCGGCTATTCTGGCGCCAGTGATATGATGGTCTTTTCTGCCAAGCTTTACGCTGCCTATATCATGCATCCATCCCGCAATCTCTATAACTTCAACATCGGCGTCTTTATACGCTTTAGCGAGATTTTTGGCATGAGCAACCATTGGAATAAAATGGCAGAAATAAATCTCGTAGCTGTAGTGGCTGCCCTCTTTTTTGCATTCTTCCTCAACAAATTTTTTTACGGCTTCAATAATATTCTCCATACGAATATTATCCCTTTTTTGCAATTATAAATATTTATGTAGCTAAATGATATTTTATTTTTGAAGCAAATGGGCTTAGAATAATTTTTTTTGATTTTCTTCCAGACTTTCTTTTACGCTTTGGATTGCACTATGCATTTTTTTCTCTTTATGAAAGGCCGCCCAGTGATAAGCTTCATCGCGGGTTTTTTTAATCAGGAGAATTATTAATTTTCCTTCCATTAGTCTTGCTGTTCTGCCTCTTCTTTGGATTGCCCTTATGGCGGAAGGCACGGGTTCATAGAATACAACTGCGTTAACCTCTGGAATGTCCAAGCCCTCTTCGCCTATGCTTGTGGCACAGAGAACATTTATTTTTCCTTCTGAAAATTCCTGGATAATGCTGCTTTGCTCTTTTTGGGATAATCCTGCCTCTTTTTTTCCATCTCTTCCGGTTTTAGATGCCTGGCCAACAAAAACTTTAGCTTTTATGCCGGTTATTTTATTTAATTCTTCAGAAATCTTTGCTACATTATCCCTGTATTGTGAGAAAACAATAATTTTTGTTTTTGGATTCTGCTTTATTTCCTCTTCAGTTATTTTTTTCAGCTCTATAAGCTTTGGATTTTCTATTTTTTTAGCTAAAAGCTCATTAAGCAGAACAAAAGCATGATTGAACTCTGGAATTTTCACAAGGTTTTGAACTGCCTTTGACTTATTTTCTTTTGCCTGCTGGAAAAGCTCAAGAATGTATTTATTAAACGAGTAAAGTGTCTGTGTTTCAAGAAGCTCAAGGCTGTGCTGAAGCTTTACCGCTTGTGCGCAAATTGAAGCCCCTGCAAGAAGATTAAAATTCTTGTTTCCAGAAGAAATAGCTTTCATTATTCTTGACTGGCATTCAAGAAGAAATTTTTTTGTAGGCGGGCTGAATAAAAGTTTTCTGTTTTTTAGCTCTTCTGTTTTTTTTCTGAAAATCTGCAGAAGCAAATCTCGGATTTTAGCGAAATCTTCTGGAAAATCTAGAGAGACTGTCTCAAAATTCAGCTCTTGAAGATATTCTTTTACATCTTCTGAATCCCTTGTTCTTAGTTCTATCGCTTCTATGCTGAGATTTTTTGCTATCTGCTCAATTATTTTTCTTTCTGCTCCCGGGGAGGCAGTGAGCCCGAGAATTCTTGGGTTTTTTGCGCTTGTTTTGTATTCTTCTGCCACATAAGTATAAGCATAATTTTTAAGGCATCTGTGGCATTCATCTTCTATTAATAGGCTTACATCTTCCAAATCATAGAGCTGGTTTTTCAAATCATTTCCTATGCACTGGGGTGTTGAAAAAATAATGTCTGCTGTCTGCCATATTTTTCTTCTGTTTCCTGCATTTATTTTTCCTGTGAAAAGCTGAAGGTCTGCAAAAAGCTCTGGCAGATGCTTTTTGAAATAATTTAAATGCTGTTCTGCAAGGGGTCTTGTCGGAGCTAAAAAAAGAATTTTGCTTCCAGGGAATTTTTTTTGGCGGTTTATCGCGAGCATTAAGGCAATTAAAGTTTTTCCAATTCCTGTCGGCAGAACCACGAGGCAGTTTTTTTCTGAGCAAGTCTCATAAATCTCTTTTTGATATTTTCTTGGAGATATTGTTTTCAGGGTTTCATAGGGCATGATTAATAAAAAAAATCGCGCTTTAAATTTATTTGTATAAATTTTAAGGGGTTAGAGAATCACAATAAGCGCAGCTATTGCGGTTAAGATTAAAGTAAAAACGTAAAGAGGTCTTGAGCCCATAAACAGCTTTGTTCCATCTAACTTACTGAATGGGATAAGATTCCAAGCAGCAAAATAAAGAGATGTTCTTGAAAGCGCAGAGAAAAAATCTCCTGAAATAAGGCTGGCAAAAACCGCGAGCAATAATAAAGAACCTATGCTGTAAAATGCTATCTGCGCATCATCCCATTCCATAACCTCTGAAAATCTCTTTAGCCCGTATTTTTTAACTGCTTTTGCGGGAAGCGCGGAAGATTCAAACTGGAGGAAAGTCAGCATTTTAAGGTATCCTGAAGAAGCAAAAGCGAATACTAATGGGAATATAATTCCTGCAGGTATAGGGTGTTTAAGATGGGCTTTTGCTGTAATCCAATATCTGCTTAACTCCCAATTTTTTATTTTTATATCAATATCGAGATGGCGGGCAATTAATTTTTTTGAAACAATAAAAAGGAGTATTACAAAAATAGAGATAACGCAATAAAACGCAAAATAATCTGTTTCAAGAATATCTTGATTAAACATTAAAATCAGGCTCATCATAAGCGCTGCAATAACCATGCTGATTATTTCTTTTTTGGAAAACATGATATTTTATGGAAAAGCGAATATAAAAATCTTCTTGTTTGCCTTGAAAAATATAAAATTTAACGACAGGAACATATTTGTTGAATAACAGAAAACTATATAAATAGCCCCTCTGTAACTTTTTTATGTTAAGGATAAAAAAGATAAGCCTGATGATTGGAAAAAGAGTGTTCACTGATACTGGAGACTTTTTTGGAGAAGTTGAAGAGGCAATTCTTGCTGAAAATAAAATTGACAGCTGGAGAATAAGGGTCTCAAGACTTATGGCAAGAAATCTTAACGGCGCAAGAGGAGTTATTATTCCTCACCAATTCGTAAAAGCGATTGGTGACGTGCTTGTTATAAACGGCGCGAGCCTGCCAATAAGCGAAGCAGCACCTGGAATGGATTCAGATGAGAACACTGTTGATTTATCTTCAGGAGACTCAAAATAACTTTTGAGTTATAAACTTAAAAAAGAGAATAAAGATTCAAAAAGCAACTTAACTGTTCAGGTTGAATTCATTTTTTCTTTTTTACTAAAAAACAATAAAAGGAAAAAATGGCTAATTTTCTAACTTCATCGCCGATTATACAAGACTTAGTTCTCCCATTTGTTCTTATATTCACTCTTGTTTTTGCTATTCTTGAAAAATCAAAGTTATTAGGGGATGATAAAAGGCAGATTAATGCAATTATTGGATTTGTTGTCGCAGGATTGTTTCTTGCATTTTCAAACTATGTTTCTTGGATAAAACAATTCACTGTTGTGCTTGTAATCTCGCTTTTCGCAATTTTTGTCTTCCTATTAATATGGGGCTTTGTATGGGGCGATAAAGGCGGAGACCCGCTTAAAGATGCTGAAGGCATAAAATGGACAATTGGAATTGTAATGCTTATTATTGTTCTTGTTGCAGCTTTAGTAATAACGGGCTATTGGGAGAAAATGAAGGTTTCAAATGATTTAGTGGCAAATATTGTTTTTATTATATTTATTATTGCGGCTATTGCTGCAGTTTTAAATCAAGGCAAAAAAGAAAAGAAAGAAAAGTAGGAAAAGTATTTAAATCGGCGAAATTTAATCTCAACATGAAAAGCGGTACAATGAAGGGCATTTTGGCAGGATTTTTTTCAGTTGCAGCTTTAGGAATATCCTCTGCTGCTTTTGATATCGCTAATGTTCTTAATTCTTGGAATCAGATGGGCGTATTCTCTTATTTGATGCCTTTCTTGTTTGTTTTTGCTATGGTTTATGGCATTCTTAATAAGTCAAATCTTTTTGGACAAGATGCAAAAGGCGTTAATGTTATACTTGCTCTTGCTTTGGGT
>Ga0172375_10011504_pt1 | contig 11255 bp, 11 predicted proteins | sample LakKiv1m_FD_114537 | JGI IMG/M metagenome (GOLD analysis project Ga0172375, IMG submission 114537) | Freshwater microbial communities from Kabuno Bay, South-Kivu, Congo - kab_092012_11.1m | ecosystem: Environmental > Aquatic > Freshwater > Lake | place: Democratic Republic of the Congo... | reverse complement strand
ATAGGTTCGCAATCTATAGGTCAGGGGTTCGAATCCCCTATTCTCCACAATGAATTAGCGATACATTAACCCCTGGGAAGGGCACTGTAACTTGACAGTGCGACTGGCCCGGGGGTTTTTAGTATGCCGAGGCAATCACCACTAGCAGTCGACCGCTTCACCTTCAAGCTCTACCTACGCAGTCTTCCGAAGGGCCAGCTCTACTACTACGCCCGCTTCTTCGAGAAGGGCAAGACCCTTGTCCTCGCCGACCGCTCCACGGGCGAGGCGGAAGAGACCAAGGCCCTCGTCGCTGCGGGGAAGATGCTCGCCCAGCTCCCCCTCGAGAAGCTCGCCCGCACCAAGGCCGCCAAAGAACAGGACGGCTTCGAGGCCGCCGAGCGCCTCCGGAACATGGACCTCGCTTCTTTCTTCACCTGGTTCTGGACGCCCGGTGCCTCGGACTACCTCCGCGACCGTGAGGACGCCGAGAAGCCCCTCGCGGCCTACTACATCCAGAACCAGGGCCGCTACATCGCCAAGCACGCGGCCGGCTACCAGCCCTTCAAGCGGACGCCCCTCCGCGAGGCGAGCCTCTACCTCATCGAGCAATGGATGCACCACCTGAAGCGCGAGGGCGTGTCGGCCAACGTCATCGTCGACGCGATGTCCGCCCTCCGCACGCCTTTGTCCTGGGCGAACAAGCGCAACCTCCTCGACGAGAGCTTCACCATGGCCGCCATCGTCCGCCCCAAGGAGCACCACAAGAAGCGGGGCATCCTGAGCCGCACCGAGGTGGCCCGGATCGTCGCCCTCCCCACCGTGGACAGCGTGACGCCCCGGCCCCGCCTCAAGGGCAAGGGCAACAAGCACGAGAGCACCGCTCCCATCGACCTGCGCATGAAGGCCGTCGTCCTCCTTTCGGAACTCGCCGCCATGCGCCGAGGCGAGATCCGCGCCTTGCGCTGGCGATGCGTCGACTTCGACAAGAAGCTCATCTCCATCGAGGAGAACTTCACCGACGCCGACGGCCTTAAGGCGCCCAAGCGTGAAAGCTATGGCATCGTGCCCATGGCCAAGGAGCTCGAGACCGTGCTCCAAAAGCTCCGCGAGGTGGCTCTGAGCCTTGGCCGCGCGGCCCCTGAAGACTTCGTCATCTACAACGCCGAACGTGGCGTGCCCGCCGCCGAGGTGACCCTGCGTCGCGGCTTCCACCGCGCCCTCGCCCTCATCGGCATCGAGGACGACAGCCAGGCTTCCAAGGAGGGGCGTCCGCCCAAGCCCGGCAGCCAACAGGCCCGCCGCCTCGTCCTCCACTCGGGCCGCCACGGCGCGGCCACCCGCCTCGCCGAAGCCATCGGCCCACGCGACGCCGCGCGTATCACCCGGCACCGGAGCGCCCAGGCCTTCGCGGGTTACTCTGACCACGACACCGACGAGATGCTCGACAAGGCTCGGGAGGCACTCAGCGTGACTCCTTCCAAAGCCGAGACAAATCCTGCCCAAACACGGGCATAAGTATTATCACCTGTTTGCATCAATACTTAGCTCAGATAATTGGTTTCATGACGGGTTGCACGCATTCGCTATTGTCTATGGCAAGGAGGAACACATGAGTGTATCCATTGCCAATCGCGTTTCGGTCCGGGATCTCAAAGAGAGCTTCAAGGCTCCTTTCCGAGAAGCCGAGCTGAAGAGCCTAGCCCTAGAGTTCGACTCGTGGGCCTGTGCCACCGAGGAAGGGCTTGAGGCTGCGATCCGTTATACAGGGGCCTTTATCGACCGGTTAACTCTCATCGAGTTGGACATGGCCACGCGCTTCGAGCTACTCAAGCAGAGCGTGGGCATCAAGCGCATCGAAGGGTACCGCGAGTTCAGCCAGAAGGTCACGACACTCCGCGAGGTCGCTGCAACGATCGTCGATCTACTCCAGACGAGCCAGATCGCTGGACGCATGCAGTCCGGACTCTCCCCACGATCGATCAAACCAGCTGTGTTCCCCGCGGTGCTCACCTTGGGCTTGAGTGCGCTTCCTTCGGAGTCGCCCGATCTGCTCACGTTGCCGGAACTCAGCGCCTACCTCGGCCAGGATGAGATGACGCTGGAGGCGCTCGCCGCCGCGGGCGACATCCCTTCGGACCGCATTGCGGGGGAACGCACCTTCATGCGGCAAGCGCTTGAGTATTGGCTCAGCCACGCCAAGCCCGAACGAGTGAAGAAGCTCTAGGATGGGTAGCCCCACACTGACCGGCACGCCAAAATGGGCGATGCCGAAAAATGATCCCGCCACCGCCCTTATCTTTGAAGCCATCAAGGGACGCTTCCGGGAGGATGTTCCGCTTAAAGATCCCGAGCGAGTCCTCCACAGGGTCCAGAAAAACATCCGTCGCCTCAAAACGCCAGGAGCCAAGCTGCGGACCATCGCGCAGGCTTTCGGCGAACTCAGGCTCCACTATCTTGAGACTTCCGCGAGGATAAGCCAAATGGAAAGCAATGGTGATATCGATGACCCCGTCGTCTGCTACGGATATCTCGAACGCATCGAGTTGATCATCAAGAGGCTCGAGCTGATTCGCGACAAGGAAGATCAGGCTTCCATGGAAGCGGTAGAATCTACCCCTGCGGCTATGGAAAAAATAAGCGTTCCACTCATTACTCAACCTGGGATCCTTGAACGCCCCGAAGCGCCGGAAATTATGGACGTCCAAGAACTCGCCGCCTTTCTCCATGTATCGCCATCGACGATCTATCATCGGAGCCGGGACGGAGATATCCCAACAAGACGGGTCGGGGCTCGGCTTCTCTTCTCCAGGGAGGAGATCAAAGCCTGGCTCATCTCCTCAAAGCAAGAATCGACGCCAGCAGCTTGAAGGCAACCCACACCGGATAACATGCCGTTATCCGGTGTGACCATTAGGCTATTGGCGGCGGCAATTTTCTCTTTTACCATCGCAGCATGGCAACGATCAATAAAGCGTCTCTATTCGACAAAGAAATCGCTCAGACCGCCAAGGCCCTCGAAGAACTCGCCTTGGCGAACGCTCCATTCGCGGAGCTCGAAGCCTGTCGCGTAAAACTATCTAGCCTCATCGACGAAAAATGTAGGCTTCTCTTCGCTGCTCCTGACCCCTCATATTACATAGACGAGTTCCTCCGAAGCGCTCCAATCGAGAAAAGACGGGCTAAGGCGGGTGAACTCGCCGAACTCGCGCTCGGTGCCATCAACGACATCCTCGAATCAACCGAACAATATGATCCTCTAGATTTCGAGACCTACACGGCCATGCACGAGTTCTTCGACTTCTTTTCACGACAAAGAGAAGCACAGAACGAAGTAGAGACTGAACCTGATGCCGCAAATCCGAATTTCCCGCTACCTTCAGTACAGGCCATCAGGACCTTCGAGGACCTTTCCGATCAGGTCAAGCTCGTCATTTCCGGTGCTATCACTGGATTAGTCAAGCGAGGGTTCCTCACGCCGCAAAATGCTCGCCTCTTGAAGTATCGCCTCGAGCGCCTACCCAAGATGGTCGATGGAAAGCCCGTTAGCTGGGAGCGAAAGGCCAACTCTCTTGCTACCACGATTATCGTCGCTGACTGGCTCTCCGAAGTCGATTTCGATGAGCGCCTTAAGCCGAGGACTAGAGACAAGGAACTCGCCATACCATCAGAAAAAGGATCCAATTACCTCTCATTCCTGTTGTCTGGCTTCGATGTGAAAGAAGGTGGTAAATCTGGATCGACCATCTATCGAGCTCTCGTTGATGTCGAAGATGACTTCAAGAACTTCCTCTCCCATGTCAATGGCATTCGAAGCCAAAAAAGGCGTGGACTTGGAATAGCGAACAATCCCGCGGATAGTATCAGTTATTTTTTCATACAGCTTTCCAACGAACCACAAAAGCAGGAAGAAATCATGAACCTCTGCAAGGCCCTCGATTTCCAAGTCCTCCAAATATACGCTGACGAGATCATCAAGAAGAAAAACCAATCTGTTGCCTGATTGTATAAACAATTAGCCGACTGAACGCCGGCGCTATTACTTCCAGTCCAACAACGCAAAATGCAGTCTCTTTAGTGGTGCACCCTGCGAGGGGTGACACCACCCATAGGAGGCTCATATGAGCACATCCAGCATCCAGGTTTCCGACACCACCACCCAGCAGAAGCTGGCGCTTGTCGAATCGTCTATCGCCGATCTCGGCGTCGCGCTCCAGTTCCCGCAGGAAGCTCCGACGGGGCAGCTACCGGCGACGGTGCCCGAGGTCGAGCAATACTTCCATCTCGCCCTCGATCGGATGCTCTCCGTCCTCATCTGCACGAGGAACCTCAAGGAGGTCGTCAGGGCCTTCGCGTTGATCGAGGAACGCCTCGGCAAGGCGAAGTTCGTCTTCGCCGTCATCCTCTACGTCATCAAGAAGGAGGAGCTCTACAAGAAATGGGGCTTCGACTCCATCGAGGAGTTCATCGCTGCACTGCCCTCACAGCTGCGCTTTTCGCGCCAATCATTCTACAATGGCGTCCGTTCTGGCCAGGTTCTCGTCGAGCACTTCGGCTTCCTCGAGTACGGGCTGACGGGGACTGCCCAGGCCGATCTCTCCTTCCTCTACAACAACTACGCGAAGCTCGCCATCATGTGGAAGGCGATTTACGTCCAGCACATGCCGATCTCCCCGGACCTGTACTCCCACTTCTTCAGCGACACGCTCGCGAAGTTCACCGAGTTCGTTTCAGGTCAGAAGAAGAAAAAGACGGTCTCCGAGCGGAAGAACCGCCAGATCTCTCGCCCTCAGATCGCCATCGATGTGAAGAAGCGCCAGATCTGCGAAGCCATCGCTAAGGGCCGGCAAGTCGCTTTCATCCTCGACAGGGACGCGGCTTTCTGCACCGACATCGCACTCCGCTTCAAGGCCAGACGGGAGGCCAATGAGGCCTTTGAGCGCGACCACGCGAACGGCATCGAGGTCTTCGCGGGCTCCGATGTCGGAGCGCTGTGGCCGGGCCACCTCAAGGAATCCATCCTGGCGCTCTCCCAGGCCATTCCAACCCTTTCGGTGGACGCCATCAAGGAGATCTTCGCGCAGCAGTTCCGGACCATGACCGATCTCAGGCTCGCCCAGGCCTATCTCGTCTATCGGCTCAAGCACGACGACGAGCTCCGAAAGCAGCTCCCTTCCTTCGGAGCCACCTGCGCCCTCGAATTCGCCAAGAAGTACCTAGGCATCGACGAGCACACCTTCAAGTGGTTGGCCCGCCTCGGGCAGAACCTCGTCGATTTCACGCCGCTTCTCGGCAAAGACATCGACTTCAGCTTCGCCGGCGCCCTCGACAAGCTCTCCATCCTCCATGTCGCCATGTCCAAGCACATCGGCAGGGGACCTGAGGTCATCGAGTTGTTCAGGACGCTCAGCGTCGCGAAGTTCCGTCTCTACGCCCGTGATCCCGAGTACATCCCCCAGAACGAGGAGGAGCCCATCACCACCCGGACGCTCAAGAACGCGGAGGAACTCCTCTTGAAGTACGATGGCCTTGTCGCCGCAGGCCACCTCGTGGAGGTCCTCGAGTTCAAGACCAGGAGCGAGGTCGATATCTTCAATCGCTATATGCGCCGGTACGAGGGAATACAAGCAGCCATCACCCAGAAGCCACTACTTCTCCCCTCTTCCGAGCTCCCCATCCTCTTGCCGGCTCAACCAGGGCTCCTACTGCCCGCGGCAACAAACGCAGCCTAAACCCATTGGCTCAGGCTCCCGGGACTCCCCGGGGGCCTTCCCTTATCTCAAGCAAATAGTATTGATACCTTGCGTTCACTGATCTTCATCCAGATTCTATTGATAGGGATATCCCGCCACGGAGGTATCCCATGAGCATCTACCAGATCGTTTCCGACCGCAAAGAACCCACCTATGCCGTGCGCTCCCCCGCCGACGCCTTCAAGGCCCTCGAGCGCTACAAGAACAAGCGCAACGAACACTTCTTCGTGATAACCCTGAACGGCGCGCATGAGGTAATCGCCATCAGGATAGTATCCATCGGTTTGGTTAACCGTACCGTCGTACACCCGCGCGAGGTGTTCATCCATGCGATTCGGGACAACAGCGCCGCCGTGATCTGCGTCCACAACCATCCATCGGGGGCGCTTACGCCCTCCCCGGAAGATATAGAAATAACCAACAGGTTGCGCGACGCAGGTGAGCTTCTAGGAATCTCGATGTTGGACCATCTGATTATTTCGCGGAAAGGATACTACTCGATGGTCGAGAGTGGACATCTAGCCGCGATAAGCCCCGACTGAATGGTAGCTCCTTGTCAAATCGTCTATCGGGCCTCACCCGGGAGCCAAAACATTCTCCAGGAATCAGCGCAATCGAAATAATCAGCGCAAATGCGTCATACCTAACCGCCAGACTTATAATTGCTTGTACCGATCGCGTACTCGCTTGCAAATTTTCGATGCACTCCCCGCCCAACTCTTGGATTCTCGATTGTGATGGCCTTAGCCGCCAAAGTATTCATAGAATAGCTTTCTCACACTGGGTACATCTATATTCCAACCTATTCTTATAGATATTCAGAGATACCTACCTATCGATACTGCTCGCGAAAGTGACGTATTATTCATGATTCTGCACTTTCATCCCCAACACCTACACGTGCTTTGATCAAGCTAAGCCATGGGGACGGGACTGCGCGTACTCGCTATAGCCTCCATGGGGCCTTCCAGGCCCACGATCGGCTGAGCCGGTACTCCGCCTTCATCCAAGCCACGATACTGCGTCACATCGTCTAGCCTCGATTTCGCTCGCCTATCGAATAAACCGTTTCAATGCTTACATTTCTTGCCTGGTTCCTATCGTCTAGCCCTGGCCATCGCGCATGCACCCAACGCTTCACTTCGACTTCATTCTCGCGGCCTCGGCCTCTACTCATATAGTACGGCCCACGCAGTAGGCTCCGATAGGCCCGCGAGATCCCGGCCGCATCCCCCACATCCCTATCTCCTCTAGGAGGCCCCTCATGCAGGCAGCCGTCATGGACCCCGTCAGGACCGAGCCCGCACCGCTCGATCTCCCCGATCCCCTGGATGTCCTCTACCCGGACTTTCATTTCGTCGTCCCTACCGAGCCCGGCTCCGCCCCCTCCACGGCCTTCGTGATCGATACGGCCGAAAAGGCCGATTGGACTGTGGGCCGCGTTCTCAGCATCGAGGCCCGCATGGCCCGGAGGACGGAGCTGGCCGCGGAACTGCACAGCAGGGTAGACGCATGGCTCACGAAGGCCCAGGCACCCGACCAGGACTCGGTCGACTACCTCATGAGCTTGCTCCGTCCCTACGTGGAAGCCGAGCTCGCTCTCCAGCGCCGCTCACGCACGCTCTCCCTACCTTCTGGATGCGCTGGCCTGCGCCGCCGCCCTGACCGTCTCGAGCTAGCCGACCGCGAGGCCGCCTTGGCCTGGTGTGAGGAGCATGCCGCCAATGCGGTGATCACGAAAAAGGACCTCAGCAAGACCGAGCTCAAGAAGCTCGTGTTCGAGCGTGGGGAGGCTGTGCCTGGGGTGGATGCAGCCCTCGGCGCCGATGAACTCTGGATCAAGGCACGCGCCTGAAGGAGAAAGGCATGAAGAACCTGAACAGCATACTCATCGAGGGAGAGCTTCTCGATTGCCCGAAGCTCTCTACCGTTTCCGACAGCCTCGAACGCTGTACCTTCGCGATCGGCTCAGGCGAGGAGACTCCAACCGTTCCAATCGTCGCTTACGGGAGGCTCGCGCTCCGCGCCAACGAGCTTCTCGACAAGGGCTCTTTAATCCGCGTAGTCGGCCGCCTCGGCCAGGACCTCGAGTCCTCGGCGACCATGGATACCTTCCGGTTGTGGGTCATCGCCGAGCACCTGGAGGTGAAGCCCGCGCTCGCGCACCGAGCCGAGGTGGCCTGATGGATAATGCCTATGTCCATGTCTACTCAAGAAAGCAGGCACTCTCAGACGGCGTCCTCATCGACCTGTCCGAACTCGCCCGCGAGGCGGGCTTTCGGTGGCCGCTCGCAGTGACCTCGAGGCTCTACTATGAGTACCTCGTTCCTTCACTGGAGCTCGCCGCCGATGGACAGAGCCTTGCAGGACGGGCATGGGACCTCTTGAATGTCCTCAAGTACGCCATTAGCCAGGCGAAAGATGAGAGTTTCTTGAGGTTCTCGGTGTACTTCCTGATGAGCCGGGGTTCTAGCCCGATCCCCATCGAGCTGGTCTCTATCGCCGGCCCTGGGGATGAAGGAGAGCCGGTCCTGACGGTCTTGCTCCCCGACGAGGATTGAGATCCACACGACGGCCCGCGCCTGCAACGCGGGCCGTATCTCTATCCGCGCCAGGCTTCGGCACCCTTGGAGGCCAAGCTTCCCAGGTCCGGAAGCGTTGCGGGAGGAGTGCACATGTCGTATTCTCTAGCCATGTTCAACAAGAATCTCATAAAGCTCATCAGGGCTATCGACCTTCTCGCCGCCTCGGGAGGGACGACGGTCGAGGAGCTCTGCGATGAGCTCGAACTCTCCCGCAGATCGGTCTTCCGTATGATCAAGACAATGCGGGAGGAGCTCAACTTCCCCATCGAGGACGACCGCTCCGAGTTCGGTGGCAAGACGCGCTATTGGCTCATGGACCGCTTCGTGACACGGCTTTCGAATGTCACCCTTCCACGCCTCTCCCTGAGCCTTCAGGAAGCAACGCTCCTCTACTTCCTGCTCGGGCGCGACGAGGTATTTAGGGACTCCGAGATCGCGGCAGACCTCGCCTCCCTCCGAGACAAGTTAGGCGTCCTCCTTCCGAAGAACATCGTCTCCCCGACCGCCGATGCCCGCCTCGACTCCCTCTTCGCCGCCTCGCCGGGAGCCATGAAGTCCTACGCAGGAAAAGAGCATCTTCTCGATACCGTCTTCGATGCCCTCGAGCAAAGGCTCGAATGCGTCCTCTCCTACCGCTCCCCCTCGCGGCAAGAGGCCAAGAGCTACACCATCCAGCCCCTCAAACTCGTCGAACATCGGGGAGGCTTGTACCTCTTCATCCGCATTCCCAAGCACGACAGCATCCGCATCATCGCCCTGGACCGTATCGACTACATCGAGCTCAGCGACAGGGGCTTCTCCTACCCTGAAGGCTTCGACGCCGAAGCCCTCCTCGACTCGGCCTTCGATCTCACCTTCGACGATCCGATCACCGCTGTCATCCGCTTCTCCGCCAAGGATGCTCTCTATGTGAAGGAACGCCGGTATGGAGGGGAAGCCTCCTTCGAGGAGCATCCCGATGGCTCGCTGAACATGACTATCACGACCTCGGGCCGGGATGACCTATTGCGCTGGATCCTGTCCTTCGGCGCCGGTGCCGAGATACTCGCTCCTTCGGAACTCCGGGAGCGCGCACGAGGCGAACTAACCCGCGCCTGCTCGCAGTACGAGGCCAATCAATGAGCATCACCCTGTCGAAGTCGAAGTACCTGGTCGGCACCCAGTGTCCCAAGCGACTCTGGCTCGAAAGCCACCGGCGCGACCTCATGCCTCCGGTCTCTCCGGCCCAGGAGCGGATATTTTCCACAGGACACGAGGTGGGGCAGCTCGCTCGGGAACGCTTCCCCGGCGGCATCCTCATCGAAGAAAATCCCCTTCGCTGGCGAGACGCCGCGGTGGCTACGAAGAAAGCCCTCGATGAAGGCGCGGAGGTTCTCTTCGAGCCCTGCTTCTTCCACGAGGATACGATCTCGCGGGCAGACATCATGGTCAGGAACGCGGATGGCAGCTTCGACGTCATCGAAGTGAAGTCAAACACCGGCACCAAGGCCGTCCATGTCCTCGACCTCGCGGTCCAGACCTTCGTCTACGAAGGCTGCGGCCTGCACATCCGCAAGGCCTGCCTCATGCACCTCAATAGCGCCTGCCGCTATCCGGATCTCTCGGAGCTCTTCACGACAGCCGACTTGAGCGCGGAGGTTCGCGCCTATCTGCCCGAGGTTCCTGGAACAATTGCTGCCCTGAAAGCAAAGCTCGCCATGGAGGATGAACCGAGCGTCCGCCTTGGCTCGCGTTGCACGAATCCCTACGACTGCGGCTTCTTCGACTATTGCAGCACGCTCTGGAAGCTTCCCAGCCCCTCGGTTTTCGACATCCCCCACCTGGGAGCCGACAAGCGCGATGAGCTCATCGAACGGGGCGTCCTTGCCATCGATGATGTTCCCCCTGACTTCAAGCTCGGCTCCCAGGGCGAGCGCTTCCTCAAGCTGTACCGCGAAGGCCGCAAGGAGATCGACCTGGACGGAATCCGCGCTTGGCTTGGAGGTCTGCACTTTCCTCTCTACTTCCTCGACTTCGAGACTGATGGCCCGGCCATCCCGAGACTCCCGGGCCTGGGCCCCTTCGGCTCCATACCCTTTCAATTCTCCCTGCACATTGTCCACGAAGACGGGCGCGTCGTCGAAGCCGCTGGCTTCCTCCACGAAGACTCAAGCGATCCCAGGCCTGCGATAGCGAGAGCCCTTCTCGAGCAGATCGGTTCCGAGGGCTCGATCATCGCGTACAACGCGTCCTTCGAGAAGCGCGTCATCGGTCAGCTCGCCGAGTTCCTCCCCGAACTCAAGCCTGCGCTCGGAAGCATGCAGGATCGCTTCGCCGACCTCCTCGACGTGTTCCGCAAGCACTACATCGACCCCGCCTTCAAGGGTTCGAACTCGATCAAGGCCGTCTTGCCCGTCATCTGTCCCGAGCTTTCCTACAAGGTCCTCGACGTGCGCAACGGCGAGGACGCCCAGGTCGCCTGGTCAGAGCTGATCTCGACAAAGGATCCCGCAAGGAAGGCAAGCCTGTCGGAGGCCCTGAAACGGTACTGCGGCCTCGACACGCTCGCAATGGTGAGATTGTACCAGTACCTGATAGCCCTTCGATGATTTACTAAAATTCATCCATCGCTTCACATTGCAAGAGGAAGGGCAGCATAAAGGAAGCCCAGGGCTCACCGACAGAAGGGGCCGATTCTCGCCGCTCATGAAACAGGACTCAAGGGCAGCGTCACAACGAGTACATTTCCGCTCGTCTCCAGTCTACTGGTAGACATGCGCGCCATCAGTGCCAGGATCCGGCATGGATGGAGCGTAGTCTTCTCATACCAAGACCGGACTGGAGGAATCATGAAACGCATCGTTATCGTCTTCGTTCTCGTAGCCGCCGCGTTGGGCAGCGCCTTCGGACAAAAGAACATCGTCTATCCTATCGGAAATGGTCATGATCTTCGGATTCT
>Ga0172375_10011502_pt1 | contig 11258 bp, 12 predicted proteins | sample LakKiv1m_FD_114537 | JGI IMG/M metagenome (GOLD analysis project Ga0172375, IMG submission 114537) | Freshwater microbial communities from Kabuno Bay, South-Kivu, Congo - kab_092012_11.1m | ecosystem: Environmental > Aquatic > Freshwater > Lake | place: Democratic Republic of the Congo... | reverse complement strand
TGAGATTTGAGATTTGAGATTTTGTCTCTTGCCTTCTTAATCTCTTTATTTTCTTTTATAATCTCTTTAAAAATTACATCCATATTCTTCCATACGCCTTTAACGCCTAATTCTATTTTATGGTCCATATACTTTAATAGATTCTTAAATTCCTTATGTCTTCTATCTAAGAGATTCCTTACTTCATCGGCACTAGAGGCGACAGTTCCAAACCTGACAGGAAGCACACTATCAAATTCCTTCATCACCTCCTCGATTACCTTCTCATGAGCCAGCATATTCTCCCGGTTCACAACAAATCTGGTCACAGGATGATTGCTTACCACCATGCTTAGATCATCATAGCCAATAGTTAGGACCTCATCACCTCTGCTGCCAATCCCTATAGGCCCGAAATTTCTCTCCTGCCTTGTGCCAATAATACAATAGATATACTTTCCCTCTTTTTCCATCTTTTACCTCAGATGAGCACAGATTTTTTCACAGATTAGCGCAGATATCATGTATAAATCCGTCGTTTTACAATTAATTTAGTAGTTCCAATGTGCATCTTAATCACTCTCTTACTCTTACCAGTATTGCATTCTTTTTAAATTCCTTCTCATTAAATGAACAGATATCGCCCGGCCCTGCCTGTTCTGCCGAGAGGCAGTATTCGAGGAGGCTCCTGTAAGCCCTGTTTATCTCATTAAATTGTCTTTCTGCATTCGAAACGTCTGAGTTTTTATCAGGGTGGCACAATTTGGCGCTATTTCTATAGGCCTTAATGATTTCTTCTTTCGTTGCCTTGTTGCCCAGACATAATATCTTCCTGGCACAGTCTACTTCTTCAAAGCTTATCTTTTTAGTCTCTATCGTATAAAAACTGTAGGGCGGAAGCGGACCAACGCACCTAAAATTTATTTTTTCATTGTACAGTTTATCCAGCTCATCTAACCTTTTCTCGAATTCAGTCTTTTTGTCTTTATCTATAAGATATGCAACATTAAAAATCATCCTGTCGTCCATAAGGTCATGAACTTTTGAATCTATACTCACTCTTCCTAATACATCCCTTATCTCAGAAGCAAGTCTCTCCCTCTCTTTATCCAGAATGTTCTTAACAGCTCTGCCTACCTTTATCTGATCTTCAACAGATGCCCCTCCAGACTTCGACATCAGTTTTTCTTTGAGTTCTTTAATCTCCTGCTTCTCACCAATCTCCTTAACTACAGAATTCAGGTTGCTCCATGTTGCTGCCACATCTATCTCTATCTTTTTATCAATCTTCCTGAAGATCTCGTTAACCGTTGGGTATCCCTTAGATAAAATCTCTTCAACCTCACTTATATTAAAGGCATAGGTGCCGAGCTTCATAGGGATGACGTTGTAAGAATCCATGATCTTCTCAATTACCTGCTGATGTCTGAGAAGGTATCTGGCAACTTGATCCTTAGAGAGGGTGGTATAATCTACAAATGGGGAATCACTTACGACCGCAGAAATATCCCGATAGGGAATAGTATAGACTTCTTCGTATACGGAGACCCCGCAGGAACCTAAAAATTCTTCCTTTGCAGTCTTTATAATGCCGTAAATATATTTAGCTTCCATCACTCTATGCCTCCACGGCGAAGAGACTGGGCTCTTACTAACCCAATGGCCTCCTCAAAATGCCTATTTGAGATTTTAAGCTCTGTGCTCTGTGTTCTGTGCTCTGTGCTCTGACTTATATATTCCCTTATCGCCAACATAGATGCCTTCCGACAGATAAACTCAATATCAGAGCCAACCTTATTTTCTGTGCGCCTCGCTAATTCCTTTAAATCTACATCTTCATCAAGAGGCTTATCTTTTGTATGTATCTTAAAGATATTTAATCTCGCTGCCTCGTCTGGTTCCGGAAGTTCAAGCAAAAGGTCAAACCTGCCGCTCCTTAAAAGCGCAGGGTCTATCAGATCTATCCTGTTGGTAGCTGCCAAAACCACAACGCCTTTTAATTCCTCTATACCGTCCATCTCTGTAAGAAACTGGCTTATAACTCGTTCGGTTACCTGAGAATCAGAGCCTCCTGAACCCCTTTTGGGGACAAGGCTGTCTATCTCATCGAAAAATAGGATTGTGGGTGAGGCCTGCTTTGCTTTTTTAAAGACCTCACGGATTCCACGCTCGCTTTCCCCGACATATTTTGAGATAAGGCTCGGCCCTTTTACAGAGATAAAATTAACCCCGCTCTCATTAGCTACTGCCTTTGCTAATAAAGTCTTTCCTGTCCCGGGCGCCCCATATAGCAATATACCTTTGGGTGGGTTTGTGTTCGCCTTTTTGAAAATATCAAAATGTTTAAGGGGCCATTCTATTGCCTCTTTTAATTCTTCTTTTATATCGCCAAGACCGCCTACATCATCCCATTTAACATCTGGCACCTCAACAAAAAACTCTCTTATAGCAGAAGGTTCAACCTCTTTCATGGCCTCCAGGAAATTATCCATAGTTACTTGAAGTTCCATGAGCGTCTCATAAGGAATATCTGCCAGCTCAAAGTCAATCTCAGGCAGAATCTTCCTCAATGCTGACATTGCTGCCTCTCTGGCTAAGGCTTCCAAATCCGCGCCAACAAAACCGTGGGTGATATCAGCTAACTTTTCAAGATTTACCCCGTCAGAAATTCCACTTCTAACGGGGCGAGCATCCTTTGCCAGGGGCATCCCCCTTGTATGAATATGGAGTATTTCCAGGCGGCCGTTCCTATCTGGAATAGGGATGGATATCTCTCTATCAAATCTCCCTGGCCGCCTCAAAGCTGGGTCTATGACATTAGGGATATTGGTTGCGGCTATTACTATAATTTCGCCCCTTGATTCTAAACCATCCATCAGGGCTAAGAGCTGGGCTACAACCCTTCGCTCAACCTGCTTCTCTCCACCCAGTTCTTCTCTTTTCGGCGCGATTGCATCTATTTCATCAATAAAGATTATTGCCGGAGCGTGTCTCTGGGCATCTTCAAATACGTTCCTTAATCGAGCCTCAGATTCACCGTAAAATTTACCCATTATCTCGGGGCCGCTTATATGAGTGAAATAGGCCTCTGTTTCATTAGCAACAGCACGGGCAATTAAGGTCTTCCCGCAGCCGGGAGGGCCATACAAAAATACCCCTTTGGGCGCATCAACCCCCAACCTTTCAAATACCTCTGGATATTTAAGAGGCAATTCTATCATCTCCCTGATCTTCTGTATCTGGGTCCTGAGTCCGCCTATATCCTCATAGGAAATCTTAACCCCGCGAGTTTCTCCTGCACCCTTTGATTCCATTCTTATCAATGTATTCGGACTTACAAGGACCGCGCCGTCAGGGATGGTATCCAATACCTTAAAATCGCATGACCTTGATCCAAAGAGCGTAGCCCTGACCCTGTCACCGGCGATTACAGGGAGCCCCAAAATAAGTGAACCGATATATTTGGCATCTTTATCTCTTCTCGCCCCGTTAGATAGAGACTTATCTAAGGGGGTGAACAGACTTGATGCAGTTAAGGGCGAGAGTGTGATTTTGCTGGCTGGCTTATAGTCGATCTTGCGAATCTTTACCTTTTCATCTAAACCGATCTGGGCATTCTCTCTTGTTATACCATCTATCTGAATAATCCCCTTGCCCCTGTCTTCGGCATAGCATGGCATTACCTTGACTGGAGTTTGCCTTTTGCCGCTAATCTCTATAATTTCTCCCACCTCAACCCCTGATCTTTTCATATCCTCAGGGTCTATCCTGGCTATTGCCCTTCCAACATCCTTGGGTAATGCCTCTTTTACTTTTAATGTTAGGGTATCTGTTTTCTCATTCATAACTCATCCGGCAAATAACATATTTCCAAGACCCCTCAGTGTATCTATGCCTTTTACTTCATGAGGCTGAAGGGGAATCGGCGTTATCTTTATATTGCTAAATTTGTTTATCGCCTTTCTAATATATTTATCCTGCTCTTTTCTTCTTGCCTGACAAAAAGGACACCTATTTTCCTCTGGAATAACATTGTTGATAATCAACTGCTTTACCTTCATTTTATATTGATTTAGACTTCCCAACAGCCTCTCTGTTTCTTTAATCGCCATATCCTCTGGTATGGTCACGATAATGAATTCACAACTTTTTTGATCTTTCAGAACACCTTCAATCCTTTTAACCGTCTTTTTCATGATCATCAGGAAATCATCAGCGCTGTCAGGCTTATATTTTCCGGCAAAGCTTGCAACCATATATCTGTATTTCCACCTCATCTTTGCGATAACCTTTATCCAGTCATCTAAAAGCCCTGGCAGGGTCAAAAGCCTCAGGGCATGACCTGTTGGTGATGTATCTACTATATATTTGTCAAATTTCCCTTCCTCGATAAAGTCCAGAATCGTTTTGAATCCCATTACCTCGTCTATTCCTGGAATAGGAAGAGCAATTATGGAATCTATATCCTCCCTGTCTAAATAAGTGCTCGTGTCAAAAAGCCTCCTTAGTTCATCTTCATTTTCTAGCTTGAACTTTGATAACGCCTTCTCTGCGTTTATCTCTATGGCGCTTAACTTATCTACACCTTCTATTTGCCTTACCCCGTTGCCTATCTCCAGCTCTAAGCTATCCGATAAAGAATGGGCCGGGTCAGTGGAGATAAGCAGGGTATTCTTATTGTTATTTGCTAAATATAGGCCGGCGCTTGAGGCAAAGGTAGTCTTTCCCACCCCTCCTTTCCCGCCGAATAAGATCAGCTTTAAAGATGGCTCTAAGAGTCCGTTTAACGCCATTCATTTTTTCATTCTGACTTCTAAGATACCGTTCTTATAAGTATAAGTAAGTGTTTCCTTCTTGACCTTCACTGGTAGAAGTACCTCTTTGTGATATCTCCTATTTTTGCCCGCTGCTGAAATTTCGAATATATCCCCTTTTAAATCTACTGATAGGCCATCCTCGCTAATCCCGGGAATCTCAGCTATAACCACTACCTCATCTTTCTCATCGAATACATCTGTTAAAGGTTCTCTTTCTTCTTCTACGACAGGTCCTTCGGGAGTCTTTTTGATATTGCCGAATGTCTCAACAATCGGCTCTCCGCCTACTGCTGTCTTAATAGAAAATCCATATACGCCTCTCATGCCTTCCTTAAGGCGTCCAAGGTCAATCTTGCCTTCCTTCTTAATCTCTCCTCCTGCTTCTTTTAGTTCAGCCGCAAGGTCAATCAATTTCTCAAGGCCTTTAAATAACCCTCCCAGACTTAATTTGGCCATGCCAAAATCAATATCTAAACCCTCTTCCTTTTTCTTATCTTTTTCCTTCAACTTGACCGAACCTCCTTTTCTAATTCCAAAATCCAAACCCTTCGTAATTCCAAAATCCAAATGTCAAAATCCAAAGTCATTTGTTATTTGTCATTTGTCATTAATTTTGGCATCCATCAATAATTTATAGCCATCGTCTTAAGTGGTCTTGTGGGTATACTTCTATAGGTTTTAATCTTTTGCTCCTCGTGTACTTCCTTTTGTAGTTTTTCAATTCGCTTGTTGATACTAATCAATTGCCTATTCGCGGCGTTCCTTCTTTTATCTATTACTAAGATTTCTTTCTCTAATCTATCCATTTCTCTTCTGAGCATATATAATTCTAAATAGCTTGATCTTTGAACCTTTGGGATAGACCGTGCACCTATAGAATGTACGCTTTTTATATCTCTAACGCCGGGCATCTGCTGTATACTTCTCATTATAAATACCCCCCATTTTCTAATTCCAAAATCCAAATGTCAAAATCCAAATTTATTTGTCATTTGTCGTTAATTAGCCGTGTTTTTCAACCAGCTCCTTAACAATCTCTTTTACCTTGTTCTGATTTGTCTTTGAGCCAACCCTGCTTGTCTCAGAAGCTAAAATATCCTGGCATATTTGCATAAAGGCGCCATTGGCTTTAGCTGGAGTAAAATCCTGAACTTTAAGGGTCTTGGCAATCATAATGCAGCCGCGAATGGTCGGAGCAAATTCGCACTTTCCGGATTCCCTTAAGCCCCTTACAATATTGACTATCTTTTCGGAGTCCTTTTTAGAAAGTTTGGATTTTCTATGGGTTATCGCAACCTCTGTCTCATAGTCAAAATAGTCAAAGTCCATTGTTATCATCCTGTCTCTAAGGGCGTCCTGACTTCTATGAACCCCTGCATATTCCTCAGGATTGCTTGTAAATATTGCTGTAAAATTCGGGTCAACCCTTAAATATGGATCTTCTCCACCTCTTCCTACAGGCAAATCCATCATCTTTTCACTCAGGATAGAAAGCAAGATATTGTTTGCCTCGGGTCTCGAACGGGTAAACTCATCGTATATTAAGGTGAATCCATATTTACAGGCAACAGTCAGGCGGTTGTCCACCCATCGCTTTACCATATCTTCTTCAAACTTGAGTACTCGCGACACAAAACGGTCAACCACCTTTTTAAATCTGTAGCCGTGCTCTCCGCCGACTAAATCTGAGGTGGTAAACTCCTCATCTCCGTGAATCATCACTACCGGCCTTCCTAATTTACTTGCAACATGCATAGCAAGTGTTGTTTTGCCAGAACCTGAAACCCCTCTAAAATGGACGGGAAACCCAGCCTTAATATAGGAAAGCGCTCTATTTGTAACATCCTTAATGCACTTTGTTTCCACAAAATCCGGCAGAGGACTTGGTTCTAATACTGTAGTCATCTCATCAATCATCTTGCCTCACCTCTCTTCATAATGCTAATAATACTAAAACTTATCATTCAGATTCTGTCATTCCGAGCTTGACACGGAATCCAGTGCTTTTCTGGATTCCCGCTTTCGCGAGAATGACGAAAACGTTACTTTACTCATGAACTCCTTAGTAATCCCCCTTTAGCGTCTTTTTACTTTTTAAAGTCTCATCCATCTCATTCCATATCTTGCTTGCTTCATCCAAATCTGCCCTTATTTCTCTTTCCTTTTTCTTGAAGTCTTCTCTCATGACGTTAACATTTTTAATCAGATCTTCTCTATCTTCCTGCAAGCGTTTTTTAAGGTCTTTACTCATCTCTTCGTGCAATCTTTTAGAGTCGGCCAGAAACTTCCTGGCATTATCCCGAAGGACCTCGACCTGACCTTTGAGTTGTTTAATACCGCTCTTTCTATTTTCATGACCTGCTATAATGTCTTTGCAGAGAGATTTCATCCCACTTGATACTTTATCCATAGATCAACCTCCTTTTCGAACAACCCCCTTACCTCTACATTTAATACAAGGAAGGCCGCTGTCTATTGTCTGCCCGGTGCCTTCACATTCTGAGCAAGTATCTGTGGCGCCTTTCACGGTAACCATTCCTTTCCCGCTGCATACAGTACATGTAACTCGGCTATTATGAGGATAGACACCGGTGCCTTTGCAAAAGGCGCACTTGACCGCCGGCTCTATAACCTCAACCTTACCTGTGCCGCTGCAAACCTGGCAGGCGGCAAGTTCAGATAGCAGATCGAAGGGGTCTTTGCCTTTGCCTTTACAAAAGGCACATTTTAACATACCCACTAGCTTACCTCACTTCCTTTTTGCCTTTATTTCCCTTCTTATAGCGGAAAATATAAATTCTCCTCCTTCCTGACTTTACCTTCCTCTAATAGTCTCTTGGCTATTACACCCAATCTTGTCCTGGCGACACCAAGTGGATCTTCCATATCGCTAACTCTTACACCTTCAGGATGTCTCTCAATAAATTCTAAAACCCTTTCTTCCATACCCATTTCAGGAGGCGCCACCTCTTCTTCAACTGCCTCTTTTACAGGTCTTACTTTTACTTTCGCCTCTGCCTTTGATACTGCAGTCCCGCCCTTTCTTGCCCTGACCAGGGTCCTGGACATACCCTGCCAGGCATTAGCCGCCTTTTTCATATCAGCCGCATATTCACCTAAGAGTTTCTTGACACTGCTGGCTATATCACCAGCATATTTAGCTAAATCTTTCTTAAGTGCTTCACTCATATCACTATGGGCATCAGAAAATTCCTTGAGTTTATTTGCAACATAACTTTCAATATCCTTAATGCCTTTTTGGATATTTCCCATCATGGATTTGAAGCTCTTTAGTCTGGCAGTTTCACCTTTCCCAAGGCTTTCCTTGAGATCGTCAGCCATCTCTTTATGTGCCTTCTGGATACCTTTCATCATATTCCCAACATTCTTAGTCAAGTCTGCCATAAAATCTGCTAAACTTTTTGCCTGTTCCCCCCTCATCTGTTCGTGTTCCCTCTGGAACTTTTTAAGCATATCTTCCACGCTCTTTGACAAATCCTCGACAAAATCAGCCAGGTTTTTAGCCTGTTCCTTACTCATTTTCTTTCGCTCTTTCGCAAACCCTTCTAAGGTTTTACGGGTATCAGCCGCTAAATCGCCCACTGCTTTTACCCGCACATCATATGAAGTAATGATGTCCTCTGTAATCTCCTTCATGCTATCAGCTATCCCCATTTTGCATCCTCCTTTTTTAATTTAACAATTCCCCGTAGCTTGTTGCACGGTTACCTTTTAATTTCCTGCCCTTTATATTTCTGGGCCGCTTCTGTTCTTTCCTTTTTAAATCCGCTGAGTAGATGACGAACTTCTTCTCTTCTTTCTTCCTGGCGAGCTATCCGCTCTTTATGTTGGATCTTGAATTCCTTGAGCATTAATTTGAGATCCCTTATACGCAGCTCCCTTCCTTTAGCTAAAAGTTCTTTAAGCCTTTTCGCCATCTCTTGTTGTTCCTTTTGAAACTCTTTCAGCTTAGATGTAACCTCTTTTTTTCTCTCTTCCTGTTCAGCAAGTATTTCCCTAATAAATGCCTGGAATTCTTTGACTCTTCTATCTTCGCCTCTGGTCAGGGCATCTTTAAACTTCCCTAAGTTTTCCTTTAAGGCCTTTGCTATGGTTTCCTGATCACTAAAATAATCCTTTAATAAATTTCTTACTTCCTTTTCCCTTCTAGCTTGAGATGACAAGATGTTGTTCATCATATTGTCAAAGTCCTTCCTTCTTAGAGACTCATTCCTGGCAAGATTTTCCCGCAATTCTGCATTAATCTTTTCTCGTTCTTGTCTTGTATCAAGGAAATAATCCTGGAAACCTTCGAATATCCGATGTGTGGTATCAAAAATAGAGGCGATACTCTGAATCCTGGCCTCATAGGATGTAACAATATCTTCAACGACATTCTTTGAATCTAAAACCTGTGACATCTTGCTCCTCTCTTTTCTTTTCAAGGAATAGGAGGAATTTCCTGGCGAATCATGCTTTCTGTTACCCATTAGACGGGCCATAAGGATAACTCGGCAAGAATTCCATTTACTGACCTCCGTTTAGAAATTTCATTATGCTGCGGCTGCGGTTAAACCGATAGCCTCGGCATACTTAAGGTAGGTCTCTACTGATGCTGCTACTACTCTTGCCTCGATCGCGAGTAGCTCGATACCCACTAAGGAGACCCTTACCCAGGCATCAACAACCACACCCTTGTCCAGGATTCTGTCAATAACTTCAACCAAGCTGGAAGAACCTATTGCTTTTTCTACTGCCATTTTCTACACCTCCTTTCGTTGTTATAGATTCCGCTTTTTTAAAACGCAGATTCCGCTGATTTTTATCCGCGAATATCAGTGGATTTTTTATCTGTGTTCATCTGCGTATTAGAGGAGCGGTCAACCTCCCTGCCTGTGCTTTGGCAGATGGCCCAGGCTCTTTAGCCAGAGCATCCCTGACAACCATTACAAGTCTTTTTGCATCAAAAGGTTTATCCAGAAACCGGTAAACCCCAAGTTTTTTCGCCATTGATTTTATAGAAGGACTACCATAGGCAGAGATCATTATTACCTCAAGAGAGGGTTTTGCCAGATGGACCACTTTAAAGGTATTAATGCCATCCATGTCTGGCAGTTTATAGTCTAAGATCATCAGACCATAATCCTTTGCCTTGATCTTTTTGATTGCCTGTTCGCCATTATATACTTTATCTACCTTGTAGCCTTCTTTTTCGAGAATAGATGAGATCATGCGACACATATCCTTGTCGTCATCTGCCACCAATATCCTTTCATACATGTATTTCCTCATCTATCTTCAAATGTATTCATAATGTCAATAACAAGAAGCAACAATTATGCCATTCTCATTTTCGATAAAGTGGAGGATTAAAGTTAGCCAAATTTTGCTGAAAATAGGTCAGGCATTCTGCCTGATATTTTCTTGTATTACACATGTTTATCCGAGGCAAGATGCTCCGGCTATTTTCAGGTTTTAGGATCATGGAAATAAAAAGGCATAGAAAATTATCACGGAAGATGTCTGAAAATCTGTCGAGAAAACTCTACAATCTGTAGAGTTAGATTTACACCGTTAGAGATAAATCTCTAATGGCGCTTACAGTCCGAGGGATTTTATCTTTGAATATAATGTCATGCGGTCTATCTTGAGGATCTTAGCAGCTTTAGACTTATTATTCTTTGCCTGAGCTAAGGCCTCTTTGATAACCTTTTTTTCTGCCTCCTCTGTTATTTTTTTGGTTGCTTCTCGTAGGGAGATGCCTTCAAATCCCCCCACGCCCCCCTTTTCTAAAGGGGGGCGTGGGGGGATTACTATTTCACAATTAGAAGTTACATCCACAGGCAAGTTGATTTCTCTGATATAATTCGAATCTGTTAAAAGCGCTGCCCTCCTGACCTCGTTTCTTAATTCTCTCACATTTCCTGGCCAGCTATAGTTTAATAGGGATTTCATTCCCTCGCCGGATATATCTTCAATCTTTTTATTAAACTCCAGCTTTGCTTCCTCTAAGAAATATTTCGCCAGGCTAGGTATATCCTCTTCTCTTTCTCTGAGAGGGGGGAGATTGATATTGAATTCGTTAAGCCTATAATAAAGGTCATCCCTGAATCTGCCTTTCTTAACCTCATCGGATAGGATTGCGTTTGTAGCAGTAATTATCCTTACATCTATCCTAATCTCTTTTGTGCCACCCAGATGCTGGACCTTACGCTCCTGAATTACCCTTAAGAGTTTTACCTGAAGGGACAGAGGAAGATTGATCATCTCATCTAAGAATAAGGTCCCGCCATTGGCTGATTCAAAACTTCCCTCTTTTCTCTTATCAGCCCCTGTAAAAGCGCCTTTTTCATAGCCAAAGAGTTCACTTTCAACCAGATTTTCAGGAAGAGTCCCGCAATCTACAGCAATGAAGGGTTTATCATGCCGTAGACTTTTTTCATGAATCATCCGGGCAATCAG
>Ga0172375_10011501_pt1 | contig 11258 bp, 11 predicted proteins | sample LakKiv1m_FD_114537 | JGI IMG/M metagenome (GOLD analysis project Ga0172375, IMG submission 114537) | Freshwater microbial communities from Kabuno Bay, South-Kivu, Congo - kab_092012_11.1m | ecosystem: Environmental > Aquatic > Freshwater > Lake | place: Democratic Republic of the Congo... | reverse complement strand
GGGGTTTGGGGAGGAATTTTCCATTTGCTCCTCTTTTTGTTTTGGGGGAATTCGGGGCGGACATCATTGTTATAGTATATCATAACATTGTGATATACTATACCCATGCGATATACTGTGGATAATGCAAAGCGAATCTACAAAACTAGGCTTGAATCTCAAAAGGATTAGAACTAAAAAAGGTATATCGCAAGGTGATATTGCCAAACAACTCGGCGTCAGCCGAGGTTTTATAAGTACGATAGAAAATGGAAAAACAAATCCAACACTTGCGACAATTGCGAAATTGGCGAAAGCGGTCGGGATTTCGATTAATGACCTTTTGAAATAAAATGATCCTCAATAAAATTTTTAAAAACAAAATTATCAAAAAGATTCTATTGGCTCTTGGATGTCTTTTAATAATTTTTATCGCATGGCAAGGACTAAAGAAAGTACCTATGGAGGGAGATTGGCAAGAACAATTAAAAGTAATCTCAACAGCGGAATTTAACGGAGATTTGGTTACAGTGAAAAATGTACGAAACTTCCGATATTCTCCAACTGAGAAAGACATGCACTCTGCTTATTATAATAAAACATATGATCTCACTCAAATAAAAAAAATATGGTATGTGACAGAGCCATTCAATGAAAATAAATCAGCCGCCCATACTTTTGTTTCCTTTGAATTTGATAATGGAGAATTTTTAGCTATTAGCATAGAAGCACGTAAGACTAAAGATCAAACTTATAGTGTTTGGAAGGGTTTATTGCACACATATCCGCTTGTTTATATTGCCGCAGATGAAAGGGACGTCGTGCTCTTGCGAGCTAACGTAAGGAAAGATCGAGTCTATATTTATCCTGTAAAGTTATCTAAACCTGAAAATGCAAGAATTCTTTTAACCAACATGCTAACAAGAATGAATGAGTTGGTATCTAGCAAGCCCGCTTGGTATAACTCTCTTTTTGCTAATTGCACTTCTGAGATCGCTAAGCAGGTAGACAAAATTACACCTGGACGTGTCTCTCTTTTTTCTTGGCAGTTATGGCTGACCGCTTCAGCCGATGAATTGGCTCTAGAGCATGGACTCATTGATACTGATCTCTCGATCGAAAAAGCTAGAGAAAAATATTCTGTAAACGAAGCTTCTGAACGAGTGGGAGATACCCCTAGTTATTCGACACAGATTAGAAGTTTTAAAGATTAATATATGGATTACTCTCGTGTTATAGCTGAAATTTTTAGTCAATTTACCGGGCCCAAATTTTTAATCAAGCTTTGGAATGGTAAGGTTTATGAATACGGGAGTGGCGAAACCGCATCATTCACTCTAGTTATAAATGATGAAAACACAGCTCGAAGACTTCTTGCTCAGGGTTCACTGGGATTCGGAGAGTCTTATATGGAAGGAAAACTAGATATTGAGGGAGACATAGAAGCGTATTTAAAAATGAGGCACCAGTTCAAGCGGGTACGGAAATCAATCCGGCTGGCTTTTGCGACCTTTCTTGCAAAGAGAAGTATGCCAAAAAATAGAAAAGACCAGATTGCATACCATTATGATATTGGTAACGATTTTTTCCAGATGCTACTGGATCCACAAACAATGTCATATTCGGCTGGACTTTATGAATCACCATCCGAAAATCTTGGTGAAGCGCAGAAAAGAAAGATCGAATTTCTTGCTTCGTGGCTTGACCTTAAGGAAAACTCATCTGTTCTTGATCTTGGTTGCGGATGGGGCGGCTTTGCGTCTTACGTAGCTAGTATTTGCAAATGGAATGTAGCTGGTTATTCATTGAGTAATGAACAGCTTGATTATTGTCGTGATCTAATTAGTAAAAAAGGGTTGGACAAAAAAGTGAGACTTGAATATAGGGATATGCTCGAAAAATTACCCTCCACGACTTATGATGGAATTATCATGCTTGAATCTATTGAGCACGTCGGGCAGGATAGATTAAAACCATTTTTTGCTGAACTTGCTAAAGTATTAAAACCTGACGGTTCCTTCGTTTTGCAACTTACTGGACGTTATATTCCAAAAAGAGTAGACAAATGGACACTGAAATATGTATTTCCGGGGGGCTATTTACCGGCGAAAGATGAATTGATGCAGGCGGCTGAAGGTGCGGGGCTTGTTTGGGAAGATTTTAGAGACGATACACCTGATTATATAAAAACAATGTCAGTGTGGATTAAAAATCTGGAAGTAAACAAGGAAAGGATAGAGGAGAAATTCGGGAAATCATTTTATAGACTTTGGTATCTGTGGATGCACGGTGCAAAAGTAAACTTTGAAACTAACTCTATGAACCTATTTCGAGTTAAAATAAAAAAGCCTAACAGATCATGAAATTTCTGAAATCTTTTTCATAATAAGTTCTGCTGCATCGACGAAGGGATTTGATTCAGATGTGACAATTGGTGTTAGTCCTTTTGGGAAAAGTTCTTCTTTATAAATCGGTTTTCCAAAAGTTACTTTGGCTTTGTAGCGACCGCTCCAGACAGAAGAAAATGTCATATTTTCAATGCCGGTTATTTTTACAGGCACTACAGGTACTCCGGTGGCATATGCGATGTAGCCTATGCCACCCTTGGCTTTCTTTATCTCGCCGTCTCTTTCTTTACCTTTCGGGAACATGCAAAAACTTTTCCCTTTTTTGACGAATTCAATATGTTTTTGCATTGAAACAGCATAATCTTTGAGGCCACCAATCATCGGATAGGCCCCCATCAACCTAAAAAAGATTCCTCCGTATATCCACGTTTTCCATCCCATTCCTTGATAGAAATTTTTTTCTCGAGATCCAAATATAAAAGGTATGTGTCGAGAAAAGAATGGGAAACAAGCTGATAAAAGTACGGGATCCAAGTGATTTATGTGATTACTTGCAAGTATCATGTTTCCACCATTAAGTTCAGTATTTTCGAGACCCCTAATCTCCATTTTTGTAAATAGAAACATAACTAGTCTTACGGGAGCCCAAGAGAGGTGTTGAAAAAAGGTGGGCATGAGCATGAATGGTTGCGTTTTCATATATATAAATATAACATATAAGCATAGCCATTAAATAATATTAATCCTCGTGGTATAATAAAAATGGTCGAATAAGTTTAATAAAATTAAAAATTCTTAATTAACAATAATATGAACATTCAAGTCGCGTTGTATTTTATAAGTAATGTGTTAGCAACCTTGATCGTCGGTGGAAAATTTGCCACAAAAAGCGAGAAAGGTTTAAAGACTTTTGGTGTAGCACTAATCATAGACGCTTTAGCTTTTGCTCTATGGACTGTTGGTTATCTTAATCAAACAATTCTGCTGGTAATGGTTACCGCGGGCGCAATTGCATTACTGGTATCTTTTCTTTTCTTTTTCAGGGTATCGCTACAAGAAGTATCATCACAGACAAGGACGGGACTTTCTGTCTTAGGTATAGTGGCTCTTCTTGGGATTTTCATTGTCGGCAGATATTCTCCAAATTATGCCTTCATTTCACCGGAAGGGTTTCTCTTCTTCAACTTAACTCCGTTTGTTCAGATGCTATATATCTTTGCACTGATTATCGCGGCTGTACCGGCTATGAATTTTGTGGCATCAAAATTTAATGGAAGGTATGCTTCTTTTGTTCGCTATGGATTTCTAGTGCAAGTGGCTGGCGGTATAATGCTTATCACAAGCACGGACGTGAATACCCTATATGTTGCCGGTTGGATCATAGGCATTGTGAATCTTGCCTTGTGGGTAACTCTTTTGTTTAGTAAAAAAGCCTGGCAGGGTATAAATTAAGTGAGATTCTCATATAGTCAATATGATTGCCGGTGTTTTAGGCATCGGATAATTTTATTTTTTTATGAAAATATTATTTACAGGAATAACTGGAAATCTTGGGCAAGAACTTTCAAATTGGTTCGTTCAGCATAATGTTGAAGTTATTCCTTGTGTGAGGTCGAGGCATAAAGAAGAAATACTCAGACATTTCCCAAAAATGGTAACAGCGGATCTTACCTCAGAGGATATTTTGTATTCTGGGAATATCGATTGTATTGTTCATTGTGCTGGTGTTGTTCATTTTCAAAAAGCAGGCAACCAAAATGAGGCTATGATGACCAGGATAGTTAATTTTGCCAAACCTCAAAATATTCCTATATATCATGTGAGCACCGCGTTTGTTTATAGGCCGGACGGGAGTACGAACTTCAATAATTCATATGAGACGGATAAATATAATGCCGAGCGTGTTCTTCTCGAATCAGGCATACCCTATACCATATTTCGCCCGTCCGTTCTTGTTGGAAGTAGTATAGATGGTTCAATCAGAAACCTAAGCGGTTACTATTCTATCGTAGAAGCGTTCCTGGGTGTGATTATGATGGCACGAACAAATAAGAGAACTATTCGATTTCCCAGAATGACTGGAGAATCAAATATCGTACCTGTCGATATTGCCGCTGATGTAATTGGCAATAAGGTTCTCGAAGAGCAACGAGGAATAGTGTATGTTACAAATCCAACGCCGCCATCCTCGATGTGGACACTTGGCGAGACTCTCGATTTTTTCCACGCTAGTGGAGACATCCAAGTTCTCGACATGACATTTGAAGAATTTGGTAATTTGAATCTCACTCCAGAAGAAGAACGCATTTATAGGTTTTCCAAACACTTCAATCCTTATTGGTCTACAATGTTCAGGTTCCCAGAAACAGCATGTCCGAATCTTGAAATAGATCATGCGTATATGGTCAAGATCCTAAATTATTTTCAGAAAATAAAAAATACTCATGCATGAAGACACCATTTATTACAGTCAGTGTTGGGAGGATCCTTTCGTAGTTCTAAAGGCACTTTCAATAGATTCAGACGATAGAGTCTTATCCATAACTTCCGGAGGCGATAACAGCCTTGCGATACTAAGTGTGGGAGCTTCTCGGGTTGTATCGATTGATATTAATCCTGCACAGAATTACCTCCTGGAGCTGAAGTATAAGGCGACCCGAACACTTTCTTATAATGAATATCTGGAATTCTTAGGAATTAGAGATTCAGAGAGGAGAATATATTTTTTTGAAAAGATAAAACCTGAACTTTCGAAGAAAGCTCAAGTATGGTGGTCAGACCATAAAGATATGATATCGGCAGGAATTATACATTGCGGACGATTCGATAAATATGTGCGATTTTTCGCAAGATATATCATCCCGCTTATTCATAGGAGACAGACAACGCAAGATTTTTTGGCTACAAAGAATATAGAGAATCAATGGAAATTTTATAACGAGATTTGGAATTCAAGTTTGTGGAAATTCATGTTTGTGTTTGCTACTAAAAGACAATTGTTGATTAGAGCTCGGCATAGTGAAATGTTCGCACAGGCAGATAATATCCCGACCTCTGGAGAATATGTGCGGAGATTGGAGAAAAATATCGCCTCTGTGCCGATCCGCGATAATTATTTTATGCACTACAGCTTGCAAGGAAACTATTTATCATATCTGCCTTATTATTCGCAGGAGGACAATTATAAAAAATTGAGAGATATATGCACTAAAGATAATTCCAGACTCGTATGTGTATCTGAAAATCTTCTCACATATTTGCGAACAATTTCAGATAATACCCTTACGAAATTTAATCTATCTGATATTTTTGAGGCACTTTCTTTGGAAGAGAATAATAAAATATGGGAAGAAATTGTGCGCACGGCAAAATCAGGAGCAAGGGTCGTATATTGGAATAATTTAATCAAAAGAACTTATCCTGAATATCTATCAAAATATATAAAACCTAACGAGATATTACAGGATAAGCTAAGGAAACAAGACAGAGTATATTTCTATGATAAGGTTTATGCGCACACGATAATCAAATGATCAAATCAATTACACACATTTCAAGACGATTCTATGCTTATCAAAATGAGCGTTTTCCACTTATCTTATTGTCTCTGAGTCTTTTCCCAGTAACGCTTAGTTCAGCTGCTATTGTGTCGAGATTTACGATCACGGGTATCGCCTTAGGCTTCATTGCCTCACTTGCCTATATTTTTCATATTAGAGTAAATGATGAGGAGCGAGACTTCGAGCATGATGCGACTCATCATTCGACACGACCCTTGCAACGAGGCACTATCACATTAAACGAGCTCAAGATCATAAATACTATTGCAATTTGTTTGGTAGCCTTAATTGCTGTTTTGTCTGGACTCGAAGCTACTTTCATCGCCTTGATCATGATTATTTATTCATACTTTGCTAGGCATGACTTTTTCTATAAAGCAAAGATTCGCAGACATTTTTTTATATACAACTCGGTACATATCATACAGATTCTTTTATTACAGATATTTGTTTATGCGGTAATCGCCCACAGAATTCAATTTACAGAACTCCTTTTGGTCCATTTTTTATTTACACTGACGGGCACTGCCATATTTGAATTTGTCCGCAAGTTGAAGATACCAGGTGAAGACGGTACAGGAATGGATACATACACACACCATCTCGGTTTTAATAAATCCATGACAGTTTATTCCGTTCTGATTCTTCTAAATACAATTTTATTCTTTTTTATCTCCGAAATGATTCGTCCTGGTATTATGATTTGGGTATATTCTTCTATCTCTATAATTATCGTCGGGTGTAGCATATGGGTTCATTGGATAAAAAAGGTCGATGTGACAGACAAGCTCATGCAGGGAATTTTTCTTCTGGTGTATGCCACATATAACGTGAGTATTTACTTTTTTCTTCACTAATTATGGAAATAGGCGGCAAAGCAAAATCTCTTAAAATATTAACTGAGGCGGGATTCAATGTTCCGCGATTCATTTCGTACAACAGGTCGTCTCCTTTGTTGTCATCGATTCTAGATTCCAGTTTTCGCGGTGTTGAATACTTTGCCATCCGGTCATCTGCCTTTGGTGAAGACTCTGAAAATAAATCGTTTGCGGGACAATTTTATTCTGCCATTGGGGTAAAGCGAAATGATATTGCGCTTGAAGTTGAAAAAGTCTTGTCTTCCTATAAAGGACGTGAGGGTTCAGTCATAATTCAGGCATTCATTCCATCAGAATCATCAGGTGTTATGTTTACTGAGGTAAATTCAGATAAGATCGTAATAAATTCTACGCTCGGCTTATGTTCAACTGTGGTCAACGGCGAAGCATGTGACGAATATATTTCCGATAGATCAGGATTCATAATTCGAAAAACAATCCGCGAGAAAAACACTCTCTTTTTTCAAGACGGTTCTTTTGTCCGCTTAATGAAAGGCAACGAGTCGCTTTCACCTCAACAAATCAAGCGACTCGTGCGGATTGCGATAGAGATACAGAAGTTATTCGGTGCACCGCAAGACATTGAATGGGCCTTTAAAGATAGGAGATTGTATATTCTGCAGTCACGTCCCATAACGAAGACGCCAATAATCGTCGAAACTGAATATTATGACAGCGCAAACATTGCAGAGAGCTATTCCGGTATTGTTTTACCGCTCACGTTCTCGTTTGCGGAAATGGTGTATTCCAGCGTTTATAAAGATCTTCTCCATAAATCAGGTGTTTCTTTAAAAAAATTAGAAGATCATTCAAAGATTTTTGATAATTTGCTCGGTACTTTTCATGGGCGTATGTATTACAACATGAACAACTGGTACAGAATGGCAGAATTTGTGCCTGGCTATCGACGAAATAAACAAAATTTCGAGTCAATGATAACAAGCAATATAAAAGCTGAAATTGGGAAAATTACGAGTCCTTCATTTGCATTGATAGTCACTTATCCGTTTCTCGTTGCATTTAAGGTTCTCGCGTACGGAATGACTTCTCGTTATTTCAAAGCCAGTGTCGTTAGGGAGCTAGATTTATTGCGTCGGAATGATTTCAATCATCTATCGTATGAAGAATGTATAAAATCATTTAATGAAATTAACAAGAAACTATTAAGAAAATGGTATATCACAATCGAAAATGATTTCTTTGTAATGACCTACCTTGGTCTGCTTAAGAAGATGCTTAGCGACACCGAAATTCAGCGTGTACTTACGTTTCCGAGCAAGGCTACAGAGCAGGTGGATGCCTTATCATCGCTTAGCCGAAAGATGAGCGAGAATGGTCCTTTATGGAAGGCTATACAAGATGGAGATGTTGAAGAATTTGAAAGGGTAATTCTGGATCATAAAAATATCGGGTCAGAAATAGAGAGGTATATGCACACATTCGGAGGCAGGTTTGCAAATGAACTTAAGCTTGAGTCTAGGGGGATCGATGAAGACAAATCGAAGCTACTCTCAGTCTTAAAACTGTATCATACATATGGTATACGCGCGCTTGGTGATAAACAACCAACAAGCGGGTCTCTATTATTAGGCTTCAAAGAGAGATTTATTTTGAATAAATTTAAGAAATATGCATCACAACGCGAAGAATTTCGTCTTTTAAGATCAAATACTTTTGCCATGGCGCGTAAGCTGTTTCGTAGAATCGGAGATATTTTTGTAACGGAAAATTTATTACACTCTACCGATGATATTTTTTATCTAACTCTTGAGGAAATATTGAACAAAGATAAGTTTGCTTGTGAATATGAGAGCATAGCCACCCAGAGAAAAGACAAATATAAATCATATAGCGCAATTACTCCGCCATCGCATTTTTCTACGTCCAATAAGCAAGCTCCCGACGTAGCTTCATCGAACCTGCAAACTATCGACACTATTTTAGGACAACCTGCCTCATCAGGAAAGATGACGGGAAAGATTCGAATCTTCCGTGATTTTTTCATACCTTCGCAAATTGATTTCGATATTCTCGTGACCTCTCACACGGATCCTGGTTGGACTCCGCTCATAGCTTTGTCAAAAGGACTCATCATCGAACATGGAGGGATCCTATCCCATGCTTCTATTGTCGCACGCGAATTAGGTATTCCTACAGTTATCGGAGTAGAAAATGCGATGAATCTCTTAAAGGATGGTGACGTCGTCGAACTGGACGGTGTGAGTGGTATAATCAAAATACAAGACCATGAGAATAGATAAGCTGGCCCAAAATAGAATATCAGAAGATCTACCGAAATTGCTTGAGAGTAAATATGGCGCACATAAGCATTTTGAATATTTTATGGCTGATCTAGAAAGATCTAGGCTTTTTTGTTGTGAAAATGATAATACGTCCACGCAGTCATTCGTCGGATATGATGAAGACAAGATCGTTGCCCACATCTCGCTAATTAAGGATAAACGTCTAAGCCAGAACGAAGCCTTTTTTGGATTCATGGAGTTTTCTGACAATGCTGAATCTTTTAATCTGCTGTGGGATGCACTCGTCAGCGAAGCTCGTTCGCAAGGAATCACTGTTCTGAAGGGGCCAGTTAATGGAAGCGTGTGGCATCAATACAGGTGCGTGACGAAAAGCGATGGGACTGACCCTTTTACCACAGAACCTATTTGTGAACCATTTTACTTCACACATCTAGTCTCAAATAAACCATCAGCTGAAATACAATATTATTCTGCATACAGAGAGCCATTCGATATTGTTCTCAAGCTGATAGATCACCAAGCTCTCGAAAAAATGTCCAATCTCGGTTTTGCTATGAATGAAATAAAAAACATGACGCCAGAATTGCTTCAAACAATAGCAAAAATTTCTCGGTCAGTATTTTCTCAAAATTGGGGTTATACAGAACTTAATGAAAAAGAGTTTATTCAGTTATATTCTTTAAGTAAAATGTCAGCTCATTTGAATTCTTTATATGCCTTGTACAGAGGCGATGAAATGATTGGATTTTGTAGTACATCAGAAGAAGACAAGAAAACACTCATATTAAAAACAATTTGCATCTTACCAAAATATCAAAGTCTTGGTCTCGGTAATGCTCTTGCTTATAAAATCCATCATGACGCAAAGGAACGAGGATATACAAGAATGATCTATGCTCTTATGCGCGAAGGCAATAGTATAAAGAATTTCCCAAAAGAAGAAGCGGTAATATTTCGTCATTATTCCGCATTTGAATTTAAAATATGAAATTAACACTACTTATACTAACATCAGCATCTTTTATTTTAGGAACCGAGTTTCTAAAAAGGAAATTTTCACTCCCATCTGCGTTTACAAGACGAGCTATACATATTGGTACAGCAATTGTTGCAGGCGTAGCACCAATCTTTGTAACCAAAGAAGAGATCTTTTGGGTGAGTATTATTTTCGCCCTAGTTCTGTTCATTGGGCGTATTTACAATCTATTTTCTGCAATTCATTCTGTAGAACGTCATACATTTGGAGAGATATACTTGCCGTTGGGTGTGGCTGTTACGGCATTATTCTTTCTACCTCAAAATGTACAAGCATTTCAATTTGGAATTTTTATAATGGGGATATCTGATGCAATCGGAGGATTAGTTGGAGAGAAATTCGGCAAACATCCTCTAAGTATATTTGGAAATAAAAAAACCGTGGAAGGTTCTTTGGCTTTTTTTGTGGTTAGCCTAGTACTGACGGCTATATTTGTTCCACTAATTAGCTATAAACTTATTTTTGTAACTGTCATACTCACTTTAGTGGAACTTTGTTTTGTATATGGTTTGGACAATTTAGTCTTGCCGATTGTTGGTGCGTATTTGATTCAAATGCTTGTGTAAAGGGAGCCCCGCTCGCACCCCTCTTGTCCTTGCGAGCGGGGTTTTAGGCACACGCGAACGGGAGGGAGGGTCAAGTGCGCATTTGCATTTGAGCCTCGGACATTTCCGCTAGGGCGTCCATGACTAAAGGATGAGCGCCGACGAACTAAGCAAGAGATAATCTAAAATCTTGAGAAATAATCGGATATGAAAACGAGGATGGGGGTTGTGCGAGCCGGTTGGTCGAGCCCTGCCGAGACGAGGCGAAGCTGGGGGAAGGATTCCTTCCTTCCCCCAAACAGCTGGCGCCCGAGCACCCGCACCGCAGTGCGGTAGTGCGAGGAAACGCGCCAAACCTAGACATCTAGGCGCGAGTAGCCCTAGCGGAAATGTCCGAGGCGAATGCCGAGGATGGCCCCCTTTAGATCATGACGCAAAAATAGTAGAATGGTAGAGGCACAATATAGAAAAGGTTTTGTATTTTGATTTTTGTCCGCCCCGAATTCCCCCAAAACAAAAAGAGGAGCAAATGGAAAATTCCTCCCCAAACCCCTCCTTTTCCATTTGCGACATCCACATTCAAAAACAAATCAGCCGAAGTTTTGGCAAATCCTTTCTTCAAAAAATAGTTTTGCCAAAACTTCGTCC
>Ga0172375_10011500_pt1 | contig 11264 bp, 12 predicted proteins | sample LakKiv1m_FD_114537 | JGI IMG/M metagenome (GOLD analysis project Ga0172375, IMG submission 114537) | Freshwater microbial communities from Kabuno Bay, South-Kivu, Congo - kab_092012_11.1m | ecosystem: Environmental > Aquatic > Freshwater > Lake | place: Democratic Republic of the Congo... | reverse complement strand
CTAGTTTCTCCTTTTCTAATTCATCATTTGCAATAGCATCAAGAGAATATGATTCTTTTTGACCAGATGTCTTTCTAATACCTGCAAAGTATAGCATTTGATCCATCCAATTTATTCCATCAACAACATCAAAATAATCTGTTCTATCAACAAAACTTTGATCTTTTCTAGCCATATAATATGCTCTTGGTGGAATATATGCCGTATTTCCATTTGTATCTTTTTGTATTAGATACTTATGATCAGACACGGCACTCACCATTACATCATATGGCTTTAAGTTTTTTTCTTTTAAATCTGTACGTCTAGAATATAATTTCTTAAGTCTATTTTGTAAACTTACAACGTCAAAGTTCATATTCCATGCACATATAAAGTCAGGATCTATTTCATGAACAGTATCAAAGAATCTTTCAATTGCTTCTGCCTCATCATCAAAGAACATAACATGAATATCATTAATTGCTATCATATCCTTTTTAACAAGTTCAACCAACATCTCTGTTTTGAAGGAATTAATATTTTCTTCAAATTCTATAAGACTAAGATTATTTTTGTTTCTAACAACAAATGAAAATAACATCATACTTTTTTCATCAAATAATGTAATGATATTTACTGGGCATGGAGCAATCTCTTCATCAGGAAAACCTGTATACCCAATATTACCCTTTGAATCTTTTTTCCAACCATCTGGCATTACATTTGTTGGAATTCTTATTTTCTTGCCTAGACGCAACTCTAGGACTCTTTATATTTTTATAAAGATGAGACTATATCTTTACCCGAAGGTAGCTTATATTTCGATTCTGCATTAACTTCAGAATCTACTCTACTCATAATATTATTATTCAAAAGATTTTTAAAATAATAGTTATTATTTTCGATAGTCGTTGAACTTAAAAATTTGTCTATAATTTTTTTATAACTTTTAAAATTATAATATGGGATTCTTAATAAAGGTATTTTATTTTTGATGCAATAATCAGTTTTTAATTTATCATGAATTTGAGTGTATTCTAATTTTTCTTCACTTCTTATGGCTCTGTAATGTTGCTCGCCATCAAATTCAATTATGCCTAAAAGTTTATTATTATTTGAAAACAAACCAAAATCATAACGAAGATTTTTTTGATCTTTTAGATTTTCAAATTGTAATTCTTTTAAATAATATAAATGTTGACTTGTTTTATTCATTAACTTTAGATCAGTAATATTTTTCGATTCAAGATATTTTTTTATAGTCTTCATAGAATTAGAGTCTACTGATGCACAACTTTGACATCTATAACCACAAAGAAAATTGCTTGCCTTTTTTAAAGTATAAATTCGTCCACAAATATGTTTCAAAATTATAGGTTTGGTTGAACTAATATAGCTTGAAAGAAATTCATATTCATTTAAATCATCTCGTTTTAGCTTTGCTAATTCAAGAAACTGTGCATGAGTTCTTTTATTCTTTCTATTACTACTTGTACATGTTCTACAACGATAACCAGATTGAAATGTAGTTGGAAGAATTTCATATATTCTACCACACCTTCTGCATTCAACTTTAATCTTAACTTTGCTATTAATATATTCTGACAAAAGATTATAATCATTACCAGCTTCTTTATAGAATTTTTCTCTATATTTTTTTGGTGTTAATTTATTATTCTTTCCAAGAATTTTTACTTTTACAGATTGCTCTTTTAGTTGGCAGCTTTTACAAGTTACTTTATTAAAGAGAAAATTTGAAGGTCTGATCTTATTAACTGTATTGCACTTTTTATGTTTTATTAGAATTGGAATATTAGTACCTTTATATTCTTCTAAAAATTCATATTCCTCGAAATCATTTCTAGAATTTTTGCAATCTTTTATAAATTGCTCATTTGTTTTTTTAATTCCCATTTTTTCATTAAAACTCCTTTTATATCCAAGTAATATAATTATTTGTTAAAAAAGAGTCTAGAAATCTTTAAGCTGCGATGGTTATCCAATCTTCAGAGTTTTTACTTATTCAAATTGGCTCTTCCCCAACCTTTAAGTATCTGAAGTTCTAAGGAACTTCCCGCAATTAATAAGCTTTTAGTTGACCTATTGCCAATGGTTTAAATCAACTTCAATATCAAAATAACATTTATGTAATTTGTATTTTTCATCTGGTTGGAATTCTTCATGGAATTTGGCAATATATCTATCAGCAAAATCCATATCAGCATCATAGAGCCAATTATGTTTAAATAAATTTTTCATATTATAACTATTTTGACCATAATTTGTTAGTATTCGGTCATAGTATAAAAGTGAATCTGTTTTTACAGCAATTTCTCTATAAAGAAGATCTGTATAAGTTGTTATTTTTTCTACCTTACTATTCTCAATAAACATTGGCGGAGATAGTGATTCTTTAGATTCTTTATCTTTTATAATATAGAATGGTACTTCTGCTCTATCAATAAACTGCGTCTGCTTAACTCCATTTTGATCACGATAGATCAATAGGAGAGAGTCATATATAACATTTTCTTTTATTTTACGTTTTGAAGTAATAACTTTGATAAGAGTTCCAATTTTTTTCACTCTCTCACCTCCTAATAAGTTATTGTTTTCTATATTTTAATCTTCTACTAATTCTAACCATTCTGGAATAAGTTTGACTATATTATGATAATCATTTACTTGACCATAAACAGGAAATAATGATGATATTGGAGTTATTTCAAAATTCCATTTTACATCGACAAACATAAAATTCATATTGTCTGTTTCTGCTACTATTTTATCATCTAGAGCATATGACCAGTCTAATTCATTATTTATTTCTTTTAAAAGAAGCTCATCCTCAGAAAAGTTAGCAATAAACCAATTTATATATTTAGCTCTTATAAATTTAAGTTTCATAATTACTTCCATTTTAGAAAACGGCCACTATCAGCTGCTAATAATTTTTCTGTTGTTTGTCCAAGCTGAATCATATCCAATTCCTTTCGCACACCTTCGAATGCACTATCTAGTTCATCTGCTTTGGCTACTATTAATGCTTCTAAAATAACTGGGGTAACTGGTGATCCAAACTCTAGTTTTTCATGATGGGAAAGAATAATATGTCTAATCATCATTAGTCTAGTATTAAAACGATAATCAATATTATTTCTAATACAGAATTCAACAACACGATCTGATCCATCAATGATATGAGGAATTATATTTCCGTAAGATTCTCTAGATCCATCTTTTTTATATTCTGACAATTTACCAACATCATGGAGCATTGCTCCAGCAATAATTACTTCAATATCAAGATTTACAGATGCAGAATATTCTTTCCACATTCCTATTGAGTGCTTAATAACTTGTAGTGTATGAGTTGCAAGGCCACCTCCATAGTTATGATGAAGTTTAGTAGCAGCAGGCCATTCAAAGAAGAATGGATTATTCATAACTAGTGCATCTAAAAGCCCTCTTATTTCAGGAGTAACAATAAACTGATTAAGAATACTATTATATTCTCTTTTTAAAGAGAGAATGTCATTTATCTTAATAATTTTTTTAGTTGATTGTTGACCAGTTAGACTAGCAGATCCAATTCTAATTTGTTGTTGTTTATCTCTGAATAATCCGGCAAAACCTTCAAAGTTAAGAATTTCTGTACTATTGACAGCATCTTTTAATAACTGAAGTAAATCGTATGTCCATGATGTAATTTTTAAGCTTTCACCGCTATTCTCTAATTTGACAACAGCAATTATTGGACGCTTTGTTTCTTTATTTCCTTCATATGACACTTCGGTAACTGTTGCTTCAAATTCAATTGAATCCTGAGCTGTATAATCAATCTCACTAATATTAAAAATTTTTTTCATATTTTAATACTCTTTTAAATTTCTTTCCTTATATATAATAATATTTTCATCTGGATTTCTTTTAATTGCATCTCTTATATTAGAATAAGTTTTTATATCTGGTAGTTCTTTTAGAGGATCAATAAACCAGAAATTCAAAACAGCATTTATACATTCTAACATAGTTATAGCATCATGATAATATGCTTTACCATCAGCTAATTCATCTATCATTTCATAATCATCTGTTATATCTAGATTTAGCCTATTTTGGTACATAATCGTAGAATATAATTGACCAATATCATAAACTAATGCAAATCCATAAGATCCATCTGTATCTTTAATTATAATATTAATATATTCCATATTTTTCTCCTTATTTTTAATAACTTTATCTGGGATTAAACTAGACTTTTTAAAGTGAAACCATTCATAAAGTCAAAAAGAATAGATGAGGGTTGGTTACTCATCTTCCTTTTCAGGTAAGTTGTCCAATACCTCATCTATTTTACGATCAATATGTTTTTCTTCAACTATAGTAACTACTTTATTATCTTTCTTTAAAAGTTCATTTAAAAGATCAAAAGTACTTTTTCCACTATTTTCTTCTTCTTTACTTCTCATAGTATAATCTAAAATAAGTTTACGTATAGCAACCTTATCTTTTAAGATGCTTTGACGCTGTGATTGAAGTTGTATTGCATTTCGCATATGTTCAATCATATAATGCTGTCCACCTTTTGAAGCAAAGATTTCAGAAAATCTTTCTATTTCAGTATCTATTTTAGCAGAATATGCTGAAGACTTTTTAAACTCTTCTTCTAGCTCTTTTAGGTCATCTTTAAAATAATCTGAAAATTCCTTAATTTTATCTTTATCCATAATTATCTCCTTATATACTTTTTTATATAAATTATTGTTAATGGATATTTCAATATTTAAGGCTTTATTCTCTAAATGGAACAAATAATTTTTAAGCTGTCAGAAATCTTTGAAAGATTTTCAGAAATCATAGGATTATCTGGAAAAATTTTTTCGGCAAATTCTTTAATTGGAAAAATAAATTTTTCAATTGCTTCAAAGATTGTATTAACTCTAAAATTTTTTAATAATTCAGTTAAAGCTTCTGTAGTGTTAAGATTGGCAGATATTTTAGATAGAAATATCTCAGGATCATTCTCTAATTTGAAAAAATACTTATTATATAAATATTCTTTAAAATTAGGAATAGTTTCAGAAAAGTAAGTTAATAATTTTAAATATGATGTAGAAAATCTTACAGCATTCTCAGCAACATATCTTGAAAATGCATAACTTCTATCAGAAGTTGCTCCTAGAGTCATAAATTCTTTTTCATATAAAATCTCAAACTTTTCTAGAAATACTTTTTCTGCTACTTTAAAAACCTTTGGAAGTAGTTTTTTAATAGTTTCATTGTTGTATCCATAAATAATATATTGTAAATTCATATTACTATCAGCAAAACTAGCAAATAAATCTGGAAATATATTTAAATATTTTAATCCTGTTTCTTCAAAACGTAATATCCATTTTTCAAATAGATTATTATTAATTAAAAATTTAAAGAATTTTTCTTCAAGTTCTCTCTCTCCAATAATTTCACTTGGAATGTCTTCTTCACCAGATATTATTTGATCTCCAATATTTCGAATCTCTAGAATTAAACGAAGCTTTTCTTTGAAACTTTCATTTTTATACATTTTACCAAAGAAATTTCGTATTGAATTTCGTGCAGACCATGTAGCAGAATTCATTAATTCATTAACCATAGAGGCATCAATATATTCCTTATATTTCTTAATGAATGATTCAATGTTTAAGAGATTTTCATAATTAAAATGAATATAAGTACCACGAATACCAAAGAAAATTCGTCTAATTAAATCAAATATAACTTCCTTTTTCTTGGTGACACGATTATTTTGTAAAATAGTAGCTTCTATAAAACTATCTAAATGATTTAAATCTTTTAGATTCTCACTAATAAACGCTGTATATTTATGTAGATCTTTTTGCTTATAAGTTTTTTTGATAATAGAAATTTTATCTTCTTTGCTAATATTATTGTTTATGATTACTAATGGATAATTCTGATAATTATCCCTAAGTTTTGGCTCACTAGAAAATACACTTATTACTTTATTAATCATATTTATATTATCTGTAGACATAATCTTGTCTGCTATATCTTTTAAACTATTAATACTATATCCATCTGAAAATAAATTGAGTAATTTATTATCTAATAAACATAATAAAAAGAATGATATATTCTCTTTATCAATGAAAAATATATTTATATTATAAAAGCCATATGATTGAACTGGCTTTTTTAATTTCTTTAGAAAATTAATTAATTTAGTATATAACATTCGAATTTGCTCGTTACTTAATTTATGTTCAGCTATATAATAAGAAAAATATTTATTTTCTAAGGTAATAAGCATATACATTTCATTTGTATTATTTGAATGACTCACATTTCTCGCATCATTATTATATGAAAAGAGTTTAGGTAAAAACATCTCCTCGAAATCACTAGATAAAATTTCCTCAAAAGATAGTGATAAAATAAATTTGTTTATACTAAAACTTATAGATGATTCCGGAATTATTTTAAAAAAATCTTCTATTGCTTGTAATTTTTCTTTTAACGTAGATTTTGTTTCTGACATCATTCTTCTCCTTTTACTATTGTATTTGCTAAGGAATCAATAATTTCCTTATATTGTTCTCCGCCAATTTCTGGCATATCTTTTAAATGAATATATTCTGAATCTGAAAAATATTTATCTAAATATCCTTTTCTAAATAATTTGAAATCTTCAATATGCTCATACATATATGAAAGATCATCAAGCTTTTCTTCTTTACGACTACGTTTCTTAATACGTCGAATAGTTTCATCAGCACTTTCTTCTAATAAAATAATATAATCAAAATGAAAATCTCTGGAAACATTATCTATATTAACTCTTTCTTCCTCAGTAAGTCTGCCATTCTTTTTATGTATATTACAATATATATACGAGGAATATGGAGCATCTACAATCGCCACATCATAGTCATTTTCTTTTTCCTCTGTTTCTTCTATTTCAGTAAAGATGGCCTCATGCGCTGCTGAAATACCTAATTGTAGAGAATAAGCCCAACGATTTGTATCTTTATAAAACTTTCCAAGAATTCTGTTTATATTACCATGAATAATTGAAGGCTCTCCAAAAGAAATAACTCGTTTATTTCTTTCAACTAGTGCATTTTTCAAATATTCAATAAATGACGTTTTTCCAACACCAATAGTACCAATTATTCCAACTCTAATCATTATTTTTTTCCTTTCTTTGTTTATTCCTTTTCATACTGTCTATAATTTTATCTCTTAGTTTTTCACTAATAGATAAAAAGATAAAAGAAAATAAAAATGTAAGTAAAGATAAAAAGTAAGTTAAATTTTGAATAATATTTTTTTTAATTTCTTCCACTATATAATTTCTCCTTTTTAAAGAAAAGGGATGTCCTAAGACATCCCTTTTTATAATTACCTAAACTCAAAAATAATATTTTTATTCTTCATAAAGTCATCACCTTTTTGAGAAACATTGTGATCTTTTAATAGTATTAGATCCATTGCTTCTGTATCAAAAGCATCATTATGAGAAATAACAAATACTTGTTCTATTCCTAGTTTATCAATTTGAGTATTTAAAATTGATAAAAAGTTTTCTCTATTACTTGAATCTAATGGACCATCAATTTCATCTAAACAAAGAATATTATAAGTACCAATTGTTTGTTCAATGAGTGCTAAACTAATTGAAATAGTTGTCAAAGCAATTTCACCCTGACTGGCTTCCTTAATATCAGACTTGATATTTTCACCAGTTCTAACCTGAATGAAAAAATTACTGACATCTGTTAAAAAGTTAATTTCAAATCCACCATCAAATGCTAGATTTAGTAATTCATTAGCAATATCTTTTGTCTTTTCTAGATATGCTTTAATAAAATATAATGGAATTCCCTTATTAGGATCCAAAGCATCTTTAACTAGCTTTTGATTCTTATAATCTTTTTCTAAAAGTTCTTTTCTTTCATTAAGACTCTCAATAGTGGCTAAAATATTTTTAGCCTTAAAAAGATCATTAGAATTATTCTTTTTAACTTCTTTAAGATCAATTAGAACTTTGCTTCCTATCTCTAATTCAGTCTTTTTTGTTTTAACTAGATTAGATTTTTCGCTATACTCTTTTTCAAGAGATAGCGCTGTTGAGATCATAGTAGATAAACTAGCAAATTCTCTTTTTCCCTTTAACATTTCTGTATAGTCATCAAAAATTACCTTTTCATCTAAAAGAATTTTACTACTTTCAGAGATTTTTTCAATCTTTTTAGAAAAGTCACTATTTAATGACACGATATCTTTTTGGAGATCAATTATCGATTGATTATATTGAGCTTTTATCTTTTCATTATTTTCAGAGGCATTTCTCTTAAATTTAAGATTTTCTATCTCAGTATGAGAATCTGCTATTGATTGAATATTTTCCATAGTAATATTAACTTTTTCAATAATATCACTAGTATCAGTTTTAAAAGTATTTATATCACCAAGAATATAATTAACAAATGATCCATAATTATTAATAAAATATATATAGACTTGATTAGTTCTAGGATTCATTTGCTCATAATAAGTAAAGAACGATTGATACAATGATTTAAGTTCTGAAAATTTCTCAGACTTTATTTCAAATTCTGCTAGATCTTTCTTAGTTTGATTTATTGTTTCTTCTAATTCCTTTATTTGTCCTGGTAAATTTTTATATTCCAGAGCATCTTTAAATAAAGAACAATCTCCACAAATTTCAGTACTAAATGAATCTAGATCAATAGAAGTATCCATTATCTGACTAAACTTTTCTAAATCCTTTTCCTTTTGAGCCTTAATAGTTTCATTAGTTGTTTGGCTTGCTTGTTTTCCTTGAACTAAACTCCTCATACTAGAAATATAATTTTCCATTTTAGTAAGAAAATTATCTTCCATAAAAAATTCTATATTTGATTTCGTTGGTGAAAATGTTTTATCTCTAAGATTATTAAAATACTTAATAATGAAGTTTTTAAATGTTTCAAATTTAGAAAGTTGAATGGAAATGTCTTTAAATGTTTTGACAATTTCTCCAAGACCATCCTCATTCTTTGAAAGTTCTTTTATATCTTTTTCAAGTACTTCAAGTTTTTTATCTATATCTGAAACAGTTTCGTCATTAATTAAGCCATCAATATTATACTTGATTTTCTTAATTTCATTTTCTTTGGTTACAATGAGTGAAAGAATATTCTGTCTTTCACTATTTAAAACAGCAATATCTTTACCTAGTTTCTCAACTAGAATAGATTTTTCTTCAATCTTCTTTTCACATTCTTCAATTGTTGGATTATGAGAATATTTTGCCAAGAATTCTGTCCCAAATATTCTAAGATCATTTTTTCTTTTTTCTTTTTCAGAGCGTTCAATAACAACATCTGAAATATTAATTCCAGATAAGAATGTTTGATAATTATCAATATCTGATTGGAGGACAGCAAGTTCTCCAGATTTCTTTTCTATCTCAGCTTCTACATTCTTAATAAAAGTTTCAATAGTTTCTATTCTATTCTTTACAGTAACTTCATTTTCTAACTTTCCTAAATCTCCAGAAATAGTTTTGATCTGATCTGTTGATGTTCTAAACTTTTCTTTAATAATATCAAAACTCTTTAGATAATCTTCAATATCTGGTAGGAATTTAGAAATATATGTCTTTCTTTCAGCAGTTGTAAATTGTATAAAGTTTTCAGTATTGGAACCGATCTTGCCGATTTTGAAATAATCGGATGTAAGTCCAAATTCTGTTTCAATATATGTATTGAATGTTTTGACTCCACCATTTTCATTCATCTCAATGCCATCTTTTTTAATAAAACTTTGAGCTAGTTTTTTATAGAAATGTACAATTTGATAAACACTTCCATTATGTTCTATATCAACTTCTTTAATGCCATCAACACCATCCATTATAAGTGACTTTCTATCATCAAAAGAGTCCTTAAAAGGATGTAGCTGACTTAATATAGTTGATTTTCCGGAACCATTGGCTCCTATTAACATTATGATTTTATGTTTATTATCAGAATTGAGATTAATCTCAATTTCATCAAGACCTGTACCATGCTTGATTCCAATAAAATTGACTAATTTTAATCTGGTAATCTTCATATTTTTCTCTCCTTTTCTTCTAAAATTTAACTTTTAAAATAAAAATTAAAGAATGATATTTTTTCATTCTTTAATTTAAATATTTCTATTACCTCATAGTTATAATATATTCTTATATAAGAATTTATCATTTTCTAAAATAAACTTTTAACAATTTTTAATACCTCTTCCTCATATTCCTTAGTTCCAGCATCAGCCATATCTTTTAGAATAATATGCTTAGCATGTAAAAAATATCTATTCAAATAATCATTTAAAAAAAATTCATAGTCTCTAATATGTTCTTCTGTATATGCTTTATGCTCGTCTGATATCTCAAAATCTCTATTTCTTTTTTTAATTCTTGATATTATAGTTTCAGCAGTTTCTTTAAGTATAAAAAGATAATCAAAGTCAAATGGTTTAGTAATGGACAAAATAATTTCTTTTTCCTTAGCAGTAAGTCTACCATTCTTTTCAAATATACTTGAAAAAATAAAAGGAGAAAATGGAGTATCTACTATAATAATATTATTATATTTTTCTTTATCTTCTTCTATTTCCTTAATCTCCGTAAAAATAGCTTCAAATGCAGCAGCAATATTTACTTCTAAAGGATATGCCCATTTTACATTATCTTTATAAAATTTTTTCAAAATAGTATTGATATCCTGATTGTTAATTGCCGGCTCTTCAAAATTAATTATTCCCATTGTATCTTGATAGTTTAGAAATTGTTTGCTAAATGTATTAATAAAAGATGTTTTTCCAATGCCAATTGGTCCAATTACAGCTATTTTGATCATACTATTCTTCATCCTCCGGATTATTATCTTCATAATATTCTTCATCTTCATAGTATTCTTTTAACTCATTTACTACCACTACTTTTTTTGATTTTTGTTGTTCTTTTTCCTTGCCAGTTTGTTCAATTTTATGTTTGAATTTCTGACTAATCTTAAGAAGTTCTTCATCACGAAGACGAATTTCTTGAATTACTTCTTCCTCTCCATCATTTGTTTTTATTTTGATCTTTATCCTTCTACGCATAAAATAGAACCTTTCTTGTTAATATTATTTTGCCTATAAAGAATTGTTTATATTCACTTTTTTATTAAAAAAAAGAGATTTAAATCTCTTTTGCTAATTCTATTTTAATTTAGCTAAATGAT
>Ga0172375_10011499_pt1 | contig 11265 bp, 10 predicted proteins | sample LakKiv1m_FD_114537 | JGI IMG/M metagenome (GOLD analysis project Ga0172375, IMG submission 114537) | Freshwater microbial communities from Kabuno Bay, South-Kivu, Congo - kab_092012_11.1m | ecosystem: Environmental > Aquatic > Freshwater > Lake | place: Democratic Republic of the Congo... | reverse complement strand
CGCCCTTGGGGTACAGGCACGCCAGCGGCTTCCAGCAATTGCTTGGTTAATATCTTGTCTTGCGCAATGGACTCGGCAATGGCACTGGTCCTGTCCGTCTCGGCAGCCAGAATACGCCGCTGCCTGCTCCCCCAGCCGAACTGCACCATACTGCCGGACGTCAGGCGGCGATAAGGAATATTGCGCGCCAGTGCCGCCTGCACGATGGCACCTGTGCTCGGGCCCAGCCGCGAATCCTCGTCCAGCTCGCGCAGTTGCTGCAACGCGCCCTCAAGATCAAACGGCATATTTTCAAGCGCGGCACGGCACAGCTCGAGGGCAAAATCACACGCTAGGCGGCCCACATCCTCTTCGGTGTACTCGACCACAACCTGATAATCACCGCTGGTTGTCGTCGCCGTGGTCCGGCTAAAAGTAACAGGACAGCCGGCGGCAGCCTGCAATGCCAAGGCCGCACGCTCAAACACATGTGCAATGGAAACCGATTCTTCCTTGCCGGGTAAATGCAGCTCCCCTATCCCTGGAAACTGGGCCCGCAAGCGCCCTTCAAAGCCGGGCAGGCGAGCGCAACCAAGCTCCTCCGGTGCACAACAGACAATCGCCTCGATCGAGGTATGCCGACTCCACAAATTAGGGCCGCGTAACGCGCGAATTCTGGATATTCTCATAATGCCTCTTGTTGTCGGACCAAGCTCAGATCACTTGCACTACAACGTTTCAATACCGGCACGGATGACACTTGCCGGAATATTCAATGCCCAAGCGGTGCCTATCGTTGCCAGCATATCCACCGGACTCATTCCTGACGGCCGTTTCTCAAACGCAGACAAGCCCATTTCCGTACTTCCGGTTACCAGCCATATCCGGGTTTCGCGGATGATCACGGCACGCCCGCCCTGCTCGCAATGTTCCGCTACCGCAGCCGTCCAGCCTTGCTCGCTCAAAAGTATCGCTTCTCCATCGCATAGCGCCGCCATCTGCAGAACCAGCGGGTCATCGGCATTCAGCACGGCAACACCGCTATCGAGCACCACATCGACCAGCGTGCGTATCACCGAAAACAATTGATCTTCGTTCTCAATAAAATAATCGGGCAGACGCATCTCCGGATCGGCCTGCGTCACCACGGCGACCGAACTGCGATCATAGGCCAAGCCTTCATCGAGAATCGATTGCAGGGAGGATTCGATAATCGCGGCATTCAGCCCCGGATTGAGCAACAGCTGCCGGCCGCCGCTCCAATTGGCCCGATTGCCTGCGGCGAGCTGGCGGCGATTGATGTACAACCCCTTGGAACAGGCCACCCCGTAGTGCCGGCCGTCAAGCTCGAGAATGTGCGCCAGCGCCTGAACAAGCCGGCTGTTGTCAGCCGTTCCGCCAACGCCAATGACAGGAATCCTGCCGCTGTCCTCGGCGGCAAACAAACTATTCACGATTGCCTGCCCGACCGGGCGCGCTTCGCCTTCTGCAGGTTTCAAATGCATCAGTAAGCCAGGACCTGCGTTGACTTCCACAATGGCGCCCCCCTGCTCACGCAATGGCCGTGAAATATCCGTTGCAACCATATCGATCCCGGCAATATCCAAACCGACCACTTTAGCTGCAAGCACCGCGTCTGCGGCCACATCCTGGTGCACCTGGTCAGTCACATCAATCGCAACATTCCCGTTGCGTTGAATCAGAATTTTCTGCCCGTCAGCCGGAATCGTTTCGGTCGTTACTTTTTGGCGTTCCAGCTCAAGAAGAACGGCCGGATCTTCCTCGGGAAGAATCAGATTCAGCGGGCAGTCTTCGGTCGCGCCCCGGCGCGGATCGCTATTAAGCTGGCTGTCGATCAACTGTCGGATGGTGTCCCGACCATTGCCAGCCACATAGGCGGCCTCGCCGCATGCCGCCGCCACCAGCGCCCCGCCGATAACCAAAAGCCGGTGTTCATTGCCGGGGATGAAGCGCTCGACTATGACTTCGCTTCCTTCGGCATCCGCGAGCTTCCAGGCAGCCGCAATTTCATCCTGCGAATAAAGATTGGTTGAAACGCCCCGCCCATGATTCCCGTCGATCGGCTTGACCACCACAGGCAAACCCAGCGATTGCGCAGCGTCCCAGGCAGCGTCCGCATCAGACGCGATGCGCCCTTCGGGAACCGGAATACCGCACGCACTCAATAGTGACTTGGTCAATTCCTTGTCACCGCAAATGGACTCGGCAATGGCGCCGGTTTGATCGGTTTCTGCCGTCCAGATACGATGCTGGCGGCAGCCATAGCCCAACTGCACCAGGCTGCCTTCATTCAGGCGCATGAACGGAATCCCGCGTGCCTGTGCGGCCTTGACGATGGCGGTCGTGCTGGGTCCCAGACAACGCTCGTCAACCAGCTCACGCAACCGGGCAACACAGGCATCCACATCGAACGGCGTATCGTGGATGGCCGCAAGAATCAGATTGCGTCCGGCCTCCAGACAGGCGCGGCTAACCTGTTCCTCGGGAGAGCGCACCACCACCTTGTAAAGCCCCGGCCGGGATGTCTGGCGAGCTTTGCCAAAACCTGTCGGCATGCCTGCCAGCGTTTGCAGCTCCAGCGTGACGTGCTCAAGAATATGCCCGGCCCAGGTTCCCTCGCGCAAACGCTCCAGAAAACCGCCACGTTCACCAATCCCGCAGCGATGCTCAATCAGTGAAGGCAGCCAAGCCGTCAGGCGCTCATAAAATCCCGGCAAGGTATTGGAAGGCGCGTCCTCAAGCTCGCCAATATCGACCCACACTTCCAGCGCCGGGCGGTAAGTCCAAATATTTGGGCCGCGCAAGTACCGGGTTTTTGTAAAAATCATTTGATAATTTTGCATGGCAGCCACTTGGTATTTGCACGGTCCCGATTAACGCTCACAGCATATTGTTAAGGAAAGCTTCGGCATTGTATTAAAATCCGCCGCCTACCTACAAAATATCTGACATGACCCACGCCCCATCCCTCGCTCAAAGCGGCAGCTCAATTCCGGAAGCCTGGCGCGACGCCATCGCCGCCATTGCGGAAAAAGGCGAAACCGTATTGGCCTGGATGGAAATTGATCTGGATGACCGGCTGAACTTCGTTCCCGGCATCATTCTGCTGACCAGTCACGGGCTGCGGGCAAAAAGCCGCCATCACGAGGCATGGCAAACCTTCGAATACCGGCGCGGTCTCGAACTTCAGCGCAGCGATTATTCCGGCGTAGGCAGGCTCACTCTCACAGACACCGCAGGCCGGCAAGGCTATTGGCAGTACACCCTGGCAAACAACAACGCCGCAATGCGGCTGGCCGGCAGTTTCGAAAAGCAACTCGCCGCATTTCTGGGTGAATCGCTACCGCCCCGGGAAGAGGAAGCGCTCTGCCCTGTCTGCCACACGCCCCTCGTCACAAAAGATGCCGAATGTCCGGCATGCCAGCGGGAAACCGCCGCGCCGACCTCCACCTGGATTTTATTCCGGCTATGGCGATTCGCCCGCCCCTATCGCGGGCAGCTGATTATCGGGTTTGTGCTGACCCTGATCTCCACCGCCGCAACGCTAGTGCCACCCTACCTGACCATGCCGCTGATGGACGACGTGCTGATTCCCTACCAGAACGGCAAAGCCATCGACCAGACACTCGTGATGTGGCTGCTGCTCGGGCTGCTGCTTTCCGCTCTGGTCGCCTGGGGACTGGGCTGGGCGCGGACTTACCTGCTCGCACTGGTCAGCGAACGCATCGGGGCAGATTTGCGCACGACCACCTACGAGCATCTGCTCAAACTCTCGCTGGAATACTTCGGCGGTAAGCGCACCGGAGACCTGATGGCGCGCATCGGTTCGGAAACCGACCGGATTTGCGTGTTCCTGTCCTTGCACTTGCTGGATTTCGCCACGGATGTGCTGCTGCTCCTGATGACAGCCATCATCCTGTTCTCGATCAACCCCTGGCTGGCCCTCGCCACATTACTGCCCCTGCCCTTCATCGCCTGGCTGATTCATCGGGTACGCGACAAACTGCGCACCGGATTCGAGAAAATCGACCGCGTCTGGTCCGAAGTCACCAACGTTCTCGCGGACACCATTCCCGGCATCCGCGTGGTCAAGGCCTTTGCGCAGGAACAGCGCGAAGCGGAACGGTTTCGCGAAGCCAACCGGCACAATCTGGCCGTCAATGACAAACTCAATGCCGTCTGGGGCATGTTTTCCCCGACCGTTTCACTGCTCACCGAAATCGGCCTGCTGATCGTCTGGGCATTCGGCATCTGGCTCGTGGCGCATGATCAAATCACCACCGGCGTTCTGGTTTCCTTCCTCGCCTACATCAGCCGCTTTTACAGCCGGCTGGATGCCATGAGCCGGATCGTCTCTGTCACCCAAAAAGCCGCTGCCGGCGCAAAGCGCATTTTCGACATTCTGGATCACGTCTCCAGCGTGCCGGAGCCGGCCAACCCCGTGCATCTGCCCAACTTGCAAGGCAGAATCGAATTCATCAATGCCGGATTTCGTTACGGCAACCGCACCGTCACGCGCAATCTCAGCCTCAACATCCAGGCCGGCGAAATGATCGGGCTGGTCGGCCACAGCGGTTCCGGCAAAAGCACGCTAGTCAACCTGATTTGCCGTTTTTACGATGTCACGGAAGGCTCGATTCGCGTGGATGGCATCGACATCCGCAACCTGCCGGTCGCCGAATACCGCAGCCACATCGGCCTAGTGCTGCAGGAACCTTTCCTGTTCTTTGGCACCATCGCCGACAACATCGCCTATGGCAAACCCTCCGCAACGCGCGCTGAAATCATCGCCGCCGCACGCGCCGCCCATGCGCACGAATTCATCCTGCGCCTGCCGCACGGCTACGACTCGCTCGTAGGCGAACGCGGACAATCCCTCTCGGGCGGTGAACGCCAGCGCATCTCCATTGCCCGCGCGCTGCTCATCAACCCGCGCATCCTGATCCTCGACGAAGCCACCTCCTCGGTGGACTCGACCACGGAAAAGGAAATCCAGCTCGCACTCGACAACCTCGTGAGCGGACGCACCACTATCGCGATTGCCCACAGGCTTTCCACATTGCGGCGCGCCAACCGGCTGGTCGTGCTTGATCGCGGAGAAGTCGTCGAAGTCGGGCAACACGACGATCTCATGGCGCGCCAGGGACATTACTACGCGCTTTACCAGGCCCAGGCGCGCCATGCCGAAATGCTCGCCGAAGAAACCGGAGAACGCGATGACTGAACTCAAGCTTGAGCGCGATTCCTTTGGGCGCCTTGTCTTTACCGACGATGCAGGCAACCGGCATAGCGGCATCGTGCCGGCGCGCGCCTTTCCCATCAGCGCCCCCGACTACGGCGTTACGCTGCTCTCTGCGAGCGGACAGGAATTGCGCTGGCTGGAACAGATCGAAGACTTGCCCGAACACACCCGGCAACTCCTCCTTGAAGAACTGACCCAGCGCGAATTCATGCCCGTCATCCGCCGCATCATCAAGCTCAACAGCTACGCGATGCCGAGTACCTGGGAAGTGGAAACCGAACAGGGCAACTGCGCCCTCGTCCTGAAAAGCGAAGATGATATCCGCCGCCTGTCCGGACATGGCTTGCTGATTGCGGACAGCAACGGCATCAACTACCTGATCCGCGACAAGCTCGCGCTGGACCGTGAAAGCCAGCGCATTCTCGACCGTTTCCTGTAGACGACTCGCTTACCTGACATGAGAGCAACTATGTCAGGCCCTCGGTTATCGAATCACACGGGAAATTTCAGATAGTCTCGCCCAGCCTGGCCAGACGTTCGCCCATTGCCATAAACAAATCGCGCTCTTTCGCAGTCATTGCGCGAAAATGTTGCAGCAATGCCTGTTCGGACAAGTCATATTCCGGCGGCGCCACAGGCAAGCGTTCACCTTCAGCAAGCGCCACCAATTGATAGCTCTTCATGCCAAATGCTTTCGCCAATGAATTTAGCAATTGCGTGCTCGGCCCATGCTTTCCTGTTTCGATTCTCGAAATATTTGCCGCAGTAATATTGGCTCGATAGGCAAGCTCATCCTGCGTCCAATGGCGCGCAATCCTCAAGTCCTTGATGGTTTTACCTAAATTCATGGACGTTGAGAATATATACAAACTAACTAGGCATAAATATATAGATCGAAAGTTATATTTACCAATTAATTACGTCTAGCGTAATATTGGCGGTGCCGAGCTTTGATGGCTTATTTAACTCGGTTCGACAATCCATTTTTAAGGAGCATAAAAAATGAAAAAATATTGGCTAGTTTTAGGCATCTTCGCAGCAGTCTTCACAACACCGGCATCAGCAGATGGCGGCTACGCAGGAATCGGGGTTGGTAGCTCCAGAACAGACATAACTAGCGGGGGTGCCACGACAAGTTATACCGCCACAGGATTCAACCTGTTGGGTGGTTACAAAATCAATAGCAATTTTTCCATTGAGGGTGAATACGTAAATCTTGGATCCTTTACAAGTTCAGTTGCAACAGTTGATGCTTCAGGGTTTGGTCTATCTGTAGTAGGTATTGCGCCGTTAGGCAGCAGCCTCTCTTTGTTTGGCAAACTAGGAATTGCAAACACAACTACAACCGCAACACCCGCTCCCGGTATTGTATTGCTGGTACCCGCTGATCAATCCAAAACAGGCACCTCATGGGGCCTCGGCGCAGAATATGCGATCACGCCCGCAGCGGCAGTTCGCCTCTCTTTTAATAGCTACGAATATTCGGCTCTCGCAGGAACAATAACTGGGCGTGCTGGTTTTTACAATTTAGCTGGAATCTTCAGCTTCTAACTACCGTGCATTATCGTGGCGGCGACCCATCGCCACGATAATCGAATTTTTTAATGCTTTTTTATAGTGGGGGTATGCAATTGAAGCTATCTATTTTCGTTATACTTTTCACAACTATCTTTCTTGGTGGGTGCGCCTCTTACCGCACAAGCTCGAACATCTCAACGGTAGCCTCAGCACAACCCCCCAAAAACACTCCTGTTTTGATTTCTGAGGATTCGTTGCCAAATCGGAAATACAAAGAAATCGGTGCTATTGAAATTAGCGTCAAAAAACTGACCCTCTTCCACGCTGACCCTACGAAAGAACAGGCCAACGAAGCTCTTTCCGAAAAAGCGCGAGCTATTGGAGCGGACGCTGTAATTAACGTGATCTACCAAAGTGGCGTTGGCCTTACCACATGGGGCTACATGGACGCCACAGGGATTGGGGTAAAACTACTAAATCCATCGGGCGATATTTCCGCACAGCGGTAGGGAAATATACGCTCCAAAATCACACTACTTGAAGGACTTGAAATGAAAAACTGGATTGCATTTTTATACGTCTTATCCATTGGCATATTGTCTGGTTGTGCATCAGTTACGGGATCTCCGAATCAAAGCGTTTCTGTCGAAACACGAGAGCAAGCTGGAGCGGCTGTCGCTGGGGCATCCTGCGAGCTATCCAATGATGAAGGAAAGTGGTTCGTTACGACCCCCGGGTCCGTCAGCATCCATCGCTCGAACAAAGACCTTCAGGTGCTTTGCAAAAAAGAGGGGATGGCAAGTGGAAGAGCTGCTGTTGTATCTGACACAAAAGGCTCAATGTTCGGAAACATCCTGCTTGGGGGCGGTGTGGGAGCGATCATCGACCATAACAATGGCTCCGCGTACGAGTATCCCACCGTAATTGAAATCATCATGGGCAGCACATCCAAAATCACCTCAAAACTATCAACACCCAAAGCTGAATCGCTCGCACCTGAGAAAATAAAAACTGAAAATGGGGTCGTGGTTGTCTCAAGCAGCGCACAAGCCACGGAAACAAACCCCGGTCAGAAACTGAGGGAGCTCCAAACTCTGAAAAATGATGGTGTCATCTCCGAATCAGAGTACGAGGAAAAGAAAAAGCAGCTCCTTGAAAAAATGTAAGCAGCTATCCAGCGTCTTAGTTCAAACAACCCGCCAACCGGCGGGTTGTTTCTTTTGGCGCACCAAACTTCCCGGCATATTCATATTCCCCCGGTGCGGTTGAAGCCCCCCGCGAATCGGCGCATAATCCGCCCCTGTTTTTCGGGTCGAAAATGAAAGAATATTTGTTGATTCTGGTCGGCACGGTGTTCGTGAACAACATCGTCATGACCAAAATTCTCGGGCTGTGTCCGTTCATGGGGGTTTCCAAGAAACTGGAGACCTCTCTCGGCATGGGCGCGGCAACGACCTTCGTGCTGACGCTGGCGTCCGCCAGCAGCTATCTGATCAATCATTATTTGCTGGGGCCGGATCTGGCCTATCTGACGACGCTGTCGTTCATTGTGGTGATCGCCGGGATTGTGCAGTTCACCGAGATGGTGATCCAGAAAACCAGCCCGGTGCTGCATCAGGTGCTGGGGATTTATCTGCCGCTGATTACGACCAATTGCGCGGTGCTGGGTATTCCGCTGCTGAACGTGCAGGAAAACCATAATTTCATCGAGTCGATTTTCTTCGGCCTCGGCGGTGCGCTGGGCTTTACGCTGGTGATGGTGTTATTCGCCGGGATGCGCGAGCGCATGGAAGGCGCGGATGTGCCGGAAGTGTTCAAAGGCTCGGCCATTGCAATGGTGACGGCCGGGTTGATGAGCCTGGCATTCATGGGCTTTTCGGGACTGATCAAATAATGCTGGCCGCGTTGCTTGCGATGTCTGCCATCGCGATTGTGCTGGGCGCGGTGCTGGGCTATTCGGCGATCAAGTTCCGGGTCGAGGGCAACCCGCTCGCAGACAAGATTGATGCGGTGCTGCCGCAAACCCAGTGCGGCCAGTGCGGTTATCCCGGCTGCCGCCCTTACGCGGATGCGATTGCCAACGGTGAGGCGGATATTAATCTTTGCCCGCCCGGCGGCGAGGAGGGTATTCAGAAACTGGCGGAGTTGCTCGGAGTGGAGCCCAAGCCTTTCGGCAGTGATGCGCAACCCAAGCCGAAATCAGTCGCCTTCATTGATGAAAATACCTGCATCGGCTGCACGCTGTGCATCCAGGCGTGTCCGGTGGATGCGATCAGCGGCGCGGCCAAACAGATGCATACCATCATTGCCGCCGAATGCACGGGGTGCGAGTTATGCCTACCGCCCTGTCCGGTGGATTGCATCAGCATGCTACCGATTGAGGAAAACGTCACCAACTGGAAATGGAAATATCCGGTATTCGCGCTGAGGCCCTCGAAATGAGCGCGTTGTTCAAATTTAATGGCGGTGTTCATCCGCCCACACACAAGGCGGAATCAACCACTACGCCCATTGCAGTGCTGCCGCTGCCGACCAGGCTGGTGGTGCCCTTCCGCCAGCATGCGGGTGATGCGGCCACACCGATCGTCAAGCCCGGCGATCATGTGCTCAAGGGGCAGTTGATCGGGGAACCGCAAGGGTTTGTGTCGAGCGCGGTGCACGCACCAACCTCGGGGTTCATCGAATCTATCGGTCCGCATCCGGTCGCGCATCCTTCCGGTTTGCCTGACATCTGCGCCGTGCTGATTCCCGATGGCAAGGAAACCTGGATCGAAAAGGTCGCCGTGGATTATCGCAATACCCCAGTGGCAGAATTGCGCGATCATCTGCGCATATCCGGGATTGTTGGCCTAGGCGGGGCGACCTTCCCGAGCGACATCAAGTTGCGCCCGTTGCGCGGCCATTCCATCCAGAACATCGAGGTGCTGATTCTCAACGGCGCTGAGTGTGAGCCTTACATCACCTGCGACGATATGCTGATGCGCGAACGCGCGACTGAGGTGGTGCGCGGCGGCGAAATTCTGCGTTTCATGCTGGGCGCAGGGAAAGTGCTGATCGGCATCGAGGACAACAAGCCGGAAGCCATTGCGGCGATGCGCGCAGCGGTTGCGGCGGGAAACCTGCCTTTCGAGGTTGTCAGCATCCCGACGCTGTATCCCAGCGGCAGCGCCAAACAATTGATTCGCGTGCTGACCGGACGCGAAGTGCCTTCAGGCCAATTGCCCACAGATATCGGCGTGCAGTGTTTCAATGTGGCCACCGCTTACAGTGTGGCGCGCTGCTTCGAACAGGGCGAACCGATGTTGTCGCGGATCGTCACCGTGACCGGCAACGTCACCCAGCCACGCAACTACGAGGTGTTGCTGGGCACGCCGATTGCCGATTTGCTCGCGCACAGCCAACCCAAAACCGATACACGCGGCTATTTGATGGGTGGCCCGATGATGGGAACACCGCTGCCTTCTACAGATGTACCGCTGGTCAAGGCCAGCAACTGTTTTATCGCGATATCCGATGCGTTGTTCCCCGCGCCACCCGCCACATTGCCCTGTATCCGCTGCGGACGTTGCGCGGAGGCCTGTCCGGCTGATTTGCAACCTATGGATTTGTACTGGTTCGCGCGCGCCAAGGATTTCGGCAAAACGCAAAGCTATCATCTGTTCGATTGCATCGAGTGTGGTGCCTGCGCGTATGTGTGCCCCAGCCATATTCCGCTGGTGCAGTACTACCGTTTTGCGAAGAGCGAAATCCGCGCCCGCGAGCAGGACAAGCTGGCGGCGGATCGCGCCCGTGAGCGTCACGAATATCGCGAGTTCCGCATGGAACGTGAAAAACGCGAGAAGGAAGAAAAGTTGCGCGCCAAGGAAAGGGCCGCACAAGCCGCCAAACCGGCGACTAGCGACGAAGCTCCGACAGCATCAGATGCGGCCGCCGAGGCCCGGCGCAAGATTCAGGACGCGCTCGCGCAAGCCAAGGCCCAGTCCGCCGAGGCGCAGCCCCGCAATACCGAAAACCTGACACCGGAACAGCAGGCCGACATTGCGGAAATCGAGGCGCGCCGTGCCCGTATCCGCGAGCTGGCAAAATCCGACGTGGAAGCCCCGAAGGAATAATATGGCCGCATTTTTCTCGCCCTTTATCAGCAAACCGGACACCGTCTCCCGCATCATGTTGCAGGTGTTGCTGGCGTTGCTACCCGGCATTGCGCTCTATGTCTGGTATTTCGGTCCGGCAATTCTGGTCTCGATTGCGCTTGCGAGCATTACAGCACTGGGTACCGAAGCGCTGATGCTGAAATTGCGCAAACGCCCGGTGGCGCCTTTCCTGAAAGATCACAGCGCGCTACTGACCGGCTGGCTGCTGGCACTGTCGATTCCACCGCTGGCGCCTTGGTGGCTAATCGTAATCGGCACGGCCTTCTGTATAGTCGTGGCCAAGCATCTCTACGGCGGGCTGGGCAATAATATGTTCAATCCTGCGATGATCGGCTTCGCGGTGCTGATCAT
>Ga0172375_10011498_pt1 | contig 11265 bp, 8 predicted proteins | sample LakKiv1m_FD_114537 | JGI IMG/M metagenome (GOLD analysis project Ga0172375, IMG submission 114537) | Freshwater microbial communities from Kabuno Bay, South-Kivu, Congo - kab_092012_11.1m | ecosystem: Environmental > Aquatic > Freshwater > Lake | place: Democratic Republic of the Congo... | reverse complement strand
GACGATGGTATTAACATCCGGATGGGGTCAAAAACATGGAAAGACCAACACGATGAGAATCGTGGATATCGAATAAACAAAAAATCAGGATTATCCCTGATTTTTTAATAAAAAATGGCACATCCTGAAGATGTGCCTGATTCTATCTGATTACGCCGTCCCAATCAAGATTGAGCCGCAAGTTGAGTCGAGTAAAAATCTTCTCCAACCATTTGGCGAAACGGGAGTTTTTCAAAGTCCAGTATGCCGCTTCCGCCAGAACAATCGCTACGATTAGATCGATGATGTAATGTTGCTTGAGAGTTTGAGTCGAGATGATGATAGCTAGAGAAAGAGTCCAGATGACAATTTTGTGACTGATGTGCATGTTCTTGTTCATACGAACTCCGAAGATTGCCAACCAGCACATCAAAGTGTGCATTGAAGGAAGTGCATTCCTTGGGGCGGCCGCTTGGTAAATCCACATCACGATGTTTTCGGTAAAATTGAGATCGGTTCTTGGCGTCAGGTAATCATTGTTCAGGAAAAGCCCGGAGGTAAGCCGCCAATCCTCGACATCCGACTGCCAGAAGAAATACCAGATACCGCAAATCAGGAAAGTAACGCCAATCATCGCCAACAATTTGTAAGTATTTTCTTTATTATAATAAGCAATCGCAAAAAATGCATAAGCCCAGAATGGATATGCGATAATATAAGGATAGATGGTCCAGTCCCAAAAAGGCACTGCCTCATTGAATTTTAGAAATATGTAACTGTAATCAATGCCTACTGTCCCGTTCAATTCGGCGTACCATTGGTTTCCGAAGTATGTAATTGCCAAAAGAATGCATACCAATAGAAACGGGAAGATGGCGTAAGTAAGTCTTCTCTTGTTCATTAACCCACCCCAACGATAAAATTATATCATAGAACAAACGATTATTTGACTCGATTTTTTTCATTGTTTACAAATTATTTGAATAAGTGTATTTTTTGTGATAAAATCAATGTAAATTACTACTTAAGGAGGTAATCCAATGTTTGGATTCCGCAGCGATGGTAAGAAGATCAAAAATATTGATCCGCTTATGAAATTCGTACCCCATATAATGTTCCACAGAAACGACGCCATGGTCATGCAGTCACAGGATTACGACTGTGAAGGCATGGACAATTACATCCTTGAGAAGCGCAAGAGCGAAGGCATTCGTTTTACATATTTGGACATCTTGATTGCCTCCATGGTCAGAGTCATGTCGCAAAGACCGAAACTAAACCGTTTCATCATGAACGGCAGGGTATATAAACGTAACAATATCCAGATATCATTCGTAGTGAAGAAGAAACTGGTCGATTCAGCCGATGAAACCACAGTGAAACTGACCTTTGACGGTTCCGAAAGCATCTATGATGTTAAAGAAAAAGTCGATGCCATCATCCTTGAGAATAAAGGCATGGACAAAAGCAATGATACCGATAAAGTCGCTAAAATGCTGACAAGAGTACCTAACTTCATGATCAAAATTGCCACTAGATTCCTAATGTGGCTCGATAAGCACGGTATGCTGCCTAAATCATTAATCAATGCTTCCCCTTTCCATACATCGGTATTTCTCGTTCATCTTAAATCCATTAAAATGCCGCCGGTATTCCATCACATTTACAATTTTGGAACCACGGGAATCTTCATTTCCATCGGAACCGAGAAGTATGAACCGGTAGTAATGGATCGCGAGACCAAACAAATCGAAGTTAGAAAGATGCTAAAAGCCGGAGTAGTCGTCGATGAACGAATCACTGACGGCCTCTATAATTCTTTATCAATGCGCATATTCAAGCAAATTATGGAAAATCCATACATTCTGGATAAGCGTAATGACAATGTTGTTAAAGACGAGGACTAATATATGGATATTCTAATGAAAATAATCGGACTGCTCATCAGTTTGGCATTCATCTATATCGGGTCTAGATTTACCTTCTTCCCCAGCAAATCAATTCAATCTTTACAAAGAGTCAAGTATAAAACCACCGGTGAAATCGGCAAGAGAGAAAGAATTTTTTCGGCAATTATGGGAGTCATCTTCATCTTGATTGGACTTTATTACCTGACTATTGTCGTATTATCATTCATCTATCCTGAGTAAGAAGCGAAGAAAAACGCTTCTTTTTTTCTTTTAGGAAAATTTACTGTTGTCTTAAGCTCACAAATTTGTTAAAATGGTAATGATAGCTAAATTTATGGCCAAATCTGACCTTTTAGGAGGTGAATCCATGAACTTGTTAAAAATTAATAACCTAAGAAAAACATTTGGCGGTAATGTGCTTTTTGACAATCTATCACTGGAAATCAACCCTTCCGAGAAGGTTGCGCTTATTGGGCGCAATGGTGTCGGCAAGACAACTTTGATTAAAATGATACTGAACGAAATTACCCCAGATTCTGGGGAAATTTTTATTTTTGGGCAAGCTAGGATTGGTTATCTTTCTCAAGACATCTTGACTTCGATGGACAATACATTGATTGAGGAATGCCTAAGTGTATTTACCGATTTGATTCTTTTGGAGAAACGTTTGGCAGAGGTTACCGACCAACTTGCAACCGACCATTTCGAGGCCATATTGAAACGTTATACCAATATCGAGAACGAATTTCAAATCAATGGCGGATATGAGTATCATACGACAATCGATACACTTTTGACAAGATTTGGTTTTACAAAAGCGGATTACAACCGTTGCATCGGCACCTTTTCCGGTGGCGAAAAGACGAGAATCGCTTTCGCAAAACTTTTAATGACCAAACCGGACTTGTTATTGCTTGACGAACCGACAAATCATATGGACATCGATATCATCGAGTGGCTTGAGGGATATCTCAGACGTTATGAAGGAGCGGTTCTTGTAATAACACATGATAAGTATTTCATTAACAAAGTCGCCAATAAAATCTATGAGATCGACCAAGAAAAACTTGAATTATACTATGGTACTTATGAAGAATACGAAGCAGAGAAGACTAGGCGATATGAACAGTTGATGCGACAATTTTTACGACAGAAAAAGGAAATTGCTCATCTTCAGAGTTTCGTCGACCGTTTTCGCTACAATGCCAAACGCGCTTCATTGGCTCAAGATCGAATTAAAAAAATCAACCGAATCGACAAAATCGATCGACCGACCAATTCGCAAAGCCATGTGAAAATCGGCTTCAAGACGAAGAGACCGACAGATGTTCATATCCTGCAGGTAGAGAATCTGGCGATTGGTTACGACTTTCCTTTGCTTGAACACATCAATTTCAAGATTCGCGGGTTTGAAAAAGTCGGTATCATCGGCGCCAACGGCACCGGCAAGACGACTTTGATAAAGACCTTGATGGGCGAGATAAAAGCACTTAAGGGAAAATATGAGTTCTATCGTCAGATGAAAATCGGATATTTTGATCAAAATCAAAGCCGATTCGACGAAAGCCTGACGGTTATGCAGACAATTCATAACCAGTACCCAGCGAAGACTTTGCACGAAGTAAGAAGCGATATTGCCAAGGTTCTTTTCACCGGTGAAGATGCGATGAAACCGGTCAGTGTCCTCTCTGGTGGCGAAAAAGTAAGACTATCAATACTGCTTTTGATGTTGGAAGAACCAGAACTGCTGATTCTTGACGAGCCGACAAACCATCTGGATATCGACACCAAGAATATCGTCGAGGATGTTTTCGAGGCTTATGAAGGACCAATAATTTTCATATCACATGATCGTTATTTCATCAATAAAGTAGCGACAAAGATCATCTCAATTCGTGAAGGCCGACTAGAGGTTCATGAAGGCAATTATACAGAATATATCGAACATTTGAAGGCCTTGATTGAACCACGGAAAAACTCGCCTAAGCTTGAGACCAGCAAGTTCGAAGACAAGGAAAAACAAATTCGAAAACTGGTCAGACAAATTGATGATCTCGATATCAGATTGGACTTGCTAAAGCAAGAATTATATCTTGAGGAAGTATATATGGATAATGATAAATTCGACGATAAGGCCAAGGAAATCCGGTCTACGGAAACTTTGATTGAGCAACTATACGTTGAAATCGAGTCTTTGTCCCAATAAGTCCTCACAAAAACAGGTTTTTGTGCTAAAATAATACATAAGACGACTAGGAGGTATCTAGCATGCTAAATAAATTGAAACTGAAAATAAAGAACGAATTGGAACCGTTAATTAACGACCATTTCCAGACAGATATCCAAATCATCGTGGAAGAACCGAAGAAAGCCGAATTAGGTGATCTTTCGATTCCGGTATTTTCAATCGTCAAAGAAGTCAGAAAACCGCTTCCCGTCGTCGTGGAATCAGTAATAAACGAGCTCGGAAACATTCCATCTAGCGAATACTTCGCGAAAATTGACAGCGTTTCCGGATTCATCAATATCACACTGGACAAGGTGATGGTGGCGAAGTTGGTAATCGAAGAGTTCGCTGATGCAAAAGATTACGGCAAAAGCGATATCGGTTTTGGCAAGACGATTTGTATCGACTATTCATCACCGAACATTGCCAAACCTTTTTCAGTAGGACATCTGCGTTCTACCATCATCGGGCATTCCTTGGGAAACATTCTCGAGAAGTGTGGCTATAAAGTAGTGAGAATCAATCATTTGGGCGATTTTGGAACCCAGTTCGGCAAGACCATCTATGCTTACCTCAATTGGGGAGACAAGTTGAAAGTCGAAGCCAATCCTGTTGAAGAATTGGTAAAACTCTATGTCGAATTCAATGAAAGAGCCAAGCAGGATCCGTCGCTCGAGGACGAAGCCAGAAGAATCTTCAAGGAGCTAGAAGAAGGCAACCAAGAGTATGTTGACCTCTGGAACTACATCCGCGAAGAATCTCTCAAGGATTACATGAAAGTCTACGATCTTCTCAAAGTTTCATTCGACTCCTATAACGGCGAAGCCTTTTACAACGACAAGATGCAAGCAGTGGTCGAAGAACTCAGAGAAAAAAATCTTTTAAAGAAAGACCAGGGTGCGATGATTGTCGATCTTGGCGATAATTTACCACCAGCCTTGATCCAAAAATCAGACGGATCGACACTTTACATCACCAGGGATTTGGCTGCACTTTTCTACCGCAAAAACACCTACGCATTCGACGAGGTGCTTTATGTTGTCGGAAACGAACAAAAACTTCATTTCACTCAACTTCAAAAGGTCGTGGAATTGATGGGTTATGATTTTACCAAAGACATCCATCACATCAATTTCGGACTGGTGCTACAGGACGGAAAGAAGATGTCGACAAGAAAAGGCAAGATTGTGAAATTGGTAGATGTTCTCGCAGAAGCGGTAAAACTCAGTCTTGATTACATCAACGAGAAGAATCCGGATCTCCTTAACAAGGACGAAACGGCAGAGAAAATCGGCGTCAGCGCCGTTATCTTCAACGATCTTAAAAACTATCGTACCAACGATTTTGAGTTCAATCTCGAAGAGATGGTCAATTTCGTCGGTCAAACCGGGCCTTACTTACAATACACTTCCGTTCGGATCAAGTCGATTCTCGACTCTGTCGAACCGGCTGACGTCGAAATTGATTACAGCCTATTCCAGGACGACCATTATTTTGAAATAATTAAAAATATCAGTCTCTACGAAGACACAATTATAAAAGCAAAACAGGAATACGCACCATCGGTCATTGCCAAATACCTACTTAATCTGGCAAGTCTCTTCAACAGCTATTATGCGAAGGAAAGAGTAATCGTGGAAGATCCTGTCGAGCGGGAAACAAAGCTCCGTCTGTTGCGCATGACACGTGAGGTGCTCAATGACGGAATGAGATTGCTTGGCATGCAGGTAATCTTAAAGATGTAAACAGAATCCATATCGCGGAGGGGGTGAATTGATATGGAAAACGAAAAGAAAAAAGACGAAACCGTGCAACCAAAGAAAAATTTATTCAAGATCATCGGTACGATGTTCAAATGGATGGGTTGGTACTGGCCTTTCTTGATTATCTCGATTGGTTTGTTGTACGGAATCACATATGCAAGGACCCTGATTCCACTCTTCGGTCAGCACATTATTGACGTAATCTTGTCCGACGGAGAATCGAAATTACCGGAGTTCTTACAAAACCTGTTGGTGGCCGACACAAGCAAGAAGGCTTTATTGTTGGCTGCCGGCTTAATCCTGGCAATGGCCTTGTTCAGAGCCATACTTATCTATCTGAGAAGATGGACTTCAGGATATTACGGCGAATCAATCGCCTATAAACTTAGAAACAAACTCTACAAAAAACTGCAAAACGCAGATTACTATTTTCATACCCATTCGGAAACGGGTGACCTGATCCAAAGATGTACTACCGACGTTGAAGCCTATAAGCGCTTCATCTCGGATCATATCATCGAAGTGTTCAGACTTGTGTTTCTCGTGGGCTTATCCATTTATCAAATGTCAAGACTCAATGTCGACATGACCTGGATTTCCTTAGTGATAACACCTGTTATTTTGACTATCGCAATTTTCTATTTTCGAAAAATCGAAAAAGCGTTCTCTATTATCGAGAACAATGAAGCCAAGATGACTACGCATGTCCAGGAGAATGTTTCTGGATCTCGAGTCGTTAAAGCTTTTGCGAATGAAGCATATGAAGTCAAGAAATTCGATGGTCTGAACCGGACCTTCACCGATTCCGACTTCAAACTCATCAAAAAGATGTCCCTATTCTGGTCGCTTACTGATTTCCTTTGTTTCGCACAGTTCATGCTGATAGCGGTATTCGGAATCGTCTATGCATCCAGAGGTGACATATCTTTGGGTATGTACACGGCTTTCCTGGCATATTCCGGAAACATCATCTGGCCAATGCGCCAACTAGGCAGACTGGTCGGTGATTTCTCGAAATCGACGGTAGCGGTTTGGCGACTTCAAAAAATCGTCTTCAATAAGGACGAATATGACCCAAACGAACCAAATACCAAACCGGAAATTCAAGGTCAGGTTTCTTTCCGTCACGTATCGTTCAAATTCAACGATTCGCTTGAGGATCAAATTATCGACGTCAATCTCGAAATTGAGAAAGGCAAGACTATCGCCATATTAGGTAAAACCGGCTCAGGCAAGTCGACACTGATGAATCTTTTGGTCAGGTTGTTGGATTATCAAAAAGGGGTAATCCTGATTGACGGTATACCGATTACCGACATTGAAAAACACTATTTACGTAAGAATGTCGGTATCATATTGCAAGAACCTTTCCTCTTTTCGAAAACACTCGAAGAGAACATCGGCATCGCCGATCGACAGATCGAGTCGCACAGAATCGAATCTGTGGCCAAAACGGCTCAGGTTCATGATGATATAGTACATTTTGAAAACGGATATAAGACGCTTATCGGTGAGAGAGGCGTCACTTTGTCGGGCGGGCAGAAGCAGAGAGTGGCGATTGCCAGAATGCTTTTGAAACCGAAACCGATTTTGATCTTTGACGACAGTCTGAGTGCGGTCGATACCGAGACTGATATCCAAATTCGTCGTGCTTTGCACAAGGAATGGAAAGAATCGACCGTATTCATCATCACGCATCGCGTGACAACTGCCATGGAAGCCGATACAATAATCGTCCTTGAGGACGGCAAGATCAAAGACCGCGGCACTCATGAAGAGCTGGTCAAAGTCGAAGGTCTCTACAAGAACATCTGGGAGATCCAATCAAGGATCGACCTGCAACTAGAAGGCGGTGAATAATAATGAGTGATTACTTGCAAGATGAAGAAGAATTCACGTCTCAGAAGATTGATTGGGTGGTATGGAAGAAAATACTATCTTTCATGAAACCTTTAAAAAAATTCGCCATATTGGCGATATCATGCATGGCGGTGTTGGCCTTCACCGATGTCATCTATCCATATATTGCGAAATTCGCAATCGATGACATCATCAAACCGAATATCGACAGTGGTGTGGCCGACCTGTCACAACTCAAGTATTTCATCATGCTATACATCATATTCATGATTGTACAAGCGACGATGGTCTACTTGTTCATCATCTATGCCGGCAAGATTCAAACCGAGCTGGCATACAATATCAGGGAAAATGCATTCTATCATCTCCAGGAGCTGCCGTTCTCCTATTACGACCGGACGAAGGTCGGCTGGATTATGGCGCGGATGACTTCCGATTCGCGAAATCTGAGCGAACTACTGTCATGGGGACTGATTGATATCACGTGGGCGATTTTCCTGATGGTGATTTTAATCACTTTCATGTTCATCATCAATCCGATACTGGCCCTGGTTACCATGGCGGTATTGCCGATTATGACAATCTTATCGATTTTCTTTAGAAAACACATCTTGAAAGCCTATCGTTCAATCCGTAAGGTCAATTCCAAAATAACAGGATCGTACAATGAAGGTATCACCGGGGCTTTGACAACCAAAACTTTGGTTCTCGAGGATTCCAATTTCGGTGATTTCGATAATCTCACATATGACATGCGGACCCAATCAATTCGGGCGGCGATGATTCAGGGATTATATTTCCCGACCATGCTGTTCCTGATAACGATCGGTATCTCTCTGGTTTATGTCGTCGGCGGTAACTTCGTGCTCGACGCCACGATTTCCTTTGGTACCTTATACTTGTTCACCAGTTATGTATGGCAGTTTTTCGATCCCGTAAACAACATCGCGATGATCTATGCGAACTTCCAACAGGCGCAAGCTTCTGCGGAGCGAATCGTATCACTAATCGATGTGGAAGCCGATATCAAGGACACTCCAGAAGTCATCGAGAAATACGGTACGCTGTTTGATTACAAGCGTGAGAATTTCGAAGAGATCAAAGGCGATATCGAGTTCGAGAATGTCACCTTCAAATATCAGGTCGGTGAGAAGATATTATCCGACTTCAACCTAAAAATCAAAGCCGGACAATCAGTCGCTTTGGTCGGGCATACCGGCGCCGGAAAGACAACGATTGTCAATCTGGTCTGCCGATTCTATGAACCGACCGAGGGAAATATCTTGATTGACGGAGTGGATTATCGAAAACGCTCGCTTGGGTGGTTACATTCAAATCTAGGATATGTTTTGCAGGATCCGCATCTTTTCAGCGGCTCGGTCATGGAAAATATCCGATATGGCAACCTTAAAGCTACCGATGAAGAAGTCATCGCCGCCGCCAAAGCCGTCGAGGCTCATGAGTTCATCATGAAATTCGAAAAGGGCTACGACACCGAATGCGGCGAAGGCGGTTCACGTTTGTCGGTTGGTCAAAAGCAATTGGTCAGCTTTGCGAGAGCCATCTTAGCCAATCCGCGGATTCTCATCCTTGACGAGGCTACCAGTTCGGTAGACACTGAAACCGAAAAAGCAATCCAAATCGCAATCCATAAGCTCTTGGAAGGACGGACGAGCATCATCGTTGCTCATCGACTATCGACAATCGTACATAGCGACCGAATCCTGGTACTGGATGCCGGTGAAGTAATTGAAGAAGGCAGCCACAAAGAACTCATAAACAAACGGGGTTCTTACTACAAACTTTACACCAATCAATACTCCGAAGAGATGATGGAACTTTCGTTCAAATCTTAATCAAAGAAATCAAAAAAATGAGACAATCGATTAATCGGTTGTCTCTTGTTTTTATTATGTCTGTCTACTCTGTCAATTTAGCCATTGCGTATTTCCGAGCCTTCTGTTCGTATAGTCTCGTATCGATATTCTTGAAGAACTCGTCATAACCGATTCTTGGATCGTACTCCATAATTCCATAACTGAAGCTTAACTCGAAGTCATGATTAACTTGGATACTCTTCGCTTTTTGCGATAAATCTTGTGCGAATCTTTCGGCCTGCACTTCATCGCTTCCCGAAAGGGAAATGATAAACTCATCGCCGCCCCATCTGCCGCATGCGAACTTGTCTCCTGCGAAATTCTCGATGAGTTCCGCAAAAGTTATCAAAACATCATCGCCTGTTTGATGGCCGTAATTGTCGTTTATCATTTTGAATCTGTCGAGGTCGAGCAAGATTAGGCTAAATTTCTCGGTGGATTCACCTTTTTGCAAAGATAGGACCTTATTTTTTATTATATCTTCAATCTTGCGACGATTGGCTATTCTTGTCAATTGGTCGGTCTCACTTAGCAGAGTAACTTTAAGAATCTGATTGTCAAGGTCCATGTTCACTTTTTGAAGACTACTTATAAAAAACCAGCGATAGATATAATTGATACTCAAGGTAATCGACATCAATAGAACCATATTAAGTAAATATAGGTAATTATGAACGGTTCCAAATTCATAAACATGATTAACACCAAAATCATACTCGAAAACTATTCTACCGACAAAATATGGCAGCAAAAAGGCAAGTGACAGACAAAGAGGTGCGAATATCGCCTTTTGTAATTTTCTTAAGGAAGAGCTGCGGATGAAGATAATCGTTTCCAACAAAATCAAAATCATAGCCGCGGAGTAAAGTATATTTAGCCAATATCCATATTCTAGTTCTAAAATTACTCCAATTGGGATAAAAAACAACATCGTACTACCAACAAGCATCGAAATAATAAAATTACGTCTTTCACCCAAGTAATTGGAAAGAGAATACTGAATGAAGATAAAGCCAGTTACATAAAGCAATGATGAGATCGTTGCGCCGATGTCATACCAAATCCCTGTTAAGTGGATATCAAATATTGAATACAAAAAGAGAGCTCCAAAAGCGAAAGCCCAATCTCCCATACCTTTAATTTTGATACTGCTTTGTCTTATTTCCATCACGATGTATAACATCATCAACACCATGAATATAGGAAATACCGTCAATATGATCCTAAAATCCATATGCAGTCCTTTCCGCATCAGCTAGAAATCCATCAGGTGCGCGCAAGAGAAGCAGTCGTATGCAATACTTAAGTCAGTTTTATTATAACTTATTTTCATTTCTAAATCATCTTTTCGGGCAAAAATGAATAAAATAATTATTTAATACGACATATTATGTCGCATCAAAATCTTGAATGATTTAACAAATATTACAAGTATACAATTAGTTATTCAATGTTCAATGTTGATATGGTATAATAACATTACTTAAGAAAGAAGGGGAATTCGCTATGAAAAAAATCATATTCACAATTTTATTGCTGTCGACGATAGTCATAGTGTTTTTCATTTTCTATATTCCGGCACATACTGATCGGAATATGATCCTTTACCGTTCACTTACCACAATTGAAGACGTTGTATACAAGACTAT
>Ga0172375_10011497_pt1 | contig 11266 bp, 8 predicted proteins | sample LakKiv1m_FD_114537 | JGI IMG/M metagenome (GOLD analysis project Ga0172375, IMG submission 114537) | Freshwater microbial communities from Kabuno Bay, South-Kivu, Congo - kab_092012_11.1m | ecosystem: Environmental > Aquatic > Freshwater > Lake | place: Democratic Republic of the Congo... | reverse complement strand
CTAAACCCAGGCGGGCTTCAACATGTTCATTTCATGCATATATACCGCTGTAGTTACACAGGTGCATCTTTTGGGGATTACACACAGTTGGTATTTCTCCGATCTCGCTGCTGCAATCCTTCTGGTGGAAGATTCCAGTCAAGGGATACGTGGGGCGGAGTTAACAGTCCGTCCTTCAACTCGGATTTCACGCGACTTGAGGCATCTCCACGAGGAAGTCTATAATATGGAACCAAAGAGTAGTTTCAACCTCAAAGAAAGAAAACCCCTGCTTATAAAAATACTGGCAGTTGTATTGCTGGTTTTGCTGTGCTGTAACCTGCCAGGAGAGATTCTGTTTTGGAAATTATGCTCTGAACAAGACCGGGAACTTCCACCCCATACAGAGGTACTTGTTTCTGCCTGCAAAAAACCTGTTGCGACTGGCGTACCTGGCGGTGAAGTATTGTTCGTGCATGAGAACCGAAGCGGCAGAATGTATCTGCTGGATTTGCGCACGGGTGAGAAAAGAAAAGTTCCCAATGATTCACTTTTGCTGGATAAAGGAATATTTCTCAGTTCGGATTTGGTATGGTTGGAGGGAAGCACATCTCGACCAGGTGGGCCAGGCTATCGTCCTCATTACATTTTGGATTTAATCGATGGAAAACGATATGAATTACTCGACCTTGATACTCTCCCTCGTTTGGAGGGCGGCAAATTTGACCCGAAAAACTATGCTTACATTCAATCTGCTCAATATATTTACATCCATCATTCAAAAAACGCTTTGATTGCCTTATCCGCCGATTTTCGCACAAACCCAAATGGAAGAGTGGTTTTTTCTGATTCTGCTGAAGAGTTAGTACAATTCATGAGAAGTTTTAATATGGATTATGAAGCGATAGATTACTCCCTTCGTTATTCAAATTTTCCATCACCGACAGGTAAGTATATTGTACGCAATGATGGCATTTATTTTTCAAGAACAAATACTCCCATTGTAAATTTACAGTATACGGGAGGACGGTACATGGGTGGGTATTATAGTATCGGATATTTTAGAGGCTGGTACTATGATGAAAGCGCAGTAGTTGTACAGGAAGCAGGTTACTATTTGTTTACTTTTCCTGGGATTAGTTCAGTTTATTATGTCCCAAGCCCGATATTAAAACTAAATTTACCCTAAGAACTTCATTGTCAAAACAGGAGGATGACATGAAAGCACAACATAACGTACTCAGGTCGATGGGGATGGCATTTCTTTTCGCTGTGTTTATGTCATTCACATCTCCCGTCAACTATCTTCCTGCGCCCAGCGCCCTCTCCGCCAGCGCATCCCTCACCAGCACAAGCGGATGTTCGACCTGTACGCCGGTCCCCTGCTCGATCTGCATTTTGCAGGCCGCGCCGGTGGTAACGACGCGTCGATTTTCGATTTCGCCGCTCCACTCATTTTCCTTCATCCATTCCCTAATCGCTGGAAACAGTTTCAACTCCCCCACCTGCCGGGACAGTTCGTAATGCTCGGCTTCATAGCCAAACGTGCCGGCCATACCACAGCAGCCCGAATCGACCAACTCGACCTCGTATCCGCAGGCACGCAGGACTTCGGTGGTGGCATCGACGCCAATCGGCCGGTCGTCGGGAGAGAGTCCCTCGGCGCGCTGGTGGCAATGAGGATGGAATTTGATTTTGACTGCTTCCTTGTGAGGAAGGGGAAAATTACCGGAAGTGGCTACACGCAAATCCTGAAACCTGCTTGAACGGACCAGGAATTCCTCCAACAGCCAGGCGTTTCGGATGCGCTCGGCAATTTCGTCCTTTTGCTCCGGGAGCAGGTCAAGGTAATCGTGTTTGAGGGAGTAAATATCGGGCGGCTCGGTTCCCAGAATCGGCAGTTCGTTTGCGGGGTCCACTTTCCGCAGGGCATTCAAAACCTTTTGGGCGTGGGCGCGCGCCGCGTCCACAAATCCCTTTGAAAGCAGGGCCGCGCCGGAACTCACCACCGGCAGGACGATCACTTCGTACCCGAGCAGGTTCAGGATGTCGAACGCGGCTTGTTCCACGCCGGTCTCGACATAGCGCGCGAACGGGTCGGACAGGAAGATGACGCGTCCCATCTCCGGGTTATTATTTTCCAACTCCAGCGAGTTCGGCAGGGCGCGCTGTCGCGTGAACGCGGGAAACGGGCGATCCGGCGCGATCTCCATCACCTTCGACGCAATGGATTTCAAGGCCGGGTTTTGCATGAACCAATTTGCCAGCGGCGCAATCGGCGCCAGCAGGCCCGCGACGACGTGAAAATACCCAAACACATAATCACGCAGCGGGCGGCGATACCTCTTGTAATATTCAGCCAGGAATGCAAACTTCAACTTCGCCATGTCCACGCCGCTGGGACACTCGGATTTACAGCCCTTGCAGGCCAGACACAGATCGAGCGCTTCCGCAACGGCTTCGGTCAAATCATCATTCCCAATGACCGCTTTGCGCGCGGGCAATTCATAATTCGAGACGCGCAGCGGATTCCGCGCGATGAGGGCGCGCAACAGGTTGGCGCGGCCGCGCGTCGAGTGCATCTCCTCGCGCGTCGCCTGGAACGACGGGCACATCACGCCCGTATCCTTGCGGCAGACGCCCTGTCCGTTGCATTGCTCGATGGCCGTGACCAACCCGCCGTTGCGCGCAAAATCAAGCGCAGGCTTCCAGGCCGCCACACGGAATTCCTCGCCGTAGCGCAAATGCGTATCCATCGGCGGCGCGTCGAATAATTTATTCGGGTTCAACAAATTATGCGGGTCGGCGGCGCGCTTCAACATGCGCATGACCTCGGTCACTTCCGCGCCGTAGGTTTTCCCGATCCACTCGCCCGATACGATCCCGTCGCCATGTTCACTGCTCATCGAACCGCCGAGGCGTAATGTCAACGCAAGTGTCTGTTCGCCAATACTGCGCAATGCGCGCACTCCCTCGCCGCTCCGCAAATCCAAAATCGGGCGGATGTGCAAACAACCTGCGGAGGCGTGCGCGTAAATTCCGCCCTCCGTCCCGTGCGCCGCGAGGATGCGTTCGACCTCACGCACGAACTCACCCAGGTGTTCGACGGGAATGGCGCAGTCTTCGATGAACGCGGTGGGACGTTCCGCCTGCGGACGCGAATCCATAATGCCCAGTCCCATTTTGCGGATGTTCCAGATGCGCGCCTGCTCCCCTGCGGATTCTGCCACGACAAGCAAATCCCCAATCTGCCGCACCGCCTCTTTCAGGACCTCGGGCCTGTCTCCGCTAAATTCAACGACCAGCACCGCGGCCGGGTCCCCGACCATCCAGCCCATCTGGCGCGCATACGCAGGGACGCCGCGCGCAAGGCGGATAATCATCTGCGGGATCAACTCGACCGCGCTGGGATCGAACTCGAGCAGGCGCGGCACATCATCGCACGCATCGGGAATGTTATTGTAGGCAAGCACGCCCAAAATCGTATGCTTTGGCTTCGGAACGAGATTGACGGTTGCGCGGCGCATGACCGCGAGAGTCCCCTCGGAGCCTGCCAGCAGCGCCGCAAGGTTAAACGTTGAACGTTCAACGTTCGGATAGTCCCCCTCCCAGCGCGCTGGTTTTGACGGCGACCAGGGCAAAAGATAATTCAAGCGATAGCCAGCCGAATTGCGCCAGGACCTGGGGAAGTTTTGTTTGATGGCGTCTGCATATTTTTCGCGGATTTCCAGCGCAGAAGATATAAAAGATGAAAGGAGCGTATCGTATTTCCTCATTCCGCTTTCATCTTTCATCTCGCCCCATGTTGCAAGCCCTCCGTCGGCCATGATTACATCCGCCGAGATCAAATGGTCGGCGGCCATGCCATACAGGATCGAATGCGCGCCCGTCGCGTTATTGCCGATGACCCCGCCCATCGTCGCGCGTTCAGCGGATGCAGGGTCGGGGCCGAAGGTCAAGCCATGTTTGGCGGCGGCCTGATTCAGGACGGAAAGAACGACGCCCGGTTCAACGGTGGCCGTACGGGCTTCGGGATCGATCCCGATCACGGAGTCCAGCCAACGCGAGCAATCCAAAATCAAGGCCCCGCCGATGGCCTGCCCACCCAGCGACGAGCCAGCCCCGCGCGGCAGGATTGGCACCTTGTATTGCGCGGCAAGTTCGACCGCGGCCTGGAGGTCATCCTGTGTTTTTGGAATGGCAACGCCCAGCGGTTCGATCTGGTAGATGGAGGCGTCGGTGCTGTAGAGAATGCGGGAGGCAGGGTCGAGACGGATGTCGCCCGCAAAATGTTTTGCCAGTTCATTGATGAAATCAGGGTTGAGTGTCATGGATTGATTGACTCTACTGCAAAAACCAATTAAACACGAAGGGCACAAAGGAAATGCTCTTCATTTATGAACCGTCGTGTACTTCGCGCCCTTTGTGTTTGAAGACCTTTTTGCAGTGGTCTCTTGATTCTTATTGGAATTAAAAAATCCGCGCAAATTAGTGAAACCCGTGGCGGGGCTTTTGACGAACCCTAACCCGGGTAATTTTATTTCCCTGCAAAAGGCCGGTTCGCCGCATCCAGGTATCCAAACAATTCATCCTTCATTTGCGCCAGCCGCTTTCCATCCCCGGCCGCCAAATTTTCCAGTTCTTCCGGGTCGTTTTCCAAATCGTATAATTCAAAGGCCTGATCCATCCCGTCGTATCCCGGGTATGCAATAAGTTTGTATGCGCGCTTGCGCATCGAGATCACCGCCTTTTTCATTGGGCCAAAGGCGGAATTCTCCGTTGCGACCATGGAGATGATGGGACGGTCCTCATCCACCGCCCCGCCGAAACCGGGCAGGATTCTCCCGTCAACATCCGGCGGGATTTCCCTGCCCGCAATGGAAAGCAGGGTCGGCAGCAGGTCGATATTACTGGTTGGGGTGTGGATGTCATTCCGCTGCGCCTGCCCGGGCGCATGGATCATCAATGGAATTTGGAGAACCGGTTCATACATGAATTGAAATCCATGCCCGACAAAGCCGCGTTCGAACATCTCGCCATGATCGGAGGTAAAAATGAGATAACTATTTTCCAGAACCCCTGTTTCGTCCAGGCTGGCGATCAGCCTGCCGAACTCTGCATCGATTTGGGCAATTTGCCTGTCGTATAAAGTCCTTTGAGTCAGAATAAAATCCTCGTGCAAACCGGCGGAAAGCGGATGGGAGGGTTTTACGATGGGGCGATAATCGTCCCGGAACAGCCTGCGAAAATCATTGCGCGGCCTGTAGGGATAATGCGGCGAATAGAGGTGGAAATATGCAAAGTAGGGAGGGGCTTCGGATTCAAGACGGGATATTTCCGAATACACGCCGCCATATACCATTTCATTGCGAAACGGGAACAGGTAATTCATGTTCATTACCTGTGGGACGCCCTTGGAATACGAATCGGATTTTTGCCTGTCTGTAAAATTCAACACCCGGCTTTTATTCAAGTAGCCCAGCACAGGTGAACCAATGGGCGCATTCCCTCCCTGCGTCGAAAACAAGAAACTGTCGAGTGCCACCGACGCGATGGCGCGATCGTTTTCCAAAATCCTTGCGCCATCATCCCCGAGCAGGCTGTATGCAGACGGGGGCAGGAAGCGGTCCACGTCGCCATAATACTGCCCCATCAGGCGGTCGGGCCAGGGATTTTGCGAGAAGGCAAAGCGGTGGTATTCGGGGCCAAGCAGTGTATACGGGTTGCTGCGGACAAATTCCGACCTTACCAGCCCGTCATAATTGATGGCGCCATGCTTCCAGGGAAGCATTCCCGTCAGCATGGAGGCGGTCCCGCAAGTTGTGTAATTGCTGCCGCTGTAGTGGGCATGGAACACGGTGGAACGTTCCGCAAACGCGTCGACGTTGGGCGTCGTCAAACGGGGGTACCCAAACAGCGAGAGATGCCTGGCGGAAAACGCATCCCATAATATGATAATGATGTTGGGTTTTCGGCCTGCATCCAATCGGAACGAGGAAAGGCTCCGGGGAGAAAGGACACTTACAAAGGCGGCGCCTGCCACCTTGAGAAAATCACGGCGGGAGAGTTGCGACATATATTCCACTAATTAAGATTGCGAAACAACACCACGACGAATGAAATAAAACTCAACGGGATGTAAATAAACATAAGGATAACGGCCCGGTCTGCAAATCCTTCCAAAGCCCCTCCCAGCCATCGAATTCCGGGGACAACCAGCGCAAGCGGTATCCCAATCAGGGCGGTCAATCCCACCCAGGGCAATTCACTGCTTAAGAACGTCCCAATATCCTCATAATCCTGGAACAATGCCAGGCGCGCCATCGAGAATCCCAGCAGGACCAGAACCACCATCATGGAGCGCGCCTGGAATTCATCCTTTTTCCCCACAAAAAGGAAAAGCGTCATTTCCAGGAGCAAAACAACCGCCAACAGCAAAACGCTGTCCAGGAAATCGAAAACGAAAAAATAGGCGTAGACAGATGCAATTTCCTTCGAGTTCAAATAGAACATCCACGAGGGAAGTTTGTAGAATGACGTGAACAAGGTCCAGGAATAGACCAGGGTAACGATCACCGCAAAGACATTTCGAATACTCTGTCGATCTGGAAACCGTTCAACAATCCTGTTCAACAACTTCATCGGGCGCAATCCATGCTATTTTGCGCTCCCCTGGTTCGCCACCGCCGCGGCTTTCTTCGCGACCTCATCCGCATCGCCGAGATAATAATGCCGGATGGGATTCAGGTCATCGTCCAATTCATACACAAGCGGAACGCCTGTGGGGATATTGAGTTCGACGATCTCCGCGTCCGAAATATGATCCAGGTACTTCACCATGGCGCGCAGGCTGTTCCCGTGCGCCGCGACCAACACACGCCTGCCCGACTTGATCGCCGGGGCGAGGGTCGAGTGCCAGTAGGGGAGGACGCGGTCAAGGGTGATCTTAAGCGACTCGGTGGCCGGCAATTCTTCGGGAGTCAAAGATGCGTAGCGCGGGTCGAACTTCGGGTGGCGTTCATCGGTCAATTCCAGCGCGGGAGGCGGGACGTCATAACTGCGCCGCCAAATCTTCACCTGCGCCTCGCCGAATTTTTCTGCGGTCTCGGATTTGTTGAGTCCCTGCAGCGCCCCGTAATGGCGCTCGTTGAGTTGCCACGCGTTGGCGACGGGAATCCATTCGAGATTCATTTCCGTGAGGATTGTCCACAACGTTTGGATGGCGCGCCGCAGGACGGAGGTGTACGCAACGTCAAACACGTAGCCGCCCTCCTTCAACAACTTCCCCGCTGAAAGCGCTTCGGCCCTGCCCTGTTCGGTCAGGCCGACATCGGTCCAGCCTGTGAAACGGTTTTCCAAATTCCAGGTGCTTTGTCCGTGACGGACAAGAACGAGTTTATACATAATTTGCTCCTATGCACGATTTCGGTAGAGGGATTGGCTGGGAACGGCCTGCATTGCAGAAATATTCAAAGGCAGGTCCAGGAATTCCGCAATGGATACGCACAGATCCGCGGGTTGATCCACCATCTCATTGTATTTGACATACATGATCCGCATGTTTGGTTTGCGCGCCGCCCAGAATTTTACGGCGCGCACATGTTCCCGAAACTGCGATTCCATCTCCGCATCGGGAACGCTCGATGTTTCATTCCTGCGTTGCAGCATTTTTTTCTGGGAGGCGAGGATCTCGCTTATCTCGCGCTCCATGAAGATAACGGCATAGTCCAGGTCGTCAGGAAGAAATTCGAGCAGGTATGAAATTACCTTGACAACTTTCCCGCCCGCGGTACGGAGCCACTTCCCATCGCCGTCCTTCAGGTTTTTGCTGAGTTCGATTTCAAAATAACCGTTCGGGTTATCTTCATCCGCCTGGCGAAGGGAGTCGGTAACGGTCTCCAGCCCGCCCTCGGCCAGCATTTTCATCATCATGGATGTGCCGGAACGCGGCAAACCGGAGACAATCACCACCGGTTTGGCTGTGGAAACTTCAGGCCGCTGAAATAATTTTTTGAACATTTATAGATAGCCAAGCCCTTTCAAACGGTCTTCGATGTTTTCCTGTCCCTGTCGGTTTTGTTCGGAAGGAGGCTTGACATAGGATTGGTCAAGATGTTTCCCGATCATCAAAAAGGGAATGTCGCGAAAGGAAACTTCGGGGATGTTTGCAACATCGCGGTTTGCAAAGAGGACACCGGGCACTTCGGCGGGATCGATGCAGTGGTCCGCGCCCCAGTGATCGCGATTTTCCTCGATCGTGGATTGCGGGGCCTTGCCGAGGCCGGTCTCCGAGGAGGCGCGATAATTCGGGGCATACCCAACCACCAGGTCCGGCCCAAGGCGAAGATACGGCCCGGAGAATACTTCGTGCTTCATAAAAACCGAACTGACCGCATTGCTCCCATCGGGGCCGCGCAAATTCAAAAGTTTCGCCTTGATCTCAGCCAGCAGCGGTTCGATTTGTTCGGCGGTTACACAGCCCTTCCCTTCGCGCCCCTTGACGTTCAGGTAAATGCTATTCAAGCCAAGCGCATAAGCGGAGGACTCGTCCCAGGCGACATTCTGCAACCCGGGTTCGGCGGCGCCATTCGAAAAGGCGAGATAACCGTTCCCCGCCAGCCAGCGGTTGAGATGCACCTTGTAACGATATTTCCTGAAGCCGTGATCGGACATGACCAGAAAACGAGCCTTGTCCAGTCCGAGGGATGACATTTTCGAGCGCACATCCCCGACAAAACCGTCCAGCCTGCAATACCAATCCCGGACGATATCCGTCCGGTCGCGCAGAAACATATGCTGGACGCGATCCAGGCAATCAAAAACCCCCGCCAGAACCCCCTCCTTCATTTTCGATAGATGGTGATAAAAGACCCTTTTACGCGACTCAAAGATCGAATCGCACAAGGCCAGGAATTGGTCATCTGTAATACAGCCTTCCTCCAGCGCGGTGGTATCCTGCGGCCAGCCCAGGGTAAGAAACGGGCCCGCGTTCCAGGATTCCTTGATGAACGGCTTCGGCGCACCATAATGCCAGGTGGACGATAAAGGATGAATCTGCAGGGGCAAAAAATACAAACTGATTTTGCCGCGCGCCCGGGTGAGAATGGCTTTTGTGATGGCAGTGACGTTGAAAAGGAGGCCCAGTTTGAATTTGATCTCGAAGATGGGGCTCCATTGTCCCAGGATGAGAGGCATCTCAACGGTCCCGATGCGAAGCGCAGCCTGGGTGTCGTCCAGGATATCAAGCGAGAACTCCAGTTTCGCAGGCTGGAGCCCCGCGCCTGTTTTGGTCAGCGGGCCGTCCAGGGCGCCGAGATATTTTCCCTTCGAAGATTCCTTCAAAAGGGTAACCCGCGTTTTTTCCTTCTTCTCGTCGGGATCCGATGTCGCGTAGGTGCCCACACCCAACTGGCCGCGCACATCAGGCGTCCCCAAGCCGGGGATGGTCGAGATTGGAAGATCCAGCCGGGCCGGAAACAATGCCGGCCACCACAAAGCAATGGCGGGATAACCCATATCCGCGGCTTCGGAGAAAATGGTCCTGGCCGTATAAGGCGGGATGAACTGTTCCCCCACCGCGCTCTGTTTCGTGGGAAGGATGGAAACGTACGGCACGTACGTGGCAGGGTCGCGGTGAACGAAATCGAAAATACCATGTGTTCCGGGATCGGAACCGGTTGCGATGCTCGTCCACGAAACTTCCGTTTGCGGCGGCGCGCATACCTTCAAACGGGAATAACCCGACTTTCCAGCCAGCGCAGTCAGGTTTGGCAATTCACCATTGCCCGCCAGCGCTTCATAAGTGAAAGGGTCGAACGCATCAAACCCTACAAGTACACTTCGCATTATTCCTTATCCTGCTCCTTTTCAACTTCCCCGCGTCCCCGGCGGCGAAGTTTTGCAATCCCCGCGCGGATCTTTGAAGAAAAGCCCAGCAGCACACCGGAAAATACGGCAAGAAACGCGACAAGCACCTGGAAGATAACGCCGCCAGTATTGGGATCAATATACATATAAACTCCTTTCGTAGTGGGAGGATTATATCTGACAACGAAGGCTCTGTCCAATTGGAGTAAAATCGTGCCATGTCCAACGATGACGCCACCCCCATTCGCCAGCAATACCTGGATATCAAGCGGGATTATCCCGACACCATCCTGTTTTTCCGCCTCGGTGATTTTTACGAAACCTTCGACGAAGACGCCGAAATCACCGCCCGCGAACTCGATATTGTTTTAACCTCGCGTCCCGTCGGAAAGGGCGCGCGCGCGCCGCTGGCAGGCATTCCCTATCATGCAGTCGAAAATTATCTCGCGCGGCTCATCGAAAAAGGCTACCACGTCGCGATCTGCGAACAGGTCGGAGACCAGCCTGCAAAGGGAATTTTTCCGCGCAAAGTGGTGCGCGTGGTGACACCCGGTACGATCATCGAACCGGGACTCCTGCCCGGGGATTCAAACAACTACCTCGCCTCGGTCATCCTGGACCTTCATTCCGCCTCCGTTGCCTACGCAGATATCACCACTGGAGAATTTGCCGTTACCGAACTTCCCGTCGAGACCCTGCGCGCGGAGTTGACGCGGCTCCATCCCGCCGAAATCATCCACCCTGACAATCTCTCCCTCACCCCCACCCCCCTCCCGGAGGGAGAGGGACTTGGGCATCTGACAAAGTATCCCGCCTGGCGATTCGAACCGGGCAAATGCGAAGAGACACTGCTCACCCACTTCAAAGCCGCCGCGCTGGATGGATTCGGCCTCAAAGACCGGGGTCTTGCCATCCGGGCCGCGGGCGCGATCCTGCAATACATCAAGGATACCCAGCCCGATTCGCTCAACCTGCTTACAGGCCTGCGCTTGTACAGCCTGAATGAATTCATGACATTGGACGCCTCCACGCGCCGCAACCTCGAACTGGACGAGACCTTGCGCGGCGGGCGCAAAGGCTCGCTGCTCGGCACGCTCGACCACACCGTCACGCCGATGGGCAAACGCGCAATGCACCAATGGGTCAGCCAGCCATTGCTCAACGTGGATAAAATCAAAACGCGGCAGGACGGGGTGCAATTCTTCTTCGAGCGCGGCATGGACCGCGCCGAACTGCGCGCCGCGCTCAAGCCTCTGGCCGATTTGGAACGCCTGACAAACAGGATCATTGCAAGCCACGCCCAACCGCGCGACCTGGTTGCGATGAGGGACACGCTCAGGCGCATCCCTGAAATCCAGTCAATCCTCGGCAGGGCAAAATCGAACGCCAGTCCCAATCCCTGCGCCGAGGAATTGAACCT
>Ga0172375_10011496_pt1 | contig 11266 bp, 12 predicted proteins | sample LakKiv1m_FD_114537 | JGI IMG/M metagenome (GOLD analysis project Ga0172375, IMG submission 114537) | Freshwater microbial communities from Kabuno Bay, South-Kivu, Congo - kab_092012_11.1m | ecosystem: Environmental > Aquatic > Freshwater > Lake | place: Democratic Republic of the Congo... | reverse complement strand
TATGTATATCATCATACATACATACTCTGCAACAAAAAAATTAGCGCCGCTGTTCGGCGTCTTCTTCACGCACTCCCCGCCCGCTCCCCGCCAGCCCTACCACCACGTCACTGACCCATTACTGTCCTGTCGTGGTTCCTGTTGCACTCCCGGCGGATCTGCCCTATAAGAAGCACGCACAGTACTCAAAAAAGCATTGACGGGAAATCCCCTACAGGAAACTGTATGCATGTGAGGTCGGGAAGTCGTAAGGGAAGCTGGCGGGGGCAGGCACAGAGCCTCGCCGATAAAGGGGATAACGACATTGCGTGACAATTGGTCCAAGATGCTGCGCGAATTGGGCGCCTTCAAGGCACGACACGGGCACTGCAAAGTGCCGGCGAACTGTGCGGAGAATCCTCAGCTGGGACGATGGGTGGCCGCCCAGCGCTACAAACGGAAGGTGGGCGACTTATCCGAGGCGGCGGTCAGCCAGCTGGGACGAGTAGGGTTCGTCTGGGTACCATCGGACGAGACATGGACAAGGATGTGCCTCGCGCTCGCCGCCTTCAAGAAGAAGCATGGGAACTGCAATGTGCCTGAGCACTGGCCCGAAGACCAGAGCATGGCGAACTGGGTCCAGAGCCAACGGTACCGCAAGAAGAAGGGCAAGCTCTCCCCTGACCGCGTGAAACAGTTGGAGAAGATCGGCTTTCTGTGGGCGATCTACAAGTGTGCGGAGGAGAAGGAAGGCGCGGCTCCGCGGAAGCCCTCGACGACGGACGAAGCGCAGGAGCCAAGAGGCGAACGCATTTACGTCATCCGACACAGCCTGTACATCCAGTACTCAGGGAAGGGTGCCCTGCCGAAGGAGCTTGAGCGCTACAAGGCGGATCACAACGGTGAACTGCCGGCTTACATCCCGCTTCCCGACCGTTCCACCACGTTCTACCTGGGCGAGAGCTTCGTACGGGAGAAGAAGGTGAAGTGGAAGGGCAAAGGGATCGTTCCTGTTGAGATCCTGGATTACGTGAAGAGGAACGGAACCCTGCCGCGCTACGACTGATCGGCGTCGAATCGCTCTACCGCTTTAGAACCCTGGTCTTCAGCTCTGTGTATCGCTTCGTGTAGTGTGGTCCCATCTGGGATTCGCGATGATCGAATCCGAACGCCCGTTTCTTAATGGCCAGCACGGGCGGGGCCTGGATACGTTTGGCGACCGCCATGCCCTGATACAGATTCCACCACCGCTCAAGATCGGCCACAAATGCCTCTGCGCTCGTGAATAGCCCCGACAGTTTCCCCGGATACCCGAGTTTCTGTTCAAGGGTACCGGCGGCGTACCATTCTAGGATTTCCTCCGGAGTCGTACGATCCCACGACTCCACCCAGCTCTTGAACAGGAGGTCATGGTAGGGGTAGACGAGAGGATCGCCCTTTCCTTCATCCACATTCTGGGCGGCGCTCAACTCGGCGGAGGGGGTGACGTCGAAACTCCCGGCCGGGATGACGGGGCGACCATAGACGCTGTCGTTGAGATGCTGGCCGAGCGCGTAGACTTCCCCTTTCCAGAGGTCAGCCAGATTCGCGAGATAACCGCATAAATCGCCGTAAAGCGTGGTGTATCCGACGGTGGCCTCGCTCTTGTTCGCGTTGCACGTAAACACGCCCCCGAAGGCAGCCGATGCCGCCGCGAGAATGCGCGACGACCGGTCCCTGGCCTGGATGTTCTCGAGGATCAAAGCGCTCAGCTCCAGAGTGCCTTTCTTCTTCCCGCCACCCCGAATGGCCAGTTGATGAAGCTGGCCTTGAGTCAACTTGACGCTGTCCTCGATAGGGATTTCCGCATAGAACGCCCCGAGGTTCTCCGCCAGGCCCTTGGCCAGCGATCGGGTCGTCGAAGAGTTGTACCGGCTGGGCATGTTGACCAGGAGCAGATCCGTCGGCTTGAGCAGCTGCCCGTAGACCGCCGCGACCACGGCGGAGTCGATCCCGCCCGAGACGCCTACCGTGACCTTGTGAACGCCGCAGAGGTCCATGAACTTGCGCGTACCGTACGAGATGGCTCCATAGATCGACTCGACCCCGTCGTGCCTGAGTTCGACGGGCGTGCCGAAGGCGGCAGCCGGATCGACGGGAATGTCAAGGGTCAGGCACGTATCCTCGAAGGGCCGCCCGCAGGCGACTTGGTTCCCATGCGTGTCGTACACGCAGGACGCCCCGTCAAAGGTGAAGACGGTCTTGCCGTTGTTCTGAATCCCCACGTTGTTGACGTAGATCAGCGGCCGCTTGAGGTGGTGCGCATGCGTGGAGTAGACGCGGTTACGCTTGTGGTTCTTGTTCATCGTGAAGGGCGAACAGCTGATGTTCACCAGGACCTGCGCGCCGTTCCGGGTCAGCATCTCCAGGGGGGACAAGCCGTAGTCCGTGTTCCAGGCATCCTCGCAGAGCGCGCAACCCAGGAGTCCGAGACGGGTCTTTACCGGTGTGGTCAGCGCCTCGACCGGCCGCCGCTCTTCTTGCGCGAGCTTCCGCAGATCGAAGAAATGGCGGCTATCGTCGAATTCACGGTAGTTGGGCATGAGCGTCTTGATGACGAACTCATAGGGGCCCCCGGCGGGCCCGACAAGCGCCCCGTCCTCGGCCAGAAAAAGGGCATTGTACTTCCGCACACGGCCGTCCTCGTTGTGCCGTTCCCAGTCTATACCCACACTCCCGAAGATGGCCACCAATCCGTTGGACGCGGCGCAAAGCTCCCGGCTGCAATCGTCGCACTCTCGAAGAAAAGAGGTGCGTTCCCATTCGTCACCGATGAGGTAGCCGGGTACAGCCATTTCCGGGAACACGATCAGTTGAATGCCGTCCGCTTGTGCCGTGCGCAGGTCGGCCAGCATGCGGGCGGTGTTCTCGCGCGGGCGGCCGGGAAGCACCTCCATTTGCACCAGTCGTGTCCGGATGGTCGTCGGTAGCGTCACAGTTTCTTACCCCACTTCTTTTCCTCAATCTCTCGCAGGCGCCGGAGAAACTTCATCAGGATCAAGGCCATGCCGCCGCCCACGAAAAGACACGTGATGATCATGGCGACGAATTTCAACATGATGACACTATACGAGCCGACACCCGGGTTCTCAACTGGAAAGCGCGATCACCTAAGAGAAACCCCTACAGATGTATTCAGGGTCCGCCCCGATAGCGCCCGTTCTGCCGGTCATGTAGTATCTGCCCCCAATTCAGTCGAGGTGTTACATGTATCGAGTCGGCATTGGCATCATGATGTTTGGCCTGGCGGTCAGTTCGACACGGGCAGGGGACCTTGTCCTCGCTCGAGTCGAAGGGGCCGTTCGAGAGAGCTTCGATAGCTTCAGAGGCACATTCGCCACGCTGCCGCCGGGTTTTAGTGTGTCAAAGACTGCCAAGGGTCTGATGCCGGCGGACGACGAGGATTTCCGTGGCACTAACGCCGGCTGGGTAACGGCCGGCGGCTGCTATGCCTGGTCGCTGGGAGGTGGCAACTACGCCCTGGGCTATCAACCCACCGAAGACGAATTCACACCGGGGTTCTTTGTGGCCGTGGCATCGAATGCCACGGGTGTGGCGCTTCGCAGTCTCTCGGTGGACTACTCGGTTGTCTTCCTTAACAACGCGGACCGGGCGTCCGCTCTGGATTTCGAGTTCAGTCTGGACGGGAGCAATTTCACCCGTGTCGCGGATATGACCTTCTCTACGCCGGCGAAACGGGAGGAACGCGCCACGTGGAAGACGGCTTCGCGATCCCTGCAAATCCGATTCCAATCTTACCTCGAGCCCGGCGCACGAATCTGGCTTCGATGGTACGGCTATGACGCGGGAGGGAGTGGATCGCGCGACGAATACGGTATCGATAATCTGCGATTGTTTCCGCGTGTAGCGGACGGAACCGTGGTGTCGTTGAGATGAGGACAGGGCCGAACCCGCCCGGCTACCTGGCCGACGCGCGACTCGACTCGACGGCCTTCTCCATCAGCTTGTTCACCGTACGAAGTGTCACCCGCCCGACCGTCGCCAGACTCTCGGCGCTGAGCTTGTCCGCGGTGTCCTGCGCGGTGTGCCAGTAGTCGTTCTTGCCCGGAGACGAGCCGTACTGGAAATCGACAATGTCAACCGCCGGCATCCGCGCCTGCAGGAATGGATCGTGATCGTCCGTCAGCTTGCTGCCCAGGAGCGAGAACTTCAGACGGACCCCTTCTTCCTTGGCCGACGCAAACACCATGGATACCAGCTCCGGTGAACCGTTGTTCGGGAGCGTGACGCTCAGGTCGCGGTCGCCGATGAGGTCCAGAACAATGACGCCGAGCACATTGGTGGCATTGCCGGCGGACTTGATCTTCTGCGCCAGGTGGCGGCTCCCCTGCAAACCGTCGCTATCGGAGTAATGCTTCAGACATTCCTCGCCATCAAGAAAGGCCAGGAGGATTCCGGGGTGGGGCCCCGGTTGGCTGCGGATAACCCGCGCCAGTTCCAGGAGCAGGCCGGAACTGGAGCCGGAATCGTTGGCCCCGGAGAAGTCGTCGGCAATACCGCTCTTGGTGTCATAGTGAGAGGTCAGGATCACGAGTTGATCGTCGATTCCTTCGATCATCCCCATGACATTGCGAAATGCCGTTGGCCCGGTCGAGTTGGTGACGACGAACTCCTCCGTGACGGGATCGACGCCCGCCTTCTTGAGTTGAGCCGCCAGGTACTCGGCGGCTTTCCTGGCGCCGTCGGTACCCGAGACGCGGGGCCCCAGGGCCACGAAATTCGTGGCCTCCGCCAGGGCGCGTTGACCGTCAAGGCCGGCGGTGAGGAAGGGGACGTAAGCCGGACCGGCAACAGTGGCGCGGCCCGCCGTACGCCCGCCCGAGAAAAGGCCCCATTCGTCCCACGGAAGCGAGAACAGGATATAGGCGATAATCATGACCGCAATGATGACGATCAAATGCCGATAGTCATGCCACGCCGCCCATTTTTGCGCCGATTGGCGTTCCTTCAGGAAGTGTTCCTGGTCGGGCGTCTTGTTCTCTGGTTTATCGTGCGACATAGGCGGGCCCTTCTATTCTTCCCTGATCCCCATCAAGTCAAGTATGCGGGTCAGGTCGTCGTTGGAATAAAAATCCACTTCCAGGTAGCCGCGCGCCTTCTTGCCGTTGGCCAGGGTCCGCGAGGAGATGAGGCGGATGCTGGTGCCGAAATGCTGGTGCAGCTTGTCGGAGAGATAGCTCACATGAGACGTCGGAATATCGTCGCGCGAGGCGCGCGGCTTCCGGGGAACCCGGGCGGCCTTCTGAATCAGCTTCTCGAGGTTGCGGACCGACAGGTTCTCCTTGATCGTTCGTCGGCCATAGAGAACCTGTTCCTCCGCAATCGTGAGCCCCAGCAGGGCCTTGGCATGGCCGGCGGTCAACTCGCCCGTATTCAGGAGTTGCTTCACCTCCGGGGCCAGGTCCAGAAGCCGCATCGTATTCGTCACCGAGGCGCGGGCTTTGCCGACCCGGACGGCAATCTGCTCCTGCGTCATGCTGAACTTCGTGGCGAGGACGTGATAGCCCTCGGCTTCCTCGAGCACATTCAGGTCGGCGCGCTGCAGGTTTTCCACCAGCGCCATTTGCATGGAGTCGCTGTCGGTGGCCGTAACGACATTGACCGGGACTTCCTTGAGGCCGGCTTCGCCGGCGGCGCGCAGCCGGCGCTCACCGGCGATCAGCGCGTAGCCGTTTCCAACGGCGCGAACGAGAAGCGGCTGCAGCACACCATGCTCCTTGATGGAGAGCGCGAGTTCGGTCAGAGCTTCCTTCTCGAAGGTGCGGCGCGGCTGCCAGTGGCTCTTCTGGATCTTCTCGATCGGGACCTTCAGGATCGTGCCACGCTCGGGCGTGTGGGCCGCCGCGGCGGCGGGGGCGGGCGCCGGCGCGGTGTCCTTGATGAGGGCTCCCAACCCGCGTCCGAGTCCATGCTTCGTTGCCATAGGTGCTCCTTCCGTGGAGTCGTTCCGGATCAGGGAAACATGCCGGGGTTGTCAAAGCCGGTATTCTCCGGCAATCCGAAGATCAAGTTCATGTTCTGTACGGCCGAACCCGCCTGGCCTTTGACCAGGTTGTCGATGTACGACACGACTCGCAACCGCGATGTCCGCTCGTCGACACTGATGACCAGGTTGCAGTAGTTCGTCCCGCGTACGTGCGGCGAACCGACGGGCGCGGTGCTCTCGAACACCCGCACAAAGGTATCCTTGGCATAGAAGTCCCGGTAGGCCGCCAGGACGTCGGCCTCCGTCAGGGGCTTCGTCAGGTTGCCGTAGAGCGTGGACATGATGCCGCGGCAGACCGGGGCCACGTGCGCGGTGAAGGTGATCTTGAGTTCGTGGCCCGCTTGCAGGCCCAGCTCGCGCTCGATCTCGCACACATGCTGGTGACCGGCCAGTTTGTAGGCGTTCATGTGGTCGTAGCGCGCCGGATAGTGGAAGGTCGGGGAGGGCTTCTTGCCCGCACCGGATACGCCCGTCACACAATTGCAGATGATGCTGTCGGTCTTGATCAGGCCCTTCTTGACGGCCGGCGAAAGCCCGAGGATACAGCTCACGGCGAAACAGCCGGGGTTCCCGACCACTTTTGTGCCCGTGGTCAGTTCCTTCCGGTGCAGCTCCGGAAGTCCGTAGACCGCCTGGGGCAGGAGCTCGGGTGACTTGTGCGCCGGTTCCTTGCCGATGCGACGCGCATATTCGGCATACGCTTCCACCGTGTTGAACCGGAAATCGCCGCTGTAGTCGACCACCTTGGCGCCTTTTGCGATTTCGGCCGGCGCCAGCTTCATCCCGACGCCGTCGGGCGTCGCCATGAAGACGACATCGTAGGGCTCCGTGGCCTTGGGATCCGCCGGATCGAGAACCACCATGTCGCAGAAGCCGGTGAGATGGGGATAGACCTTGCTGATCGGCATGCCGACGTTCTCAACATCCACGAGTGCGGCCAGTTTGGCCTTGGGATGCCCCACGAGAAGTTCCGTCATCCCCACGCCGCCATAGCCGCCCGCTCCAATCACCTTGACTCTGATCATGCCGTCATCTCCTTGGGTAACACGTTGCTGGAATATGCCTCTCTCCTCCGGGAGTGTCAAGGAGGACGGTCGCGGCAGGAGGACCGTGTGGCGCGCAGGCGGGGCCCGGCCTCAGAGCGAAAAACGCTCGTAATAGACGCGACTTCGCGGCACCCCGAGCTGAAGAATGGCGGCCCGTACCAGCTTCATCATCACCGGCGGGCCGCACAGGTAGGTGTCGCGTTCCTTGAGGTCCGGCACCAGCCGCGCGATGCGCTCCGCATCGACCCGGCCTTTTTCGCCCGGCCAGTCCGGATCGTCGCTCATCACATGGATCACGCGTAATCGGCCGGCCGCCACACGGACGAGTTCGTCGAATTCCTTCTCCAAGGCGATCAGCCAATGCTGGCGGTTCCCGTAGATAAGCGTGATGTCGCGCCCCGCCGCAACGAATTCCTCCGCCAGCGATCGAATGGGCGTAACACCGATTCCACCGGCGATCATGAGAATCTTCGGCGACTGGCATCGCCGGGAAGTGAAAACGCCATGGGGACCATCGATGAGTACCGATGTACCGGCCTTTAACTCGGGTATACGGCGCGTGAAGTCGCCCAGACGCTTGATGGTGAGCCGGATCTGTTTGCCGTCGGGGAAGCAGGACATCGAGAACGGATGCGCCTCCCAGCGAAAACCCCGCGCCAGGAAACGGACAATCATGAACTGCCCCGCCTCGATGCGAAAGGACTCCAGGTGGCGTCCGCCTATGTAAACGGATGTCACGTCGCCGGCTTCGGGAACGAGGCGCGTCACGACAAAGCGGTGCCGCGCGAAGCGCCACAGGGGCCGGATGAACCGGTAGAGAATCAGATTCCCGAAAACGAACGCATAGAGCACATACCAGTAGCGGGCGAACCAGCGGTTGTCGGTCAGGTCGCTGCCGACCGAGAGCTGGTGGCCGAACGCAAGCGCCAGGGCGACGTAAAGAGAAAGGTGCGTGGCATACCAGGTTTCGTAGCGCAGGCGTTTCCACACGATGGCGACCGAGAAGACCAGCGCCGCGATGATGAGCCAGAAGCCGACCGTGGCCGACAGCACATCGGGCCAATGCTGCCAGAAATCGATCATCTGCTCGTGAGGAGTGATTCCGGCCTGCATGGCGTGGCCGTGGAGAATCAGACCCACGTGTGCCGCGAGCAGAATCACCAACGCAAAGCCGACGATGTGGTGCAGGCGCGTGAGGCGGTCGAGGCCAAAGACGGTCTCCACCCATTTCACGCGGCCGATCAGGATGAGCTGCAACAGGATGGCAAAAGCGGCCAGCAGTCCGGCCAACCGGCCCCACGCGAGAAGTCGGCCGATGAGGTCGCCCGTGAGCTGGTTGCCGAGGATGAAATGCGTATGGTTCCAGAACCAGAACGCGATAATGACCGCGACTTGCGACGCGAGCAAAATCAGGCACAGCGTCTTCTTCACGGCGACAAGGCTCAGATAGGGCTTCCTTGCCGCCAAGCCACGAGAAGATGGGGCTCGCGACCTGGCGGCAAGCGAACGCCACTCGTTACTTCACAGTTTCGAACTTGCTGCGAGGCGCCGCACAAATGGGGCACTTCTCAATCTTGGGATCCATGCTGACATAGCCGCACACGGTGCACAGCAGGACTTCCTTGCCGGCGGCTTTCCATCCGTCCAGGCCCTTCTGGGCCAGTTCGCACAGCTTCGCATTCGAGTCGGCAATGGCCGCCGCACCCTTGAGGCCCATCAGCATGCCCGGGTCCATCTCTTTCCCGAGCGCTTCCGCCTGCTTGACGAGTTCCGGATAGACCTTGTCTTTCGCCTCGGTGAGGGCCTTTGCCGCCGCTTCAAGGTTTTCCTTCGTGGTCTTTACGAGTATCTTTTCATCTGCCTCCGGCACCGCAACGCCCAGTTTCTTGAGCGCGGCGAGGTGCCGATCGGCATGCATGCCTTCGGACTTCGCCAAGGCGCGAAAAAGAGGTCCGACGGACTTGTAGCCTTCTTCGTCAGCTTTCGCCGCGAAGGCGTTGAATTCGCTCCGGGCGCGTGCTTCCCTGTTGTAGGCGGCCAGAACCACGTCGGTCAGCTTGGCTGGCGCCTTCACTTCTGTTTTGGGTTCCAGCTTGGCCTCTGCCTTGGCCTCCTGGGCGCGCGCCGCACTGGCGAACGTCATGGCCACTGCCGCCAACACTCCCACCACACCCATCGTCCACCGAGTCCTCATGCGGACCTCCTTTGTTAGTCCCGCGCACCATGCGCGGTTCGGGGAAGACTAGTCTCTGGCGTAAGCCGATGCAAGCCGGGATGGACCCTATTTCTCCAGCCCCAACTTCTCCAATTTGGGACGGATGACCATCCGGCAGTAGCCGGCCTTGGGGTTCTGTTTGTAGTAGTCCTGATGATAGGCTTCGGCACTGTAGAAGTCCGCTGCGGCGGAAACCTCCGTGGCAATCGGGGCCTTGTACTTGCCGGACTTTGCCAGGGCCGCTTTGGACTTCTCTGCCGCCTTCTTCTGCGCCTCGCTGTGATAGAAGATGACCGAGCGGTACTGTGTGCCCACATCGGCCCCCTGGCGATTGATCTCGGTGGGATCGTGCGACTTCCAGAACCATTCCAGAAGGTGCTCGTAGGAGACCCGGGCCGGATCGTAGCGCACCTGAATGACCTCCGCGTGCCCCGTATCGCCGCCGCAGACCTGCTCGTAGGTCGGGTTCTTGATGCGGCCGCCCATGAAGCCGGAGGTCACCGACACGACCCCGCTGACCGACTGGAACACCGCTTCGGTGCACCAGAAACACCCCCCGCCAAACGTCGCCACTTGCGTCGCATTCGAACTGCTGTTGTTGGTTTCCTGAGCACTCATGGTTCCTCCGATCATCAGGGTCAGTACCATCCCGCAGATCACCTGCCGGGCGTTTCTTTGATGTCTCATCGTTTTGCTCCTCATGGCGACCACGCCGCCTGGCGCAGGGCTTCGTACAACACAATCCCCACCGAGGTGGCCAGGTTAAGCGAGCGTACAGCGTCCTTTCGCATGGGAACCGTCAGCACCCGGTCAGCGTGCGCCTTCAGGAGTTCATCCGGCAGGCCCGTGCGTTCGCTACCGAACACCAGCACATCGCCGGGCGCGTAGGCCGCGCTCGTGTAGAGCTTTTGCCCCCTGGCGCTGAAGAAGAACAGTCGAGCAGGGGAGACGGCGCCCAGGAAAGCCTCCACGGTGGGATGACGCACAATTTGGACGGAGTCCCAGTAATCCAGGCCGGCGCGTTTCAAGGACTTGTCGGTGAGCCGGAACCCCAATTGACCGACCAGGTGCAGAGGGGTTCCAGTGGCGGCGCAGAGCCGGGCGATGTTGCCGGTATTGGGAGGAATCTCAGGTTCAACTAGGGCGACCTGGAACGGGCGCTCCGGCCAGGGGAACGGTACACCCGCCTGTTTGGGGTGGCTCTTCATTGAAGGGACTATGTCCCGTCCCCGGCGTCGCGTCAATACCGTCCAGGCGGCGACGGAGGCCCGTCGCCCTCCACGGAAAGTCGTCGAGACTCGCTCGAGGATTCCTCTGGAGGACGGCAGCGGAGGCCCGTCGCCCTCCACGCTCACTCGATCATTTCTCTGGAGGGCGGCAGGCCCCTGCCGCCGCGTGGGCGTACGGCCGAATGCTCGCGAATGCAGGATCGCAACGACAGTCGGCCAGGATGGGGCATGTCTGCCGCATTGACAGCGGCTTCTCCGTGTGCCCACTATACCCGTGACTGAGCTGTGGCAAGCTGACCGGCAAACTGAAAGGCAGTGGTTCGTGATTCTTTTCTTGATCACTTTTGTCATTTTGTATGGCGTGCTTTGCCTCTACGTGCTGCGCTGGCTCAAGCCGGCGTTTGCATGGAAGCGCACGGGCATACTGGCGTTCGTGTTGTTCACCACGATCATGCTGGCCTGTGCCATTCTCTACCGCGTTCTGGATCGCGCCGACTACCTCACGCTGGCCCGCCTCATGGGCGTATTTGGACACCTGTGGATGCTGATGATCATGTGGATCGTCAGCTTTGGACTCGTTGCGGAAGTCTGGAACATCCTGGTGTTCATCGTGTCCCGGCGCCGTCCGGCGGTTCAGAAGGTCCGTTTGTCGCCACATCGACCGCTATTGGGGACGCATCTCGGCATTGTGCATTTGGGTATTGCGGGAGAGGGGAGCGGATGGTAGAGTCCGCGGCATATGGCAAGACAG